>Ga0315553_10004205_pt1 | contig 10945 bp, 13 predicted proteins | sample SalMarSW160140MG_FD_203099 | JGI IMG/M metagenome (GOLD analysis project Ga0315553, IMG submission 203099) | Salt marsh sediment microbial communities from the Plum Island Ecosystem LTER, Massachusetts, United States - Salt Marsh Sediment SW1601-40 ... | reverse complement strand
GAATTCTTGTACGCATTACGCCGGTAAGTCGGACTAATGCCATTGTGCTATCTTCTTAAGCGGGTATTCTTCTTCCGCTTCGCTCTCCGTTGCGACCCACAAGAACAACTCGAGCGGGTCCATCGCTTCGATAAATTTATCCAACTCCTTCTTGTCCAAATCCACGATCACGGGCATGCTTTGCAGCTCTACCGACCACCCCTCCCGGATCTGAATACTGGATTGCATCGTCAAATCATTCTCGAAGCGCCATGGCATCTCGTCAGGCGACCAGCCGTTTCGCCAGCGAAGCAGCCTGGCTGGCGTCGGGCGCGTAGCCGTCTGCGCCGATCTTCTGGGCGTGGTCGGCGGTGACCGGCGCACCCCCGATGATGATCTTGACCTTATCCCGCAGGCCGGCCTCGCGTATCGCCTGGATGGTCGTGTCCATGCGCGGCATCGTCGTGGTCAGCAGGGCGGACATAGCCACGATATCGACTTCGTTCTCTTTGATAGCGTTGACAAACTTCTCCGCCGCCACGTCGGTGCCTAAATCGTAGATCTCGAATCCGGCGCCTTCCAGCATCATGGCGACCAGGTTCTTGCCGATATCGTGCAGGTCGCCCTGGACAGTGCCGATGGCGACCTTGCCGGCCGGCTTGACATCCGCGTCCACCAGTAAAGGCTTGAGGATCGCCAGGCCGCCTTTCATCGCCCGGGCGGCGATCAGCATCTCCGGGACGAAATATTCGCCTTCCTCGAAAAGGCGCCCGACTTCGTCCATGGCAGGGATCAGAGCTTCGTGCAAAATCGTCCCGGGTTCTACTTCTTTAGCCAGCGCAGCCTGCACGCTTTCCGTGACTGCCAGCAAATCACCGACCAAAATGCCTTCGTAAATCGGTTGCAGTGTTGAGTCCATCGTCTCTCCAAATCGATAAGATTGATAAAGGTTCACAGACCGGCGTACGGGGTATCTCGGATGGTATCGACCATTGCCCAGAAGTTCTCCATCGGGGTATCGAGCTGTACGTGGTGTGTCGGGGCCAGGATCAGCCCGCCGCCCTTACCCAGAGTTCGCAGGCGTTCGAGCACCTCCGCCCGCACCACCTCCGCGGAGCCGAAAGGCAGGGTATGCTGCTCGTCGATCGAGCCCCAGAAGCACAGCTGTTCTCCGTAAGTCGCCTTGATCTCGGCCGGGTCCATACTGGCGGGCTGAATCGGATTCAATACATCAAGGCCGATCTCGATCAGCTCGAGGATGATCGGCCGGATGTCGCCATCGGAGTGGTAGGCGACCTTCAATTGTGGGTTGATCGACTTGAGCTCGGCGATGAAGCGCGCCATGCGTGGCTTCAAATAACGCCGCCACATACCCGGTGAGATCAGCATCCTGTTTTGGGCGCCCACGTCATCGCCCGTCCAGATCATGTCCACGCCGAGATCGACCAGCTTTTTCGCTGCGGTCAGGTGATATTCGAAGGGAATGTCGAGGATGGCTTCCGCCAGATCCGGATCGACCACCATGTCCAGCAGCATCTGTTCCAGGCCTCGCAGCGCCCAGGCTGTTTCGAAAATGGTGGTCACGGTGACGCCCACTATCCAGTATTCATCCTTGAAATCGCGCACCATCTGCTCGGCGTCGCAATACAGTTCGAGCCGGTGAGGGTCGGGCGGCCGGTAGCCGGGGATGGCTGCCTCGTCCGCCAGGGGGTGGGCGGCGATCTCGGTGTAGTGGCCGCGCCCGAAGGGCGTCTCGTACGGGTGCACCCGCCAACCGATGCCCCATTCGTCCGTATAGGGCTTCACGTCCTGGTAGTATGAATTCGCCCAGCCGACCGAAGTGAGCAGCATATCCTCGCCGAGCCCGCGCTCCAGGGAATATGTGTTGCCGCCGCCGTGGGGATTGTGCAGGCTGGCCTCGGAGATGCCCAATTCCTTTCGCAGGCGCAGGGCAAACTCTGGCGTGAAGCTGACCTGCATCGGGCAGCGGTCCGGCGTTTCGTGGTTCAGCGCAAGCTGGACGCGTTCTCGGGGTTTCATGACTGCTTCAGCTCTCTGGATTGCTCCGTTTGACCGTATACATGCTGGTAACAGTAACGCAGTTCCTCCATCAGCTCCGCCGGGATCTCGTCCGGCTGGCCGATTTGCAGAGCCAGCCAGACCATCCTGGCGATCTCCTCGACCATTACCTCGCTCTTGAGCGCTGCTTCCTCACTGGGTCCGATGGTAAACACACCCTGGTTCTTTGACAAGACTGCCGGAGACGAACCGAATGATTCATCCACGATTTGCCCAATCTGCACTCACCGATCAAGAGAACCCGCCACAAGGGATGGCTTCCGTGGCGGCATTCCATCCTACACTCTTGAGGAACTCTTACGAATGATTAAACTCGGATCTACCCAGTCTATCCTGGCGTTGAATTCCTCATCGTTCTGGCGGGTGGCGATCATATTCTTGATCTGTTCCACCGCCAGGGCGCCCAGCGCTTTCAAGTTTTGTCTCACGGTGGTCAGCGGCGGCGAAAAATAGGCGGCTTCAGGGATATCGTCGAAGCCGACGATGCCCAGGTCTTGGGGAACGCGCAAGCCGATTCGCCGGGCCGCCTGCAGCGCGCCGAGGGCCATCTGGTCGTTGCTGGCAAAGACCGCCTCCAGGTCCGGTGCTTTGGCGTGCAGGGTATGCAGACCCACCTCTCCACTGGCTGCCGACCAATCACCCACTACTCGGAGCATCTCTAGATCCGCGTGGCCGGCTTCCTGCATCGCCTTCCGCCAGCCCAGCTCGCGTTCTTGCGCTTCCCACCAATCATGGGGACCGGTGATGATCCCAATTCGCCGGTAGCCCTGCTGGAGCAAGTGTTCGGTCGCCAACCTGCCCCCCAGCTGGTTGTTCATGGCGACGATGACGTGTTCGTTGGTCTGTTCTTTATTGAGGAAAACCACCGGCACATTCATGCGTTCGAATTTCTCGGTCAGCCAGTGAAAGGTTGGGACTTGCCCGGGAACCGCCCAGATGATCCCCTCCACCTGCCTTGAGAGCAGTTCCTTCAAGATGTGATCCACCCGGGCAGGTTGGAACTGGTCCAGCAGAGATAACAAAAGCGAAAAACCAAATTCATTGGTTTTTCGCTCGATCCCGGTGAGTACACCGGCGGAACCAAAATATTCAAGTCCGTAGCCGACCACTCCAAGTGTGTTCGACCGACCCTGGATCAGACTGCGGGCGAGAATGTTCGGAGAATATCCCAGGCGGTTGATGATATTTTGGACGTGGGCGCGAGTTTCGTCAGAGACGTCAGGTCGGTCGTTGATCACCCGGGAAACGGTCTGCGCCGATACCCCCGCCTCTTCCGCCACATCCTTGATGGTGACCCGCTTGGTTTGCCTCATTGGGGTTTACCTCGTTATCGAACCGGATGTTTACGTTCCCGTTATCGTTATCAACGATCAGCCACATATTAGCACATAATAAATACCGAGTCAAGCTTCAATTGCCCAGGCGGCTGATTCGGACTAAATTTCGCTCATTTACCTTGAATAGTGCCGATATCTGGCCAATTTGACCCATATTATTGACAATTTTCATCCGATTAATCGAATCAGCCGGATCTCGCAGGTGTCACGAAATGTTATCGATAACGTTATCGTTTCCGGGTCATGCTCAAAAGTACGGGCAGGCCAGCATCGCTGCACCCTTTCTCGGGTTCGCGCGAGACCTAAAACTAGAGTATTATTCCCTTGTGCGCTCATTGAGCAAAAACGTTAAACAGCACAGGTGGAAAGCCGGGGTTTCTGGAGCTCAGTACTTATGGCAAAGTTAGCAGGCTTGTTATGGGACCTTGACGGGGTATTGGTGGATACGAGCGAGCTGCACTATCGCTCCTGGCAGGAAGCGCTGGCAGTACAGGACGTCGAATTTTCGCGGGCCGAATTCCGGGAGACTTTCGGGATGAACAACGCCGGCATCCTGCGCCGGCTCTTAGGCAAACGCTATAGCGCAGAGCTATACCGGCAAATCAGCGAGAAAAAGGAAAGCGCTTTCCGAGACAGCCTAAAAGGAAACGTGGCTCTCCTACCCGGCGCACGCGCATTGTTGATAGCCGTAAGGGAAGCCGGCATCTCGCAGGCGATCGCCTCTTCAGCCCCGTTCGCCAATATCCAGGCGCTGGTGGACGAATTACGCTTCGCCGAATATTTCGACGCACTGGTATCCGGTGCCGAGATGCCCGGCAAACCGAACCCGGACGTGTTCTTGGAGGCTGCCAGGCGGATCGATGCCCCTGCTAGTAGCTGCCTCGTAATCGAAGACGCCGTAGCCGGCGTCCAGGCTGCCCACCGCGCCGGGATGAAATGCCTCGCTGTGACCACGACCAATTCCCGCCAGGATTTGGCCGAGGCCGACCGGATCGTTGACTCGCTTGAGGCGGTCGGCGTAGCGGATCTCAGCGCCTTCTTGGATTAGACCATTCGCGCTTTTTCTGTGAATCTCACCCCGTATCGAGCTCTGCGAACGCCTGCAGCATGGCATCCACGTTTTCAACTGGGATGTCCGTCATCATGCGGTGTGAGGGCGCCAGCAGCAGCCCGCTGCCGCCTGGGGCAAGAACGCTGACCACCTGCTTCACCGCCCGGCGGACTTCTTCCGGTGAACCGTAGGGCAGCACGGTCTGGGTAGAGATTCCGCCGTAGTAAGCCAGCCGATCCCCGAAGCTCTCCTTCAACCAGCCGTGATCCAGGACTTCCGGCTGGACCGGATTCAGCGCGGTCAATCCGATCTCGACCAGATCGGGCAATATCGGGGCGATCTGCCCATCTGTATGTATGATCACCGGCAACCCGGCGCGGCGAAACAGCTCGAAACAACGCTCCAGCCGGGGTTTGATCAAACGCCGCCATAAATCCGGGGAAATCAGCATGTTTTTCTGGGCGCCGTAATCGTCTCCAAAATAGCCGCCATCCACCCCCAGATCGATGAACCGTTGGATCAAGACCACCTGAATTTCCGTGATGCGCTCCAGCAGCGCCTGCGCATACCCCTCATCCAGCACCATGTCCATCAGGAAGGTGTCCAGGCCTCGCAAAGCCCAGGCCCGTTCGAACAAGGCAAACCCAAAGTTCGGGATCACAAAGCGTTCGCCGCCGTCCTCTTCCATGGCGCGAGCAGCCTGAGCCAGCAGGTCTGGTTCATGGGGATCTGGCCAGGTATAGATGTCGAGGTCCTTATTTCCAGCCAGGGGGTTGACCGCGGCGAAATAACCCTCTTCAGCGGTATCGAATCCCACCCCCCACCAGTCGAATTTAACCCGTCGATCCGGGCTGAGTGTAACTGGAAAACTGATATCGACCCTCAACAGATGGTTCCCCATTCGCCTGGGTAGCTCGTCCAGAGAGACGCCATAGCGAGCAGCCAGCCTCTCCCCCATCGCTTGGGTGTAATTGACTTGAGTCGGCAGCCGGTCTACTTTTTCATAACGCAAAGCACTATCAACGCGCCGTTTTGGTGAGACTGCTACATTCTCAGCACGGGCTGAAGCTCGTTTATTCGCCATAACCGGTCTCCGGTTGAGTGGATTGTTTTGCCAAGCTAGAACAACCCCGTTTTTACCATGGATTTGGAGGATCGTAAGTATCCTCGCCTTGCATCAAATTCTCCCAAAACGTGCTTGCAGTTGAACTCGAGATCATTTATCATATTTTTCAAGATGACCAGTACGGTGCAACGCGGGCTGACAAAACCTTCAACCCACCCGGGCGAAGAAGCGCATTCAACGCTCGAGCACATGACCCTGCTGATTCTTCCGATTTTGGGAGCGCTTCTGCTGATCTTATTTCTAATCCCAACAATTTACCTTAGCTTGAATTAATGCGCACGAACTTCGTCGCGCAAGATATTACCCTTCTTTATGCCCGCTGCCACCTTTCGGTTTTACGCCGAGTTAAATGATCTTCTGCCCGGGTCGATAAGCAACCAGCCAATCCCTCAATCCTTCCATGGCAACCAATCGGTCAAGCATCTGATCGAAGGGCTCGGGATCCCCCATACTGAAGTCGCCCAGATTTTAGTCAACGGGGGACCCCAGGAATTCGGGTACCTGGTCCAGGACGGCGACCTTATCGAGGTTCATCCCATTTCAACTGCCAGCGATCGACTCCCCATAGCCGACCACCGGCGAGATGAACCAGAAAGGCATTTTATCCTCGACAACCACCTGGGCAAGCTGGCTGCCTACCTGCGCATGTTGGGTTTCGACGCGTGGTATCGGAACGACTACCAGGATGACACCCTGGCGGAGATCGCCAGCCAGACCAATCGCATCCTGTTGACTCGCAACCGGCGTTTGCTAATGCGCCGAGAGATAATCTATGGTTATTGCGTGCGGTCGTTGATGCCGGAGGAACAGCTTCGAGAAGTTATTCGACGTTTCGATCTGGCGAACGAGATCGCCCCGTTTCACCGCTGTTTGCGCTGCAACACGCCGCTCCGAGAAGTTAGCAAAGCACGCGTCCTGGAACGTCTGGAGCCTTTGACGAAGCGGTATTACGATGAATTTCACATTTGCCCGGCATGCGAACAGATTTATTGGAAAGGTTCTCATTACGATCGCATGCAGCGGTTGGTGAAGAGAGTCACCGGCAGCGCCGGTTAATACCTATGCCAGAACGATATTTGCTGGGCATCGATATCGGCACGTCCAGCCTCAAAACAGTCGTGATAAGGGAGGACGGCCGGCGCGTTGGCAGCGCCAGCCGCGCGTATCCCATCGATTCGCCCGCAGGCAGTTGGGCAGAGCAAGACACAGATACCTGGCTGTCCGCCGCGGTTGGAACCATCCGCGCTGCCATCGACCGGGCGCGTATATCACCCGGGCGCATCGCGGCGATCGGCATTTCTGGTCAGATGCACGGCCTGGTGTGCGTGGATGCGCGTGGGGTTGCCCTGCGCCCGGCGATCATTTGGGCTGACCGGCGCAGCCGAAAAGAAGTATCCTGGTTAGAGTCCCAATTAGGGAAGGACCGCCTGGCGCGCTGGACGGGGAACCCGTTGGCCGCCGGCTTCATGCTGCCCAGCTGGCTCTGGCTGACGAAAAATGAACCTGCCGTCGCCCGCCGCACCGCACGCTTGCTGCTGCCTAAAGATTACCTGCGCTTTCGTATTACCGGCCGCATCGCCAGCGAACCAAGTGATGCCTCCTCGACTTCGCTCTTCGATCCGCGCAGCCGCACATGGAGCGAGGCTTTATTGGCCGCGCTGCAGATCGACCCGGACCTGCTGCCCCCCATTCGCCCTTCGGCTGCCATCGCCGGAAGCTTGACCGAAGAGCTGGCCGCCGCCACCGGGCTCCAGGCTGGCACGCCCGTCGTCCTCGGTGGGAGCGACCAAGCCTGCCAGGCGCTTGCCCAAGGAGTGATTGACCCGGGAATTGTATCCAGCACGATCGGCACCGGTGGACAATTGCTGGCGCCTACCCTTAGTGCTGCCCACGATGGGGAACTGCGCCTGCACCTGTTTTGCCACGTGCTCCCGGATCGCTGGCACCTGGAAGCAGCCACGCTCTCTGCCGGTCTGTCGCTCAGGTGGCTGCGCGAGAACTTCTTTCCCGGCGCAAGCTACCAAAGCCTGGCAGACCAGGCTGCCCAGGCCCCAGCCGGAGCGGAGGGTTTATTCTTCCTGCCATACCTGTTGGGTGAGCGAACCCCTCACATGGACCCCGAAGCGCGCGCCGGTTGGATCGGCTTGACCCTCCGGCACCAACCACGCCATCTCATCCGCGCGGTGATGGAAGGTGTAGTCTTTTCACTCCGCCAGGGATTGGACTTGATCCTCGCTCTAGGCGTCCCGGTGGAGCATCTGATCGCCTCCGGTGGGGGGACGGCGCATTCCCTCTGGGTGCAGCTGCAAGCGGACGTCTTCAACCGGCCGGTTTACGTAAGCCATGTGAAGGAAGCCGCGGCCACCGGCGCAGCGCTGCTCGCCGGATTGGGCGTCGAGGTCTTCCCGGATGCCCGCAGCGCATCCAACCAGGTTCTGCAGCAGCCGGGGGAGCGTTATGAGCCGGACCCTGGACGCGTTGGGATCTACGCCCGGGCCTATGAAGTTTATCGAAAACTATACCCGCACTTGCACGATATCCGCTTCAACCCGGATTAAAGCCGCCAAACGAAACGGTTTATGCTTCAATTTCCCCCAACAACTCGGGCCAATCGAGTGCATTCACCGTCCGGTACAGGCCGTGGTCGTCATCCACAATCCGGAAGGTAAGGTTGAGAAAAACCTGTTCAGCCAGTTCTCGGACGAGCTCTACAGGGATCAGTTTATCCTGGCTGCCGTGGTAGATCAGCACCGGCACTTCGATGGGCTGCGGGGGAGAGGCAGCGAAATCAGGCCAGATCAAAGCCGGGGCCAACAAAACCATACGCTCCACCTGTGCAGGACGGCGGCATGCGAAGAGCGCGGCCATCAACCCGCCAAAACTAGAGCCGACTATCTTCCATCCAGTTCGATCGCCCAGGATCGCGCCTAACGCGGCCATGCGTTGTTCCAACTCACCGCCAAAATCCGGCGTTAGGATGTGGGGGAAGATGCTCCGCAGCAATGTTGCTTTAACCCCCTGGCTGCTGCCGGCTAAACCGTGTAGGAAAATTAACCGTCCATCCGCCGCAGTCATCTTAATCCCTTCCCTACTGTTGCAAGTTTCTTAGGCAGAACGGATTTTACCACTTGGGCCTGGGACACTCAAACAACCGACAAATCTAGACTCCCTGCGTTAAAAGGACAAAGCCTACGCTGGCAGTAGGCTTTGTCCTTAACAAGACACTCGCACAGGTCTCAACTTAAATAACGCATGATTTCCAAGATTGTTACACTCTTTAAATACTTAGGACCTACGCATTTGGAGGAAGGTTGGGGGCATTTGGGCGGGCGTAGTCCGCCCAAACGCCCCCTTTCTCCCTTGAACTACGTAACCCGAGCGTTATTCAAAACATTCTTGTTGAAATTTCTGAGCTGGCAAGCGCGCTCAAGTGTGTAACCGTCCGGTGAACCGGCCAGTCTGCAAGATGAGATATAGACAGATCGCCCCAAAGGAGACGGCCAGGAACTCAGCCCGGTATCCGGACCAAGCAATCCATGCCAATAACCAGATCATCAAGAATATCGATTTTCTCAACATTTCCAAACCCCCATCCCCGCACTTGAAGCTTACGGCTTACACAATCCTCATTTCCCCTTTTTTCCCCTTGCCCGGTGGACTGCCTCAACCGGCACCAGGTAGCACTGACCGTAATGTCTGGCAACTTCAACCTTGTCGTCAATGGCTTGTTGTAAAGTTGGATCAGAGCTGCTCAACGTCCGCAATCGGTGGTAGCTGTGGGCATTGAAATCGTAGTACAGCTTACCGTTGACATCGGTTTTAACTGCGTATCTGAAAATATCTTCAATCGGACACATAAGGCTGCGATACTGGCTTTCTTGTAGGACTATGCTTCGATCAGGACAGTTGTCAGCAAGTTCAATCGTCGAACCGAGTAACAGAACTGGAGTTTTTCGGTTTCGGCGCTTATCTACCTTTAATAACGTAAATTCTAAGAAAAACATTACACACAATTCCTATCATCGCTGTTAATAGCGACAAAATTACACAGTTCTCCGGGAACATGCTGGAGACTGGGCGGACAAAGCCATACCAGACTCTCCCACAAAAAACAAGGCCTCGCTTGGTCGCGAGACCTTGTCAATCGTACAAATTCAATTAGCGATCAGCTGCTTCCTGTTCCCTCTTCAAGAGGATTTCCGTTTGCTGCGTTTGTGCTTGTATAACTCACTATCTGCTTTGGCGATCATCTCTTCCAGGGAAAGCTCGGTATTCGGGTCGAAAATGGCGACGCCGTAGCTGATCGAGAGCTGGTATTTTTGGAGTTCATGGTTGTGCTCTTGGATCCGTTCCTCCAAACGCGAGATGATATTCTGCGATCCCGATTCTGTTGTGTTGACTGCGAAGGCGATGAATTCATCGCCGCCCAATCTGGCGATCAAGTCCGAGGTGCGGAAAGTATCTCTAAGGATATCTCCCACCCCTCTGAGCACCTGATCGCCCTCGGCGTGCCCATAGCTATCGTTAATAGCCTTCAAGTTATCTACATCAGCGAATAGAAGCATCGTCTCCCAGTCTTCACGCTGGGCGATCTTGACGTGATGCAAGGCCAGGGATAAAAAACCTCGCCGGTTAAACAAACCCGTCAGATCGTCTTTGAGCGATAGGCGCTGAAGGGTAAGCCATGTTTTATGCCTCTCCAACGAAAAAAGCAATGATCGAATGATGGACTTCGCACTGATTTCCCCTTTGACTAGATAATCCTGGGCGCCTTTGCGGATCGCCTCGGTGGCTGCTTCCAGGTTTTCGTTTCCGGTCAGGATGACAACTGGTAATTCAGTGGTCAAGGTATGCAAGCGCAAATAGGTATCCAGCCCCTGGCTGTCGTCCAGTTCCAGCTCCAGTAGGACCAGGTCAAAGCTCATTTGTTTCAGGTGTTCCAGAGCGCGAGCCAGGCTATCGACATGAACCGGCGCAAACCGGACCGGTTTGAACCCCCGCATCTCTAACTGGAGCCAATTCGCGTAATCGCTATCCTTTTCGATGAACAGCAGTCTTATCGGTGCATCTGCGCCAGTGACGGACAAACTGAACTCCTAGCTTAACCCGAACGACCTCTACGATTCCCCGTTCGGGCAATTTTGACAACGAAAATCGATTTGCGTGTATCGATTACCGCGCTAACGTTAAGGACTAACCAATTCTGAGGATAAATATCCACCCCGATGCGTTCCGTAACCAGTACTTGGTTTACGCCTCCGCTAGAAACTCCTTTACGGTGAGGTGCAGTACAGTCTGCGGATCTGCCGGTGGCTTATCCGGTAGAACCATTATATCTACACTTCCACTTGAAGACAACCCTGCCAGGTAGAG
>Ga0315553_10004202_pt1 | contig 10947 bp, 10 predicted proteins | sample SalMarSW160140MG_FD_203099 | JGI IMG/M metagenome (GOLD analysis project Ga0315553, IMG submission 203099) | Salt marsh sediment microbial communities from the Plum Island Ecosystem LTER, Massachusetts, United States - Salt Marsh Sediment SW1601-40 ... | reverse complement strand
CCCTAAATTTCAGTACCGTTTTTGGACATTCATGGTGCCAAAGGCGCTTCAACATGCGCCAATGGCAGGCCTGCGTCCATATGTCACGGTTTTCGCAGAAGATGAGGATGGTCTCTCTTTATTTGTTTCTTGAGAGGTGATTCCAGTTTAACTTCATAAAGGGTTTTCACTTTGGAAAGCTTCTTGATAGGTAACCCTTTTGCTTTTCGCAGATTTGCATTCATCAGATCAGCCTGATCCAGGTCGGCTTTCTCCAGGTTGACGCGTTGCAGATTCGCACCCTCCAGGTCTGCTCTCTTCAAGTATACTCTCTGAAGGTTGGCACCCTCCAGATTAGCATCTTTCAAGTTAGCCCCTTGAAGGTCGGCCCCCTCCAGGTTGGCACCCTCCAGATTAGCCCTTTCAAGATTGGCTTCCCTCAGGTCGGCCATCTTCAGATCGGCTCTCTCTAGATCGGCTTCCCTGAGATTGGCTGTATCAAGAAAGGCGCCCCCAAGGTTGGCACCGCTCAGCTTTGCCCGCTGGAGGTTGGCTCCCCTCAGCTTGGCGGATTCAAGTTCGGCTCCTCTCAGATCAGCGCCTCTCAGATCAGCACCGGATAGAACGGCCCCTGTAAGTTTGGCATTCTGGAGTTTGGCACTCATGAGATAGGCCTTCTCGAGTCTGGCTTTTTTGAGATTGGCTCTCTGGAGGTCGGCGTAGTTGAGGTTGCATGAATGAAGGTCAGCCTCATCTAAGAGGGCGTCGACGAGGTTCACCTTATAGAGCATTGCTCCCTGAAGATCAGATCCGGAGAGAATAGCCCCCCTGAGGTTGGCATCCGTAAGGACTATTCCTTGAAGGTTGGCATGGGCCAGATCAAGTCGATGCTCTTCCCCATCTTGGTAAGTCAGTCCTCGTCTTCCTAGAACGGTGAGAATCGCTTGAATATCAGCAGAAACTCTTAGAGGAGAAGCGGATGAGACAACTTTCCTGGCGCCCCCGCTTTCACTCAACATCTTTTCCGTGCGCTGGTCAGGCCTTTGTTTCCGAAGAGCGTCCTCCCGGACATAGGCCGTTAGGATTTCCACCACTGACCAATGGTTTTCCTCCGACTCTCTGGCTATTCGTTCAAGGGAGTAGATGCCCCCCAGGCGAATCTCGAATTTCTTCTCTCCGGTCACAAGGCTGGCACCAAGTTGATCAATTGCTCTGGTGAAACGCTCTGTCATCTGGGCTTGCCTGGAGACTTCTACTATCTTCTCTGTAGTGCTCATGCGTTTCCAGGCGAAAAGGAGTGCTATGAGGAGGATTGCTCCTCCCAGCGTTTGGGCATAGGTCGCACGAAGATCGTTTTCAAGCTCGATTCGTTCTTTTGGGTCTTCAATTCCTGCTTCATTGATTTGCAGCTTAGGGGCATACCACAAGACAAGGCCGAATATAAATAGCAGCAAGACAAGGATGAGCATATTGGATTTTGTCATGGCGTCCTATCCTCCCGGAAAACCAAAAAGCGCTCATCACTTTAGATGAGAAAGAAGGCCCGGATTAGTGTTCGCTGAAAAACCTAAGGAAAATTTAGCCAAATTTAGCATATTTGTCAATTTTTTTCGAGGAGAAAAGAAAGGCTCATCCGGTTAATGAGCCCGCAATGAGCTGATGGTACACTTCAGTTGAACATCGAGAGAATGGTGATGAAATCTTTTCTCCGATTCCGGGCCTCCCGGCCTGGTGATTTCAAATAGTTACGGACGGGTGATGCCTCCCCCCTCCGCTGTTCTTCCCGCCTCTTCGAAGCGGGAAGCCAGGGGGTCCCCCATTCCGTAAATATTTGAAATAACGTAGGCCTCCCGACAGTCACTCTGAAAAGACTTCATCACCATTCTCCTCGAGAGTGGGCATATCTCTTAATGATTCGTCCTCATTAACCGGATGAACCAAAAGAAAACCCCTGAATCCCGGGGAAGGACTCAGGGGCCGAAAGAAGGATACGACTATTCCAGCATCGGAGTTTTGTTACTCTTTGACCTCCCGCGATTTGGGCGACTTTGGTCCCGGAGCACTCTCGGCCACAGGCGGCGTCTCCGTTTCCACCATTTTTCCCAGATACGAGGGGAGTTCCACTCCGGCCATGGAGGCCACGTCCTGTAGCGGTGGAATGCTTTTTATGAGGCTGGATACAAAGTTTGATGTCGAAGACCCTTTGCCGTCACCACCGGCGGAATCCCAAACCGTAATCTTATCGATCTTCAGATTGCTGATCGCCTTGACCTGTTGTTCCACGATCTCTTCCAGCTTCTCGATCATCAGCAGAGTGGCCGCCGCTTTGGCGTCGCCGGCACAACTTCTGACCAACGCTTCGTAGCCTGCGGCTTTACTGTCAAGGAGCTTCTGAATACCCTCAGCCTCGGCTTTGTATTTAAACAAAATACCATCAGCCTCTCCCTTGGCCTCACGACGAACGCGCTCGGCCTCCGCTTCCGCCGCTATCTCGATCTTGCGTTTTTCGATCTCTTTGACGACGATCTCCTGGGCATTTAAACGCTCCTGCTCGGCAAGATACTGTGCCTTTTGAATCTCGACTACGGCTTCCCGTTTGGCAACCTCACCTAGCCGCAGGGCCGCCGCGCGCTTTACGGCAAGCTCCGCCTCATAGTCCGCAATCTCTGCCTTGGCCTTGTTTTCACCGGCGACGGCCTCTGCCTCCTGGGCATGGACATAGATCCGCTGTTCAGCCTCTGCCTTCTTCTTGCCTTTTTCGGATTCCGCCTGAGCTTCGGCCTCCCGAACCCGGAGTGTCGCCTCCACATTTGCGATCTCTGCCTTGGCCTTGTTCTCACCGCCGACGGCCTCTGCCTCCTGGGCATGGACATAGATCCGCTGATCCGCCATGGCCCTTTTCTTGCCTTTTTCAGATTGGGCTACATTCTCCGCAACCCGGATTTCTTTCTCCCGGTTTGCCTCAGCCTCTCCAATAGCGCCCATCTTAACCTGCTCGGCGACGTCCACCTTGGCCTTGTTGATTGCCTCTGAGGACGCCTTCATACCGATACTTTCGATGTAATCGGATTCGTCGGTGATGTCCGTGATATTCACGTTGATAAGATATAACCCGATTTTGTTCAGTTCCGGTTCTACATTTTTGCGAATGGATTCCAGGAAACTCTCGCGATCCTGGTTGATCTGTTCGATGGTTAGCGATGCCACCGTCAGACGAAGCTGGCCGAAAATGATCTCCTTGGCCATCTCTTCGACCTCCTTCGTCGGAATGCCAAGCAAACGTTCGGCCGCAACCGTCATGATGTTCGGGTCAGTACTGATACCGACTGTAAAGGTGCTGGGCACATTGATGCGGATATTCTGAAACGACAACGCATTCTGTAATGGGATGCTGATTGTGATGGGGGTCAGATTCAGGAAGGAATAGTCCTGGATAAGCGGCCATACAAAAACACCACCCCCGTGCAGACACCGGCTTGAGTGTCCCTGCGCGACCTTTCCGTAAATAACCAGGATCTGATCCGAAGGGCATCGCTTGTACCGGCTTGCCAGGATTAGAACCGTTGTAATAAAAATGAAAACAAACGCCCCGACTGCCATTGAAAAATATACCATGTTCGTATCCTCCTTTCCTCTATGGCGTTTATGACCGTTCGACGACAAGTATGTTGCCGCCCGCGATATCAATCACGACGATCTGATCGCCGGTTTTGATCTCCTCCTTATTGGCCGATATGGCATCATAGATCATCAGGCGGCCCTGGAACGACACCTGAACCTGCCCGGTCCCGTCGGCGGGTATGGTAAGATAGACCTTGCCCTGTTGGCCGATGGCGTTGCTTAGCTTCAGGGTGCCGTCGGATTGCAGCTTTGTCATACTGGAAAAGAGTCTGGCGATAACCCAAAACGTAAACAGTCCTGCGATTGTTCCGACAGCCGCGGCAATGATATCCGGGACCCAGAACTGTCGAGAGAGTCCCAACCCCACAAGGCCGAACATCATAAAGAAACAGGTCAGACCGTGCAACGAAAAGAGCTTGAAGCTGACATCGGAATCACCGTGACCGTCAACATGGTCCAAACCGCCATCCTGGACGTCATGGTCGGCGAGGCCGATGACCATGAGGATCATCCTGATGACAAAAATGATACCCCCCACAAGGGCGCAAAAAAGAAAGACTTTCTGGATCGGGCTTAGGCTGCTGTAAAAGGCCTCCATCGCATTGCCTCCTCTATATGGTTGGTGATTCGTTAAACCTAAATGGTTGTCTTGAACTTGTCTTTCAACTCCTTCAGCCTACGCTCGATTTCTTCTTCGGCCTTTGACTTTTCGAACACCTCTTCGAGGGTCGGCTCTTGAGCTGTGAGTTCCTGCATGGCCTCCGCCTCGGTCTCAATTCTAAGGATATCATCCTCCAAAGAAGATGTGCCGGAGATATCCGATTCGGTTTCAGACAGAAGCGCGTTGCTTTCCCGAGCTGCTTTGGCAAAACCCTGAGTCGCTGACACCATGGCCTTCTGTGCCTGCGCACTTCTTTTTCGCGCCACCAGGATTTCCTTCCTGCGACGCGCATCCTGGACTTTGTCTTCCAGAATCCTGAGTTGTTCTTTCATACTCCCGCTCGATTCAAAAGCGCGCCTATGATGCTCCACAAGATCAGACATTCGCTGCTCTTCCTGAATCTTCCGTGCTATCGCCTTTCTTGCCAACTCATCATTGCCGTCTTGAACCGCCTTTTCGCCGTTTTCCTGCCAAATCCGGATCTTCTCTTTCGTCGATTCAACCCGGCGCGCGAGCCGCTTTTCTCCTGCGACCGACCTGACAATCTCGTTTCTCAGGTTAATGATGTTCTCGTCCATTTCCCTGATTAATTCTTTGAGCAGGGACTCCGGGTCTTCCGCCTTTTCGATGAGGCTGTTGATGTTTGAAGAAATAATTCTTCTTATTCTATCCAGAATTACCATAGTCGCAGCTCCATTTCAGTCTGATGTAATGGCCTTTTATGTCAGACTGAAAACAAATTTGGTGCCAAAAGAATGGAAGAGTCGTTAACCAATTGATAAAACTAAATAAGGTCCGTAGGAAAACTTGGTTCATAGCCGGACGAGTCCTTGACTTTTTTGGTGTTTTTCACCAGTAAATGGGGAAAAGCACCTATCACGTACATCAGTCCTCTATCTGTCTCACAAACATTGCTCAGGACAGGTTGTCTAGGTCGTATTTTCTGAAGTAGTGGCGGAATTGATCATAGCTGATACCGAGTCTCTCAGCAGCCTTTTTCTGGCTCTTGCCCGCCTCCAGCCATGCACCTAGAATCAGGTGTTTCTTGAATGCCTCCACCTTTTCAATGAAGGTCCTTCCCTCAGGGGCAGCTGCCATTATTTCCAGCGGCAGATCAGAGGTCTCCACGATTTCGTCGCCGGGCCTCAGCAGTAGTCGCTCAACAACATTCTTCAGTTCCCGGATATTGCCGGGCCAGTAATAGTGCATCATTTGACGCACCACCTCGGGAGAAAACTGCTTGGGTTCAAAGTTAGGGATCTCCCGCATCAACATCAGAGTAAAATGTCTGACGAGCAAGGGGATATCCTCCCTTCGCTTCCGAAGTGACGGCAAAGTCAACGTCTCAAATGCCATACGGTCATACAGATCCTTTCGAAACTCTCCTTTTTCCATCATGTCTTCGAGATCCGCATTAGTGGCAAAGATAAATCGGGTATTCGCCTCCAGTGTCCCTGTGCCGCCCAGTCGCTCATACTTCTTTGTTTCAAGCACCCTGAGCAGCGTCTCTTGGAAACGCAGAGACATGTTGCCGACTTCGTCGAAAAAAAGCGTTCCCCCATAGGCCTTTTCCAGGCAGCCTCGGCGCTGTGAAGAGGCGCCCGTGAAAGCCCCTTTTTCATGACCGAACAATTCACTGGCAAGCAGTTCGTCATTAAACACCGCACAGTTGGCACCAACAAACGGGCCGGACGAAAATGTGCTTTTGCTGTGTATGAACAATGCCAATAGCTCCTTGCCCGTGCCTCGTTCCCCTCGGATAATAAGCGGTCTGGGCACCGGAGAAAACGCTTCGGCCTTTTTGAGTAATTCTCTCAGCTCCGTGCTTTGGCCAATGATTTGGTTAGAGTCGTCCATACAAGAAACCTAATCTCGATTAAAAGGATTATTCTCTCTAGGCAAACCAGTGTCGTGTCTCAGAATTATCTTGAATAATAAGTATCTACTGCACAAATTCAAAGGGGGCATGGGGGTCTCTTTTCAGTTCCACCACCCAAAAGACGCCCAAGCCTGTTACCGCCCCCAAAGAGGACAGCGTTCGGTGGACAGGCACAAGGAATCCCCGTCGCTGTGGGTACATTGTTCGTGGGGCTGCTTCATAATATGCAAAATTATGGTGCCGTTCCACGACCTCTGGATAGATGGTGGTGAAACTGAAAAGAGACCCCCATGCCCCCAATATGTCATAAAACCGGCTAAAATTATGGAAAGTATTTCTGGGACACGACACTAGGATTTAACCTTATGGGCTAACTGTTAAAGATAAAGGGAGCATCAAGAATCAGTTTTGCCTCACCTTGGACCTGAATGCTCTCGCCTAAGGGACCTATACGTAAATCGCCATGCTCATCAAACAGTCTGGCCTTTATACGGGTCAGATGCCCCATTGGAAAATCCTGAGTAAGGACCTCCAATAGGGGTTCGGATGAAGAGTCGAGAATTCGAAAACCCCGGGGGAGGGATTGATTCGTGCACCCCGCAGGATTGGCGGCAATGTTATTCAAATAGAGTTCCAGAAGGGTATCTCCCTTTGCATTCACCAGCCGGGTCGAAATAAGGGGCGTGTCCTGACCGGGAAGAAGAGAATCTGCCAGGAAGAAAAAGCCGTTATCGGAATTCGGATTCCCCACGACAAAACCTGGAGTAAGTCGGTCGTTGACCAGGTAATTGTGGTGGGCGCTGACCCTGCTTTCCGTAAATCCAACCATCGATATCTTCCTTTTAAATCCTTTTACGCAACGCTTCAATCAGGAGGGGCAGGAGTGTATTTGCGTCCCCCACAAGCCCGAGATCGGCCATATTGAAGATAGGGGCCTGAGGGTCCCGGTTAATGGCGACAATGGTCTCTGACCCCAAAATGCCCGTGGTGTACTGAACGGCTCCGGAAGCCCCGATGGAAACCAGGAGTTTGGGCTTCACCGTCTTTCCGGTTTGCCCCAGGAGTCTCTCCTTTTCAGTCCACCCACTGCCTATCACCGGTCTCGTGGCTCCAACCTCTCCCTCTAGTAATTCAGCCAGCTCAAAAAGACTTTCAAACTGTTCTCTGGATCCGAGGCCTCTCCCTCCCACAACGACCACCGGAGCCTCTTCCAGCTTGATTTGTCGTGTCTGTTGCCGCTTGCTTCGTATGAGTTTGACGCGGGTTTCAGGCACCACATCCACATCCGGATACAGGATGCGACCGACGGCCTCTGAATTATGTGGGCGTTCCTGGAATACACCCGGGTGAACCGTGGCCATTTGGGGCCGATGGTCGGGAGTGACGATCTCCGCCAAAAGCTCCCCTCCAAAGCCTGGAGTCGTCTGAAGGAGAAGGCCTGTCTCCGTGTCTACTTCCAGGGCCACACAATCGGCACTCAACCCGGTGTGAAGTCTCTTTGCCAACCGGGGAAAAAACTCTCGGCCAAAAGAGGTGGCCCCCGCAAGGAAAATTTGCGGCTGAAAGGCCTCAACCCATGGGGCCACCACACTGCAATACGTTTCCACTTGATACGATTTGAGATCCGGATGTTCGGCCGCCAGAACGATGTCTACGCCGTGGGCCACGTATTCCATGGCCCATTGATGGACTCGGTCTCCCAAGGCCAGGGCGATGACCTTGGTGTTGAGCTTATCTGCCAAGTCTCTGGCCTTGGCAATGAGCTGTAGGGTGACCCGGTTCTGAAAATAGTTCCGATAATCCCCGAAAACCCAGACACCCTTTAAGTCATTACTTGTATCCATCTTCCTCGTCCAGAATGCTCAAGTCTTCCAGCTTACGAATAAAATGATCCACCAGGATTTGGGGAGACCCGCTGACAAGGTCCCCTTCCCTTTTGGGTGGAGGCGCAGAGAGTTTCCAGACCTGTGTGGCTGAGCCTCTAAGCCCCACCTCTTCCTCCTTCAACTCCAGGTCTTTAAGGCCCCACTGTGTGATTTCCCTTTCTGAGAAGGCGACCTCTAAGTCCCCAAAAGGCAAGTGCCCGACAGAGCAGAGTTCCTGAGTCACAGTCAAAAGGGCAGGCAGACTCACCTGAAGGGTCTCTACAAAACCGTCACTGAGACGCTTCACAGTCAGGTAATCTTCCTCCACATGGATCTCATTGACGCCGCAGACTTGGGGAAGATTCAGTTCCTCTGCCATTTGGGGTCCCACATGAGCCGTATCACTATCAGTGGTCTGGGTGCCGCAGAGCACCAGGTCGGGAAATGGGTCGAGTTTCGAAATGGCCGCGGCGAGTACGTGGGAGGTAGCCAGGGTGTCGGCCCCTGAAAAAGCCGGCCCCGTCAGCAAGATAGCCCGATCCGCACCGGCCGCTACAGCTTCTCTGAGGGCCTCCTCACTCTGGGGCGGTCCCATGGTGACCACAACCACCTCGCCCCCTTGCCGATCACGCAAGTCAAGAGCAGCTTGAAGGGCAACGTAATCCAGAGGGTTGATCACGCTCTCCACGCCATCTCGAATGATGGTCATTCTCTCCCGGTCCATCCGAATGCTCGGCACGTCGGGAACCTGTTTAATACAAACCGCGATGTTCATAAGATATCATTTAAAATCTGTCATTTAGCATTTATCATCTATCATTCTTCATGTATCATTTTTCAACGTTCAATGCTGATGGACTCGTAAAAAGTCGAAAAGCCGTCACTCCCGCGAAAGCGGGAGTCCATAACATCTTGGAATGCCTGAATTCCCGCTTTTGCGGGAATGACAGAAAAAAACAAAGCGGACTTTTTACGAACGCATCAATGCTCAATGATAGATGGTAGATGATCATTGATGAATCATCAATTCCTCACCGTTCCATCAGACTACGGGCAATAACGATACGCTGCACCTCGGAGGTGCCTTCGTAGATCTCGGTGATCTTGGCGTCCCTGTAATACCTCTCTACGGGATAGGACTTCGAGTATCCATAGGCTCCATGGATCTGAATCCCGACCCTTGCCGCATCGACTGCTATTCTGCTGGCATAGAGTTTGGCCATGGCTGATTCCATCCCATATTCTATACCCTTATCCCGTAATCCAGAGGCCCGGTAGACCAAGAGCCTGGCCGCCTCCACCTGGGTAGCCATATCCGCCAGGTGTTTCTGAATGGCACCGAACTGGGCGATGGACCTCCCGAACTGATGCCTTTCCTTTGCGTATTTTAGCGATACCTCCAAACAGGCCTGGGCAATACCCAGGGCTTGGGCAGCGATGCCTATCCGTCCGCCATTGAGTGTGGCAAAGGCGATCTTCAATCCCTGACCTACTTCTCCCAACCGATTCTCCTCGGGAACACGGCAATCATGGAGGGAAATGGGACAAACAGGATTGCCCCGCATCCCCATCAGGTCCTCAAGAGGGCCTTTTTCTACCCCTTCCCTCTCGGATTCCACAAAAAAGACCGTATACTCTTTCTTCTTCTCACCCGGGCGGGTATTGGCAAAGATCAGGTTCGTTCCGGAAACGTACCCGTTGGTCACAAAGACCTTGTTGCCATTGAGAATATAATCGCTGTTGTCCCGGACAGCTGTGGTTTCGATAGCCGAAGCATCAGAGCCCGCATTAGGTTCGCTCAGACAAAAGGTGCCGATCTTCTCACCTCTTGCCACAGGCACCAGGAATTTCTCCCGCTGAAGCTGATTCCCAAACTCATACATGGGGGCGGCCGCGACACCGTTGTGTACGGCCACGCATAGGCCCATGGCAGCGTTTGCCCTTGAAACCTCTTCAATGACGATGGCATAGCTTAGCGGGTCCAGCCCGGCACCCCCATATTCGAGTGGAATTTCCAGCCCGAAATAATTGAGTCCCGCCATTTCATCAGCGATATCCTGAGGGAACTGACCTGTCTTGTCCATTTCCACAGCAGCTGGAGCCAGTACTTCCTCTGAATATTTTCTTGCCGTACGTCGAATCACGGCCTGTTTCATTGTCGGTTCAAAGCGCATATGTTCACTCTAGGTACAGGGTTCTGGGTCCACGGTTTAGGGTTCTGGGTTTAGAGTTCAGGGTTCAGGGTTCAAATCTTCGGAAAACTTTGAACCCTAAGATATGAACTGACTAATATCACTCTTCGTTTCCAGTCTAGAAATGTCTTCTACCATCCTGAGAAATTCTATGACACGTGATAGGGGGCCACGGGGGTCTCTTTTCAGTTCCACCACCCAAAAGACGACGGAGCCCCGCCCTCCAAAGTGACCGAGTCTCAGTAGACAGGCACAAAGAATGCCCGCCGCTATTGCGACATTACTCGTGAGGCTGCTTTGTAACCTGCATAAACCTAGTGCCGTTCCACCACCTCTGGACAAATGGTGGTGATTCTGAAAAGAGACCCCCGTGGCCCCCTTTGAGTCTGTGGCAGAGACCTCTTTATCCGAGTTACTACTGGCACACGACACTAGTAGAAGGTGTAAATCTCACTCCCCAAAACCCGTATCCAATTCTCTTCCATTACGCCTAAGGCTTCTTTGAGAGCACCCGCAACAATAATCAAGATTGTGGCCTCCCCTGATCCAAGGCAGGGGTAGATGTAGTCCATGTCGATGTTCGCCGACTTCAGCGGATTCAAAATGGCATTGAGCCCTCCCGGATGATCGGGGAGTTCACAGGCGATGACATCCGTCACTTGCAGGTCATAACCCGCCGTGTTCAAGACATTCACGGCCTTCTCCGGGTCATTGACCACAATGCGAAGTCCACATTTCTTCCCTTCATTG
>Ga0315553_10004201_pt1 | contig 10956 bp, 9 predicted proteins | sample SalMarSW160140MG_FD_203099 | JGI IMG/M metagenome (GOLD analysis project Ga0315553, IMG submission 203099) | Salt marsh sediment microbial communities from the Plum Island Ecosystem LTER, Massachusetts, United States - Salt Marsh Sediment SW1601-40 ... | reverse complement strand
GGCGTTCTCAGGCGAGACGGTGGTGGTCAAGGGCGCCGGCCGCACCGATTCCGGCGTCCATGCCCTCGGCCAGGTCGCCCACTTCGATCTCACACGCGCGTGGCCGACCGACACGGTTCGCGACGCACTCAACGCCCACCTCAAGCCGGAACCCATCGCGGTCCTGTCGGCCGAGGCGGTGGACGAGAATTTTGACGCGCGCTTCTCGGCGCTCGCGCGCCACTATCTCTATCGGATCAGCCAGCGCCGCGCGCCACCGGCGCTCGATCGTGGGCGCGCGTGGTGGGTGGCCGCGCCGCTCGACGCGGAGGCCATGCACGCCGCCGCCCAGGCTCTCGTCGGCCAGCACGACTTCACCACGTTCCGCTCGGCCGAATGCCAAGCGCGTTCGCCCATCAAGACGCTCGACCGCCTCGACGTGTCGCGTGAGGGCGACGAGATCGCGGTCAGGGCCTCCGCCCGCTCGTTCCTCCACAACCAGGTCCGCTCGATGGTGGGAACGCTGAAAAAGGTCGGTGACCGTTCGTGGGCGATAACCGCCGTTGGCGAGGCGCTCGCCGCCCGCGACCGCGCGTGTTCCGGCCCGGTGGCGCCTGCCGAGGGGCTCTATCTCGTTGCCGTCGACTACTAGGCCGGCGCCTCGACGCCGAGCAGCCGGCTGGTCAGCCGCGCCACCCCCAGCGTGACCACCAAATCGAGAACGACGAAGCCGATCGCGGCGTCGATTGTGACGCCGAGGGCGCGTCGCGCGATCAAATAGCTGAAACGAATCGCGATCGCCAGCACCAGGACTGACGGGAACAACGCGGCCTCGGCACTCAGCACACCCGCCAGGGCGAAGAGCGCGACGACTGCGGACGGGACGACCACAAGGACGGACGACCAATTGCGCGCGACGACGTAGGCCGGATACCCCTTGCGGATGTCGAGGAAGTTGGCCAGGCCGGCCAACAGCAGGGGCAGCGTGATCCAGTCGAGGCCCAACGCTAGCCATTGGGCTGCCATGTAGGCAGCCTCGTCGAACGCGCCGGCGTCGGTCGTATCGAGAAGCGCGCGCCGATCGGCCAGCACCATCACTGCATAGGCCGGCGCGATCAGAACGATCGCCTGGAACGACCGCCAGAACCCGTCGTAGCTTGCATCGAACAGGCGAATGGCGTTCGGCTTGTCGAGGAACAATTGCCACGCACCGCTAAGCGATCGAGCGATCTCGTCGCGCGTGATCACGGCCGCGCTCCGCCGAAGTACATTTCGAGAAACCGGCGATAGATGGCGGTCAGGCCGCGGAGGTCGGCGATCGACACGCGCTCGTCGACCTGATGCATGGTCGCGCCGACGAGCCCGAAGTCGACCACCGGGCAAACGTCCTTGAAGTAGCGGGCATCCGACGTGCCGCCGGCCGTCGACCGTTCGGGCGCCAGCCCCGTCGTCTCGGTGATCGCTGCGCAGACGAGGTCGACGAGATCGCCCGGGCGGGTCAGGTACCAGGTGCCGGCGCCTGGTTCCACCAGCAGTTCGTGCTGCGCGCCACCGGCTGCCGCTGCAATCTCGTGTCTCAGCCGGTCTTCAAGGGAATCCGGCGTCCACTCGTCGTTGAAGCGTACGTTCAGCCGTGCGCTGGCCGTGGCTGGGATGATGTTGAACGCCGGATTGCCGACGTCGACACTGGTGATTTCCAGGTTTGACGGCGCGAAATCGTCGCTGCCCTCGTCCAGACGGAGCTTGACCAAGCTGTCGAGGATGCGGACGAGAGCCGGGATCGGATTGTCGGCGAGTTGCGGATAGCCGACGTGTCCCTGGCGGCCGACGACCCGGATCGTGGCCGACAGGGTGCCGCGCCGGCCGATCTTGATCGTGTCGCCGAGGCGGTGCCGCGACGTCGGCTCGCCGACGATCGCCGCGTCGAACCGGTGACCGCTTGCCAAGGCCCAATCGAGAAGTTTCGGGGTACCGTTGATTCCCGGCCCCTCCTCGTCGCCGGTGATCAGCAACGACAGTGTTCCGGCTGACGGTAGCTGTTCACCGACGAAGGCTAGCGCCGCCGCGGTGAAGCAGGCGATGCCCCCTTTCATGTCGACAGCGCCACGCCCATAGATGAACTTTCCGTCGTCCTCACCGGCGAATGGCGGGCGGCTCCATTCGGCTTCGTCTCCGGCCGGCACGACATCGGTATGACCGGCGAAGACGAGGTGCGGTGCTCCGCTGCCCATGGAGGCGAAGAGATTGTCGACGTCTGGCGTATCCGGGGCGCAGAACGTCTTGCGTTCGACCGTGAAGCCGGCGGCGCTAAGCACCTCGGCAAGGAGCGCCTGCGCACCGCCTTCGGCCGGTGTGACCGAGCGGCAGGCGATCAGCGCCTTGGTCAAGGCGACTGGATCAGTCGGTTGCGTCATCTCACCGGCCGGGAAGGGAAAAACGCCGGCCGGTTTAGCCAGTCGCGAGAGCGGGCGTCAATCCGGGCAGGGTGGCGCGGGCGATGCCCGGCCTGAGACTGCCCCCCGCACTATGCGGCGGTCGGGTTGACGGGATCGCCTCCGTACTGGTTGTCGCCGATCGAGCCGCGCAAGATCCCGAGCTCGACCACGATCCAGATCACGACCGCGAGGTTTACCAGGCTGAGCAACCAACCGAACGAGTTGGGATTGGCCGGACTGCCGGTCAGGCCGATGAGCCCGAGAAGCGTGATCAAGAGGCCTATGCCAATCGGTATCCCTGCGTAGTTGCCGGGTTTGTCGCGGTCCTGGAAACGCTTGGCCATCAGGCAATACGCCGGATAAGCGAACGCCAATTGCACGATGAACGCCAACAACCTTGCGACGAAGCTGACCATGCCGAACAGCCCCGCTAGGATGAGGGACACCACAATGCCGACGACGAGCAGGCCAACGACCCCGATCCAGAAGTCCTGCCGGCCGATGCGCCCGTCGGTCGTCAGGTAAAGCCGGTTGTAATCGAAGTTCATGGGTTACTCCCCCTCCGCACCCGAATCGCGCGCCACCCTAGCGGAATCGCGGCCGGCCGTGAATGCCGCTCAATCCCGCAGCAATTCGTTGACGGAGGTCTTGGCCCGGGTCTTCTCGTCGACCTTCTTGACGATGACGGCACAATAAAGCGAGGGGCCCCAGTTCCCGCCTGGGAGCGGTTTGCCGGGGAGGCTGCCCGAAACCACCACCGAATACGGCGGTACCTTGCCAAAGTGGATTTCGCCGGTCTCGCGGTCGACGACCTTGGTCGAGGCGCCGATGAACACGCCCATGGAGATCACCGAGCCTTCGCCGACGATGACGCCTTCGACGACCTCCGAGCGCGCGCCGATGAAGCAGTTGTCCTCGACGATGGTCGGGTTGGCCTGCAACGGCTCGAGCACGCCGCCGATACCGACGCCCCCGGACAGGTGGCAGTTCTTGCCGATTTGGGCGCAGGAGCCGACCGTTGCCCACGTGTCGACCATGGTGCCGGAATCGACGTAGGCGCCGAGGTTGACGAAGGACGGCATGAGGACGACGCCGGGAGCAATGTAGGCCGAGCGCCGCACGACGCAGCTCGGCACCGCCCGGAACCCGGCGCGGGCGAAGTCATCGTCGTTCCAGCTCGCGAATTTGGACGGCACCTTGTCCCACCAGCCGCCGCCCCCTGGGCCGCCCGGTATCATAGCCATCGGGTTGAGCCGGAAGGAGAGCAGCACCGCCTTCTTCAGCCACTGGTTGACCGTCCAGGCGCCGGCCCGCTTTTCGGCGACCCGGACCTCGCCCCTGTCGAGCAGATCGAGGGCCGTCTCGACGGCCTCGCGGACGGTGCCCGTCGTCTCCGGGCCGATCTTTTCGCGGGCCTCGAAGGCCGCCTCGACGGTTGATCTGAGGTCAGCGATGTCGGTGACGGGCATTCGATGCGTCCTCTCGCGGGCCTCGCCACCGACGCCCGACCGCGGCCGGTGATGGCAAAAAACCGTTGACACGGCAATAGTCGGACACGCCGCCGGCTATGGTTCCGGTTTGCCGACTTGGTGGGCTGGTACGACCAAAACCTTGTCGATCCGAAGCCCATCCATGTCGACTACCTCGATGGTCATGTCCTCGCGGGCGAGGCGATCGCCGACTTCCGGTAGTCGGCCGAGGCGGTCGATGACGAAGCCGGCAACTGTTTCGAAGTCGCCCTCCGCCTTGAGGTCGCCGAGCCCCAGGTGGTCCTCGAACTCGTCGATCGGCAGCATGCCGTCTACCAGGTAGGACCCGTCGGCGCGCCTGACGATCCGCGCCTCTTCCTCCTCACCCTCCTCGGGTAGCTCGCCGGCGATGCCTTCGAGCACGTCGGTGGATGTGACCACCCCTTGCGTGGTGCCGTATTCGTCGACGACGAGAGCGAAGTGGACGCTCTCACGCCGGAACAGCTCGATGAGGGTGAGCACCGGCGTCCGCTCGCCGATGACAAGCAGCCGCCGGGTGACCTTAGCCAAGTCTATTTCACCACCCTTGAGGACCAGCGGTAGGACATCGCGCACATCTACAAAGCCGCTGGCGTGGTCGATGGTGCCGTCGCAGACAAGGATGCGGGTGTGACGGCTGGAGGAGATCTTGTCCACGGCGGCGCGGCTGCCGGCCGCGCTGTCGACCCAGTCGATCTCCGCCCGCGGCGTCATGATAGCGCGCACGGAACGGTCGGCGAGGCGGAGCACGCCGTCGATCATCGCCCGCTCCTGTGGCACGAATACGCCGGCTCGCGTCCCCTCGGCGATCAGGGCCTTGACCTCGTCCTCGGTCACCGTCGCCTCACGGGTTCCAGAAAGACCGAGCGATCGGAGGGCCGCATCGGTCGACACCTTGAGCAGCCATACCGCCGGAGTTGCGGCTCGCGACAACCAGAGCATCGACCGCGCCACCAGCACGGCCATCCGTTCCGGATTGGTAAGCGCGATGCGTTTCGGGACGAGTTCGCCGACGATCAGCGACAGGTAGGTAATGGCGACGACGACGGCTGTAATGGCGACGGCGTCGCCGTGAGGTGCGATCCAATTAACTGCGTTGAGCGCTACCCCGATCCTGTCGGCGACCGTTGCGCTGCCGAAGGCGCCGGCGACGATGCCGACGAACGTGATGCCGATCTGGACCGCCGACAGGAAGCCGCTCGGATCGTCGATCAGGCGCAGCGCGACGCGGGCGCCGCGGCTGCCTTCTGTGGCGAGCGTACCGAGGCGCGATCTACGCGCCGCGACGATTGCCAGCTCCGACATTGCCAGCCAGCCGTTCACAAGAATGAGAAGGACAATGATCGCGATTTCGAGGATGGCCATCGCCGTCGACCTTTGATTAGCAAGGGAGCCGTGCGCATCCGCGCTCAGGCAATCGCGGGCGATCCTAGCGCGCGGCGATGGTTGCCAACACCTTCTCGAGGAAGCTGGCGAGATCGTCGGTCAGAAAGTCGATGTGGTCAGCGTCGCGGCCTTCGAGCTCCCAGTCCTCGTGGAAAACCTCGCGCGTGCCCGTCGGCACGACCAGCACCGTGGTCATGCCGAGGGCCCGCGGCACGACGAGGTTGCGCGCCAGGTCCTCGAACATCACCGCGGTCTTGGGTTCAACCCCCGTCGTCGTCAGGAACCAGTCGTAGGTCTCCCGGTTAGGCTTCGGCATCAATTTGGAGCGGACGATATCGAAGATGTCCTCGAAGTGGTCGGTGCATCCGAGGCGCGCGGCGACCTTCTCGGCGTGCCGCCGAGAACCGTTCGTGAGAACGAACTTGCGGCCCGGCAATCGCGTGATCGCTGCCGCCAGGCGCGGATTTGCCTCGACCGGCGAATGGTCGATGTCGTGGACATACTCGAGGAAGTCGTCCGGTGCGATACCGTGCTCCTCCATCAGGCCGCGCAGGGTCGTGCCGTAGCGTCTGTAGTAGTCCTTCTGGACGCGCTGAGCCTCCTCCGGCTCGAGGCTGAGCAGACGCTGGACGTAGTCGCGGATGCGCTTGTCGACCTGCTGGTAGAGATTGGTGTGGCGCGGATAGAGGGTATTGTCGAGATCGAACACCCAGACGGAGATCGTCTTGAACTGGTCGAAACGATGGCCGTTGCGCCCCTCCGCCAGCGGCCTGAGCGAGGGCGCGTTCATGCGGTGACCAGTGTTCCGGCACCGTGGTCGGTGAACAGCTCGAGGAGTACCGCGTGCGGTGTCCTGCCGTTGACGATAACCACGCCGGCGACGCCCTTCTCCAGCGCAGCGATGCAGGTCTCGACCTTTGGGATCATGCCGCCCGAGATTGTGCCGTCTTCGATCAACGCGCGGGCCTCGCCGGCGGTCATCTGCCGGATAAGCTTGCCGTCCTTGTCGAGGACCCCCGGCACGTCGGTCAGGAACAACAGGCGTGTTGCGTTGAGCGCGCCGGCGATGGCGCCGGCGAACGTGTCGGCGTTCACGTTGTAGGTTTCGCCGTCGTCGCCGGGAGCGACCGGTGCGATCACCGGGATCAGCTCGGCGGAAAGCACCATGTCGATGACGGCGCGGCTGATCCGTATGGGCTCGCCGACGAAGCCGAGGTCGACCATCTTCTCGATGTTGGAGTCGGGGTCCTTGACGGTGCGCGTCACCTTCTCCGCGAACACCATGTTGCCGTCCTTGCCTGACAGCCCCACAGCCTTGCCGCCCTCGGCGTTGATCCCCAAAACGATTTCTTTGTTGATCGAGCCGGCGAGCACCATCTCGACTACCTCGACGGTGCGTTTGTCGGTGACGCGCAGGCCGGAGCGAAACTCGGACTTTATGCCCAGCAGGTCGAGCATCTCACCAATCTGGGGACCGCCGCCGTGAACCACCACCGGCTTGACGCCGGAGGTTTCCAGCAGAGTGATGTCGCGCGCGAACGTCTTTGACAGCTCCCGGTCGCCCATAGCGTGCCCACCGAACTTCACCACGACCACCTTGCCGTCGTAGGCAAGCATGTAAGGCAGGGCCGCGGAGATCAGCCGCGCCCGGGCGATGGCGTTCGTGGTCTCCTGGTCGGTGGATTCGTTCATCGCGAGGCTCTCTCGAGGGCACGGTCTATAGCGAGTTTGCGACTCCGCGACAAACGCTTCCGGGACCGGCCTATGGCGGGCCAGGATCAGACCAACTCCCCGCCTTCGATCAACCCCGCGATCTCCGCCCTCATCGTTTCCAATCCCGCGCGCGTCCTGGCCGACGTGGCGATGATCCGGGGGTACGCGGCAGGACGTTTGGCGACGGTCGAGGCGATCTCGGCGACGGTCGTCGCCAGAGCCTCCAGCTTCACCTTATCCGCTTTGGTCAGCACCACCTGGTAGGAGACCGCTGCCCGGTCGAGGAGGTCGAGCGTCGCGCCATCGTTGGCCTTGAGGCCGTGGCGGGCGTCGACGAGTAGGTATACTCGGCGGAGATTGGCGCGCCCGCGCAGGTAGTCGAATACCGTGCGCGTCCACGCCGCCACTTGTTTCTTCGACGCTCGCGCGTAGCCATAGCCGGGCATGTCGACAATGGTGAGACCGGCGCCGGCGTCGAACAGGTTGAGTTCGCGGGTGCGCCCCGGTGCGTCCGACGTCCGCGCCAGGGCTTTGCGGCCGGTAAGCGCGTTGATCAACGACGACTTGCCGACATTGGAGCGGCCGGCGAAGGCGACCTCGATGCCCTGCGGCGCCGGCAGGCCGTCTGCCGCGGCGACCCCGGCGACGAAGCGCCACGGCCTGGCGAACAACAAGCGGCCCGCCTCGATTCGCCTGGCTTCGATTTCGGCTGAGACAGCTTCGGCCATGACGTTCCTGCCACCGCCGCGACGGGCCCTGCCGATGAACGGCGGATCAGCTTCTCGCCTTGGCGCGCGCCTTTTTCGGCCTGGCCCTGTTTGTTTTTCGTGGTTTGACCGTCTTCGCCGGCCTGGCCGGCGCCTCGGGCTCAGCTTCCTTGGCCGCCGGCTGGGCCTCCGTGTCGGAACGGTCATCCTTCGCCGTGGCCGAATCCGGCTGCTTGGCCGCGGGCCTTCGTCGGAACGTGCCTCTAATGTTGCCGATGAGGTCCACGTCGGCGCCGTAGCGACGCATGATCACGTACTGCTGGGTGACTGACAACGTGTTGTTCCAGGCCCAGTAGATGACCAGGCCGGCCGGGAACGAGGCCAGCATGAAGGTGAAGATCACCGGCATCCAGGTGAAGATCATTGCCTGGGCCGGGTCGGGCGGCGTCGGGTTGAGCTTCATCTGGACGAACATCGTCACGCCCATGATGAGTGGCCAGGCCCCGAGCATGAGGAAGCTCGGTGGATCCCAGGGGATCAGCCCGAACAAGTTGAACACCGTCGTCGGGTCCGGCGCTGACAGATCCTGGATCCAGCCGAAGAAGGGCGCGTGGCGCATCTCGATGGTGACGAACAGCACCTTGTAGAGCGAGAAGAACACCGGGATCTGGATGGCGATCGGCCAGCAGCCGGCGAGCGGGTTGATCTTCTCGGTCTTGAACAGCTCCATCTGCGCCTGTTGCTGCCTGACCTTGTCGTCCTTGTGGCGCTCGCGCAGCTCCTGGATTTTCGGTTGCAGCTTCTTCATCGCGCTCATCGACTTGTAGGACTTGTTGGCGAGCGGGAAGAAGGCCGCCTTGACCAGAACGGTGACCGCGAGGATGGCGACGCCGAAGTTGCCGAACACCCGGAAGAACCAGTCGATCATCAGGAACATCGGCTTGGTGATGAAGTAGAACCACCCCCAGTCGATCAACCTGTCGAACAGATCAATGTTGAGCGAATCCCTGTAGCCGTCGACGATGGCGACCTGCTTGGCGCCGGCAAACAGGCGGGTGACCTCCTCCACCGTCGCGCCTGGCGCGATACTCATTGCCGCACCGCTGAAATCGGTCTGATAGAGCGGCGCAGGCTGGTCGGAATAGAAATAGCGGCCGTCGAAAGGCCGTCCCTGGTCGGGGATCAGAGCCGCCGCCCAGTATTTGTCGGTGATGCCCAGCCAACCCTTTGACACATCGGACCACTTCTTTTCGCGATCGCCCTCGATGGCGCTGTACTTCTCTTCCTGCAGCCCATCGTCGCCCATGACCCCGATAAGGCCCTCGTGCAGGATCCACCAACCCCGCGTTTCGGGCTCGCCGATGCGCGTGACCCGGCCGAACGGGCTGATCGTCGCCGGCGCCGCGCCGTTGTTGGCGACTTTGTCGGTGACCGTGAACATGTAGTTGTCGTCGACCTCGATCGTGCGGGTGAAGACGAGGCCGCCGGCGTTGTCGTAGGTGAGCGTGACCGGTGTTTCCGCGGTCAACGTGGCTCCGGCCGGAGCGGTCCAGCGGGTGTCGGGTCCCGGGTAGGGGCCGGTGTTTGTGTCGCCGATCCAGCCGAACTCGGCGAAATAAGCATCCGGCCCGCCGCTCGGCGACAGAAGCACGATCGTCGGACTGGTCGGGTTGACGGTCTCGTGGAAGTCCCTGAGCCGGAGGTCGTCGATGCGCGCGCCGGTGAGATTTACCGATCCCGACAACCGCGCCGTCTCGATGGGCACGCGCTCGGACCGGCCGAGTGCCTCGTCCCGGGTGAGGGTCGCTGGCGTCGCGGCGCCGCTCGGCGGGGGGGCGGCCGGTGCGCCGGCGGCCGGCGTTTCCGCGCCTTCGGGCGCGGGCGCTGGCTGGGCCGTCTGCCGCTCGGCAGCCTGTTGCTGGGCGATCTCCTGCTGCCTTTGCGCCCGCTCGATTTCGGGGCCGGCGACGAAGTATTGCCAGCCGACCAGCACGAGAATTGAGAGCCCGATGGCGAGGAAAAGGTTACGCTGGTCCAGCATCAACTAAGCCCATTCTTGGCGTTGTCACCGCGCGACAATGCCGCGAATCCGGTTCTTAGATCGGTGACCAAACGGTCGAATTGAAGGGTCAATACGGCCGGGCGAGCGATCAAGACGTAGTCAGTGGCTGCCTCGGCCTGACCAGCGGCGGCGCGAACGGCTTCTTTGAGGCGACGGCGGATACGATTGCGCACGACCGCGTTCCCGATCTTCCTCGTCACCGTGATCCCGAAACGCGGTGGCCTATCGTCTGACTGGCGGCTGGCTGCCTGAAGCACGAAACCAGGCCGCGTGATCCGCCGCCCGCGGGCGACGGCCTTAAAATCTGCGCGACGTTTCAGGCGCTCCATGTCCTGGAGAGGCGCAGCAACCGGCTGCGGAAAGTCAGGCGGAGAGCCGCTTGCGTCCACGCTGGCGGCGGGCGGCGATGACCTTGCGGCCACCAGGCTTCGCCATCCGGGCGCGGAAACCATGCCGACGCTTGCGCACGAGCTTGCTCGGTTGGTACGTCCGTTTCATCTCGCCTTCTCCGCGCGGCTCGACTGCGTCGGGCTTATAAAGGAGTGGGTCGAATCGAGTCAACGCGGGGCGCACCAGTGCACAACTCTCAGGACCGATGCTGGTTTCGACGAAAAGAGCCGGAATGGCGGAACAACTGACACCTGAAATATGCATCGTCGGCGGCGGCCCCGGCGGCGTCACGGCCGCGCTGGCCGCCGCCACGGCGCACGTTTCGGTTGTCCTCGTCGAGAAGGCGAAGATGGGAGGAGCAAACCTCGCCTATGGCGCCGTGCCGTCGCAGGCGCTTATGGCGGCCGCCTCGGTGCACGAGGCTCTGCGCCGCGGTCCCGCGCTCGGAGTCACCGGCGCGCCACTGCAAGTCAATCTCACCAAGGTCGCGGAGCACGTCGCCGCGGTCAGCGACGCGGTGGCTGCCAACGTTTCGCCCGAGCGGCTGACCGCCCTCGGCGTCAAGGTGATCGGCGCCGCCGCCCGCTTCGTCGACCGTGAAACCATCGCCGCCGATGAGACCACGATCCGCGCCCGATACTTCATCCTGGCGGTCGGTTCGGTTCCGGTTGTGTCCGATGTGTCGGGCATCGCCTACGTCGACGCCATGACCGCCGACCGCGCCTTCGACCTCGGGCGCAAGATAAATCATCTCATCGTTCTTGGAGCGAGCCATC
>Ga0315553_10004200_pt1 | contig 10957 bp, 8 predicted proteins | sample SalMarSW160140MG_FD_203099 | JGI IMG/M metagenome (GOLD analysis project Ga0315553, IMG submission 203099) | Salt marsh sediment microbial communities from the Plum Island Ecosystem LTER, Massachusetts, United States - Salt Marsh Sediment SW1601-40 ... | reverse complement strand
CATCAGTTCTTTGGCGAACTCCACGTCGCTCATCCCCGATAACGTGCAGGACATCAGAAAACCGAACAGGATCAGTCCCGCTGCGGCTAAAAAGAAAATTCTCTTGTTCATAGTATCACCTCTTCCGCTGACCGCTGTTGTCCTTCTGGAATTATCCAACCATCTGGAAATATACCCCATATCCGACAAAAATCAGCTTGGCCTATGGTTGGAATATTACGTGAGGCAACCAGCTTGGTGTACCTCCTCTGGAAACTGAGTTTGACAGTAGCAGGATTAGCTATAATAATTTGAAGAAACGGCTTTCCGGCCGGGTGTCCGGCCGTTTCGCATCCCTGAAGAAAAAAAGAGTACAAGGGGGGACAGCATGAGACGGTGGCTTCGCAATTTGATTATCGCCGGGGGTATTGTTTTATTTCTCGCGGCAGCCCTGGTCTGCGCCTGGCTGTGGGTGACCCGCCAACCCTTTCCGAAAACCCGGGGATCGATCACCCTGGAGGGCCTCAGTGCTCCGGTCGAGATCTTCCGCGACCGCTACGGGGTGCCCCACATCTACGCTCAAACCTCGGAGGATCTGTTTTTCGCCCAAGGGTTCGTGCACGCCCAGGACAGGTTCTGGCAGATGGAGTTTTGGCGCCGGCTGGGATCCGGGCGGCTTTCCGAGCTGTTCGGTGAAGATCTGCTGGAAACGGACAAGTTTTTGCGCACCATGGGATTCTATGAGGTTTCCAAGCAGCAGTATGAGAAGTACGAGGCAGAAACCCGCGCCTACCTGCGGGCGTACGCCGACGGGGTGAACGCCTATATCCTCAACCGGCGCCCCGCCCGGCTGGGATTGGAGTTCTTCCTGCTCGGGCTGCAGGGGGTGGACTTGCAGATCGAGCCCTGGCAGCCCGCCGACACGGTCAGCTGGGGCAAGATGATGTCCTACGATCTGGGGAGCAACTTCGGCCGGGAACGGCTGAACCTGGATGTATTGAAAGCGGTGGGAAAAAACAAATGGTTCGATATCTTTTCTCCCTATCGCGAGGATATGCCGGTCATCATCAACGATCGGGAGCTGCTGCGCTCCGGCTTTGAGCTGACCGGCAGCGGTGAGCCCCAGCGGGTGTTCGGGTCCAGCGGGGTCGGTTCGAACAACTGGGTGATCTCCGGCTCCCGAACCGCTTCGGGCAAGCCTCTTCTGGCCAACGACATGCATCTGGCCCTGCAGATGCCCTCGATCTGGTACGAGGTCGGGCTGCACGGGATCGATGAGGATGGGCTTGTAGGCAGGACCCGCGACTGTCCCTTCCACCTGCGGGGTTATTCGTTCCCCGGCGTGCCCGGGGTGATCGCCGGCCACAATGACCGCATCGCCTGGGGGCACACCAATCTGGCCGGAGACGTGCAGGATCTGTATATCGAGCGCATCAATCCGGAGAATCCCGACCAGTACAAGGTGAACGGCGAGTGGGTGGACATGGAGATCCGCTACGAAACGATCAGGATCCACAAAGAGGAGCAGCCGTACGTGCTGAGGGTCAGGCACACCCGCCACGGCCCGATCCTCACCGATCTGGCCTCCTGGGAGAAGCTGGGCACCTTCTTCGTGCTTCCGGAGACGGAAGGGCAGTTTCCCGACAACATGGGTTTCACAGCCCTGGCCCTGCGCTGGACCGCCCTGGAGCCGGGGCAGCTGCATCGCTCGGTTTTCATGATCGACAAAGCCCGGAACTGGGAGGAGTTCAGGGAAGCCCTTCGCTACTGGGACGTGCCGGCTCAGAACGTCGTCTACGCCGACGTGGAGGGTAATATCGGCTATCAGGTCCCCGGGCTGTACCCGATCCGGGCCAGGGGCAACGGCCTGGCGCCGGTCCCCGGCTGGACGGATGAGTACGAGTGGCGGGGATACATCCCCTACGAACAGCTTCCCTTTGTCTTCAACCCCGAAAAGGGCTACATCGTCACGGCCAACAATCCGGTGACCACGCCCAATTTCCCCCTTCCCCAGGGAAGCGAGTTCGCCTACGGCTACCGGGCGCGCAGAATCGCCGAGATGATCGAGGGCTTCGACCGGGGAATCACGGCGGAGCAGATCGCTCTGATCCATGGAGACACCTTCGACCTGTCAGCCGCGGAGATCATCCCCTATCTGGAAGGACTGGACCTGCGGGGAGAACCGGAAGATCCCCCCGAGGGGGAGAGCGAGCGGGAGCGCAACAAGCGGGAGAAACGGAACGCGGAGGAGTTGGAGGCGCTCGAGCAGGCCCGGGCTCTTCTGCTGGCCTGGGACGACCGCCTGGAGATAGACAGCGCTGAGGCGGTGCTGTACGGATATTTCTCCATAAAACTTTCTGAGGAAACCTTCAAAGATCAGTATCCTGAGAGCAGCTGGCCGGTCTATTTCAACGGGCGGGCTCAAAACGCCCTGTACTACCTGCTCGAGGACCCGGACAATCCCTGGTGGGACGACCGGCGGACCCCGGACCAACGGGAGACGCGGGATCAGATACTGGTGCGGGCCCTGCGGAAGGGATACCGTGCCGCGGTAGATCAGCTGGGGGATAAAATCGATTCCTGGGAGTGGGGGCAGGTGCACACGGCGGTATTCCGCAACCAGACCTTCGGCCAGTCCGGGATCGCTCCGATCGAGAGGATCTTCAACCGGGGACCGGTGCCGGTACGGGGCGGAAACACCCAGGTCAGCGTGGCCGGCTGGAGGTTCGAGGAACCCTTCGAGATCAACCACATCGCCTCCCAGAGGGCTATCTACGACCTGGGGGATCTTTCGGCCAGCCTTCTGATCCACCCGACCGGACAGAGCGGACATCCGGCCCACCGTCACTACGACGACTTCATCGAACCCTGGCGGAAGATCGAGTATCATTCGAGTCTGTGGGAACGGGAGGCGGTGGAGGAATCTTCCGGCAGACCCCTGGTGCTGAGGCCGGTAGACTGACGACCTGAGGAGTGGTCGGAATTACTTCTTCCAGCTGAAGCGCGTACGTTAAATGTCGCACCGTTGGTATGAGTTCGTATGCTATTCTGTGTGGCATACGAGGAAAGGCGAAGCGGTATGTCACGGGTAAAAATCGAATACGGTTCACTTGATTTGACGGTTGACCTCCCCATTCCCTGCGATGTGCGCGGTATGAGCAGTGCCGAACCTCTACCCAATCCGCCGCAGGCGATCCGGCGATCCTACACCCAACCGTTTGATTCGCCGTCCTTGGCCGATGTGGCTCGCTCGAAGCTGGAGAGAAATGCCGAGTCCACCGCCGTCGTCGTGGTTTCGGACAACACCCGTCCGGTACCCTATCGGGGGGCTGATGGTATCCTGACCCCGCTGCTCGAGACTCTGCTTTCATCCGGCTACACCAAAGATCGGATCACGATTCTGATTGGTAACGGCTCTCATCGGCCGATGGGCGAGTCGGAGATCGAGGTCATGCTTGGACTCCGGGAGGCCGGATTTGACCTGCCCGTGGTCAATCACGACTACCAGAAGCGGGAAGATCTGGTCTTCGTAGGAAAAACGATGCGCGGTTCATCGGTGCGGATCAACAAGCTTTATGCAGAAGCGGATCTGAAGATCGTCACCGGCCTGGTGGAGAGTCATTTTATGGCCGGGGCCTCAGGAGGCCGCAAGTCGATCTGCCCCGCCATAGCCAGCAAAGAAACGTTGCAGGTTTATCACGGTCCCGAAATCCTCGAATCAGCTGCCGCGGCGGATCTCGTTCTGGAGGGAAATCCCTGCAGCGAAGAAGCGGAACAGGCTGCCGGACTCGCGGGCTGTGATTTCTCCGTTAATGTGACCCTCGATTCGGCCAAGAGGATAACCGGCGTGTATTCTGGGAACATTTTCGCCTCTCATCGTGAAGCGGTGCGGAGAATTCGGGAGTACGTAACGGTTCGAGTTGAGGACCCTTACGACCTGGTCGTGATACCTGGGGGGTTCGTGGCCGTCAACCACTATCAGGCCGCTAAGGCGGCGGTGGAAGCCACCCGGGCGGTGAAGCCCGGGGGGATGATCGTCTTGATAGCCCGACACAGCGATCAGGACCCGATCGGCAGCCGGGACTACAAGAAGACTCTGGCTTTGCTGAAGCGGGACGGACCGAAACAGTTCTTGCGAACCATAAAGGCCAAGGATTGGGCCTTTACTCATGATCAGTGGGAAACCCAGATGTGGGGCAAAGTCCTCGACAGGATCGATGGAGATGAGAACCTTATCTATTGTAGTCTCGAGATTCCGGAAAAGGCCTACGCGATCCTGCCGGGAATCCCCGGTTTACGGTACTTGACGGGTGTCGAACGGTCATCTGGAAAGCCCCGGGAGGAACTGATGACCTTGATGGTGAAACGGGCGGTTGACGCTGCGATAGAGACACTTCGAGCCCGATTGGGAAAGGATCCGCGGGTACTGCTGCTGCCGGACGGACCGTACGGTGTTCCCGTAGCAGGTAGTTGACCGATGGCTGTAGACGGAGATTGGTTGAAGCGAGCCGCCGATATCGTAGGGGCGGACGGCCTTCTGACGGACGAGGGGGATCTGGAGGCCTACGGCCACGACGAATACGCCCTAGAAACCTACGTTCAGATCCCCAAGGCTGTGGTCAAACCCTCCTCGGAACAGCAGGTCGCCGAGATCGTGAAGCTCTGCGATGAAACGGGTGTCCCGATTACTGCCCGCGGCGGCGGGACCGGGCTCTCGGCGGCCTGCGTGTCGGATCCTGAAGGTGTCGTCCTGTCCCTGGAACGTCTCAACAAGGTGGTGGAGGCGGACCCGGACAACTACGCCCTCACGGTCCAGGCCGGGGTAACCCTGGAGCAGATCAACACGGCGGCGGAGGAGATCGGCCTTTTCTTCCCGCCCCATCCGGGGGATGAGGGCGCCATGGCCGGCGGAATGGTGGCTACCAATGCCGGAGGCGCCCGGGCGGTGAAGTACGGCACGATCAAGCGCTTCGTGCTCGGGTTGCAGGTCGTCCTGGCCTCGGGACAGATCGTGGACCTGGGGGGCAGCTTCATCAAGTCCAGCACGGGGTACAGCCTGATGGAGCTGATGATCGGGTCCGAAGGAACCCTAGGCATCATCACCAGGGTCACCCTGGCTCTGCTTCCCAAGCCGGGATCGATCCAAACGCTCCTGGCTCCTTTCGAAACCGTGGCAGCGGCCATCGAGAGCGTGCCTGCCGTGCTGAACCGGGGAATTATCCCCTTTGCAGTGGAGTTCGTGGAGCGTTCGGCCATCGCCTGTGCCGAGCATCTGGTTAAAAAGACCTGGCCGGCGACGCAGGGACCGGCCTCTCTGCTTCTAATGCTCGACGGGCCGGATGAGGATCTGGTTCTATCCCAGGCGGAGGCGATCGGAGAGGTGCTGGAGCAGCAGGGAGCGCTGGACATCCTCCTGGCCGACAACAGGGAGAAGCAGGAGGAGATCCTCAGCATCCGCAGCATGATTTACGAAGCGCTGCGTCCGGGCACGGTGGAGCTTTTCGACGTCTGCGTGCCCCGATCCGAGATCGTGGGTCACGTCGAGTTTGTCCATACCCTGGAGGAGAAACACCGGATACCCCTGCCAACCTACGGGCACGCCGCCGACGGCAATGTGCATACGAATGTCATGCGCAGCCGCATCGAGGACGGGGTGCTGGGGGAGGAGATCCCGGACTGGCCGGCCAAGCACGAGGCGGTCCGCCGGGAGATCTTCGACGATGTGATCCGGCGAAAGGGGAATATCTCCGGGGAACACGGAATCGGCCTGGCCAAACGGGATTATCTGATCAACAACATCGGTGAGACCAACATAGCGATGATGCGTTCGATCAAGAAGGCCCTGGATCCACGGGGGACCCTCAACCCCGGAAAGATCTTTTCCCTCTAGCAGGTCCCTGTTACCCGACAAACGTGTCGGGATCCGGACCGATCCGTCTGCCCTCATCCAGGGCATCGAGCCTGGTCATATCTTCCGCAGAGAGCTCGAAGTCGAACACCTCACAGTTTTCGCGGATATGGGCCTCCCGGGTCGAGCGGGGGATGGTCACCACCTCATGCTGCAGGTCCCAGCGTATCAAAACCTGGGCGGGGCTGCGCCCGTGCTGTTCGGCGATCCCCGCGATGAGGGGGTGATCGAAGAATTGACCTCTGACCAGCGGGCTCCAGGCTTCCACCTGGATCTTGTGATTCCTGCAGAACTCGAGCAATTCCGGCTGAACGTTGAAAGGGTGAAATTCGATCTGGTTCACCGCAGGTGTGACCTCTGCGGTTTCCAGCAGGGTTTCCAGGTGGTGGGAAAGGAAGTTGCTTACTCCGATCGCGCGAATCCGTCCTTCCTTGTATAGCCGCTCCAGGGCTCTCCATGTCTCGCTGAAATCCGCCTTTGCCGGCCAATGGATGAGGTACAGATCGAGCTTATCCAACCCGAGTTTCTTTCTGCTCTCTTCGAAAGCTCTGAGTGTATTGTCGTATCCGTGGTCCGGGATCCACAGCTTTGTGGTGACAAAGACTTCCTCCGGGTCGATGCCGCTGTCTTTTATCGCCCGCCCTACGCTTTCTTCGTTTCCATAGGCCGTCGCGGTGTCCACCGCCCGAAATCCCAACTGCAGGGCCGTCCGCACGGCATCGCAGGTCTTCTGTCCGGGGGGGATCTGAAAAACCCCGAATCCGATTTGGGGCATCTGTACGCCGTTGTTCAGGGCTACGGTACTGGTGCTGATCATGAACGCTCCTCCGTGTTTCTCGTTTTTCACGTGTCAACATGAAATCAGCGCCCCTCCGGTCTGTCAAGCCTGCCCCCGGTCCCTGATGACAGGCAGTTTCAGCTGCAAACAAAGAATTATTGTTGACTATATTACTAATGTTTAACATATTCTATTCGACGATATAGATTTATATATAGGAGTTTTGCTATGAATAAACAGTTGAAAACGGCGGTCTTTGGCCTGATGGCACTCTTCATGCTGGGTGCTGCCGGCATGTTATTCGCCCAGGATGCCATGGATCCCGGGGAGCGTAATGTCAGTTATCCCGGGCCGAACGGGGTCACCCTCCGGGGTTATCTGGCTACACCGCGAAGCAGCGGGCCGTCCCCCGCTGTTGTGATGGTCCACGAATGGTGGGGTTTGAACCATGACACAACGGTGCTGGCCGATGCCCTTGCCAGGGAAGGCTTTGTGGTGCTGGCTGCGGACGCCTTTCGCGGCAGCGTTGCCCAGTCTCCCGCAGATGCACGTAAGCAGGTCACGGAAACCCCGCGGGAGCAGATCGCCGCGGATCTGGACGCAGCCCTTGATTTCCTGCGCTCACATCCCCAGGTTGATGCAGACCGGGTCGCCTCCATGGGCTTCTGCTTCGGCGGCACCCAGTCGATGTACATGGGTACCCGTAATCCCGAGCTGGCCGGAGTCGTGATCTTCTACGGCGGCGGACCGATCCAGGATGCCGCGCAGTTGGGCAGCATGAAGGATGCCGGACCGGTGCTGGGGATCTACGGCAAAGAGGACGGCGGAATCCCCGTGGAGCAGGTAAGGAAGTTCGAGGATGCTATGGAGGCTCGGGGCGTGGAGAACACGATTACCATCTACCCCGGTGTCGGCCACGCTTTCGTAAAGAGCAACACCTACCGCAGTGGGGGTGCTCCGCAGCAGGCCTGGAATCAGATGGTGAACTTTCTCAAGACCACGCTGAGCGAATAGGCGAACGGAGAGCTTTCGCAGGAGTATATGTAGAAACGTAGAAAAAGCGAACCCATATCAGATTAGACAATACGAGCTGACGGGCGGCGAACCTTTTTCATCTGTTGTGTGCCACGACAATCGTCGTCTGTCAGCCGTTTTATTTTCCGTGCCTCCGCGGGTACTATTCTCCATGCCTCACTCGCTACAAGAACATATCCTGGACGGATTGCTCCATCAGGCTGAAATGACTTCACTTCCGTTTTACTCCGTGGGCGAGTATCATTTTGGGAATCCCGAATCCTTTATCGTAGGTGATGGAGATTTCCGAAAATCCGGCTTCTTCCATCAGCCCTCGAACTTCATCGCCCGTCCAGAGCCACATGCCGAACCTCTCGACCTCCTTCGAATGGTCCTTTCCATCCTCGGCATTGTGCTCGATGCTGACCACCGCTTTTCCTCCAGGGCGCAGCACACGATACATCTCCTTCAATGACTCCAGGGGATCGGAAAATCCGATGATACTACCCATTGTGGTGGCCACACTGAAACTGTTGTCATCCCAGGGCAGCCGGGAGGCATCGCCCTGGAGGATCTGTGCCGTTCCTGCCGCAATACGGCCTCTGAGCCTCCGTTTTGCCATCTTGACCTGGACCTCAGATAGATCAATACCGGCGACGCTATGGACGTGAGATGCGAAGACCTTCAAGAAACGTCCGCTGCCGCAGGCAACCTCAACCAGGTCATCTTCGGGCTGCAGATTCAAGGCCTTGGCTACGCGCTTGTATATCGTGTTGTGAGCCAGGGGCATCATCCAGGCCACCATCCACCCGGCGAATCCCCTGGGCAGGCCGGGTTGAGAAACCTTTTTACCTTGGGCGTTCATCTCTGCATCTCCTGAGCCGGTTACATTCTACAGCCATGTGACTGCCGGAGCAACTCATAAACTTCTATTGCCTGGTCTGGCGGTTCAGGCGGATCGGGTAATCTCGTCGCCGGAGATGATCGCCTTCACATCCAAAGCCACCCAGCGGTCACGGCTCCAGACGATCGGGTTGATGTCCAACTGGCATCCCTCCCGGATCAGCTGCTGCGCAAGCTCGGAGACTTTCGACACGATCAGCGCCAGAGTATCGGCCTCCCCGGGCAAACCCCGATAACCCTTCAAGGCGGGGTAGATGGTGAGCTCCTCTATCATCAGGTGGACCTCCTTCGCCGTGCAGGGAGCCAGGCGGAAGGCCACATCCTTGTACAGCTCGGTAAGGATGCCCCCGGCCCCGACCATGACCGCGGGACCGAAGGTGGGATCGTGGAGCGCCCCGATGATGATCTCCCCTCCCCGGTAAGGTACCATCTCCTCGACCAAAATGCCGGCTGCGGGGAAGCGTTTCTGCAGAGCGGCCACGGCGTCTGGAAGACGGCTCTCCGGGACATCCAGAAGAACTCCCTTCTGCTCGGTTTTGTGGAGGAGGTCTCCCGAGCACACCTTCACCGCACAGTGCCCGGTTGTGCCCAGCACGAATACATCACTGTCTGCGGCCAGGCAGCTCCCCGCATCGATGAAAACCCCCGGCGGTACGGCTATGCCCAGGCTGTTCAGAAGCCGTTTGCTCTCCCATTCGTTCGGTTTGTCGGGAATAGAAAGGGAGGAACGCCACCGCTGTACCACCGCTGCCATGTCGGTTCCGCTCAAGGTGGTTCTCCCAGCGCCGATAGAATTCGTCCCCGCTCCACCAGGAAGCGAGCCGCTCGAACGGTTCGGGTGAGAGAGGGGAAACCGATCATTCGCTTCTTGTAGAACTCCTTGAGATAGGTGTCGGTGAATGGCCCGTATTCGGTGAATACGAGCACGGGTTTATCGCTTCCCGTGATCACCTCCGCCATCCTGTCGATCAGTCTGTCGGTAACGGCGTGGGGTGCGAAGAAGGTGATGCAGATGAGGATGTCCACATCGGCGTCCTCGAGCAGTGCTTCCAGGGTGTGCACGAACATCTCATCGTTCACGCCCGCCGTCAGATCCACCGGATTGTGACAGGAGGCGAAGTGAGGGGCTTTCTCCCTGATCCGTGATACCGTGCCGGCGGACAGCTCCGCCATCCGAAGTCTGGCCCGGGGATTGTCGGTCTCTATGTAGTCGGCGCACATGACCCCGAAGCCTCCGGCGCCGGTCATCACCGCCACCCGGTTTCCCCGGGCAGGGGGCAGATACGAGAGGGTTTTGGCCGCGTCGCACAGCTCTTCATCGTCGAAGGCCCTCTGGATTCCGTACTGCCGGAACGCACCGCTAACCACCCTGTCGCTTCCGGCCAGCTTGCCCGTGTGGGAGCTGACAGCGGAAACACCGGAGGGGGTTCTTCCCGCCTTCAGGGCGACAACCGGCTTACGGAGGGACACCTCTCTGGCCGCCTCCAGAAACCGTCGACCCTGTTCGACATTCTCGATATACAGGGCAACGCAGTCGGTCTTGTCCTCCGCCCCGAAAAACTCGAGGAAATCCAGCTCGTTCAGGTCGATCTTGTTTCCCAGACCGATGAAGGCCCGCATCGGGAAACCGGTGTTGCTGGCCAGACCGAGAGCCTCCACTCCCACCGATCCGCTCTGGCTGATGAAGGCGACCCGCCCTCCCCCTGCCAGGGATCGGTCGCCGTGTTCCACGAAAATCGTGTCGAAGCTGTTCTCCGGAACAAAGACCCCCAGTGAGTTGGGTCCCAGAATGCGGCTGCGCGAGTGTTCCGGTACCGCCCTGAGGCGCTCTTCCAGCGCCCTGCCCCGATCTCCGGCTTCGGCAAACCCCCCGGCTACGATGATGATGTTGTCGATCCCTTTCCGGGCGCACTGTTCGGTGATGTCCACCGCTTTTTCCGCCTGGACTGTGATCACCGCCACATCGACGATGTCCGGCAGGTCTGAGATCCGAGGGTAGCTCTTGTGCCCGGAAATCACATCTTCATGGGGGTTGACCGGATACAACCTGGCCTTGCTCCGTGTCAAACCCTCGAAGATGATGTGACCGACCTTTTCCTCGGTGTTCGAAGCCCCCACAACGGCGACGGATTCCGGATTGAGAAGTTTTTCGATCTTCTTGAATCTGTCCTCCCGGGTGCTCATTGCTCTGCGTTCCCCTATATGCTACGCTCCACCCATCCTTAATGCATTCTACAGGGACGGGCAAGAAATAATAAGAGCACCGTATGGGGTGAACAGTTGAAGTCGTTTCAGATCTTGCGGGAAATCAAATCGGTTTCCTTCGCCACGGTTTCCGGCCGGATGCCCCCGGTCGATCTCCCGCTCCTGAGCAC
>Ga0315553_10004199_pt1 | contig 10958 bp, 9 predicted proteins | sample SalMarSW160140MG_FD_203099 | JGI IMG/M metagenome (GOLD analysis project Ga0315553, IMG submission 203099) | Salt marsh sediment microbial communities from the Plum Island Ecosystem LTER, Massachusetts, United States - Salt Marsh Sediment SW1601-40 ... | reverse complement strand
GCGGAATCGAACCGCCGTCGCACACCAGCTTCGCCTTGCCCTTGCGCATCAGCCCGTACCCCGACGACGCCCTGATCGCGGCGCCCTCGGCGCGATGCCCACCATGCGATTGCACGGCCAGCACCAGCTCAAGCGGCAGCTGGCCGGTACCATTGAAATAGGAGGGCTCGCCAGTGGTCATGGTCAACCCCGCCAGCGATGCGTGCATGCGGTCGATGAGCGTGCCCAGGGCCCTCCCGGCATCGGGATTGACCTTCACCAGCGCCAAGCGCACCGGCACGAGATATTGCAGCAGATCGAATTGGCTGCGTCCGCAACGCGAGCGATGCAGACCGTTGGCGTCGAGCTGGGCGGCGAGCAGCCGCGTCAGCGCCCGGGTGCGCTTGACCAGTTGCGTGGACTCCGCGTTCCGGCTCAGCGCCACCGCGACCAGCGCGATCGCCGCCCCCAGCTGCTCGATCGGCTCGGGGTCGAGCCGGCCGCGCTGCCCGAGGGCATGGATTTGCGCACTGAGGCTCCTGGCGATGATCCCGCGTTGCTTGGCGCTCGCCCCGTCGATGATCAGGCCGTAGTGGGTCAGCCAGTTCTGCACCCGCCGGCCGGAGAGCGAATTGCGCCACACCCTGCGGTCGAACCGTCCGTGCCGCCCGATCCAGTCGAGCACCAGGGTGCGCGCGAACTCCCGCTCCCGGCTCGACGTCGATTCCGAGAAATGCCTCAACCAGGCAAAGCCGTGCAGCTCGGCGTGCCAGGTCGCATCGTCGGTCACGATCGAGAACGGCGACACCCCGCCGGTCTCCACAAGCCGCGACCCGAGCAGATACTTGCCCGCCATCATGTCGCCGGCCGAGGGCGGATCGACGGGTCGGATCTCCGGCAGCCTGACGTGGAAGGTTTCTGCCGACAGGGGCTGCCAGGTCCACCGGAAAACCGGACTCGTGACAAACCAATCGGCCACCGCCAACGCCGCGGCCCCCATCAGATATCCCGGTGCAGAAGCCAATAACCGTGGGTCCCCAGACGCGAAGGCGAAAATTCATCGCATTGTTGGGTCTAAAAATACATCCGCGACACCGCGTGGCCCACAGCTCAGCCAACCCTGAGGAACCGGGCGGCGAAGAAGCCGTCGAGCGTGCCTTCGGCCTCCCCCCGCACTTTCAAACCGGGCACGGTGCGCAGATTGCCCGCCTCGGTGATCGGCGCGGTCCAGCCGTCAAGTTCGTCGGGTTCGATGGGAACCGGCACGAAGTGAGGATGCCGCTCAACGAACAGCGCCGCCTGCGCCTCGCCTTCCTCCGGCTCGAGCGAGCACACGCAGTAGACGATCACGCCGTCCCTGGCGGTAATGCGGGCGGCGTTGTCGAGAAGCCGGGCCTGCAGCTTCACCCGGTCCACAATGTCCGCTGCCGTCCGTTGCCAGATGACTTCCGGATGGCGCCGGAAGACGCCCGTGCCCGTGCACGGGGCATCCAGCAGCACGCGGTCGAATTGGCCGTCCTCACCGTAGCGCGCCGCGTCCTCGATGGCCGTTCTGACTGTTGCTTGCAGCCCCAGCCGGTCGAGATTTTCGGCGAGGCGGCCCATACGCTCGGCGTCGGTATCCACCGCAACCACCGAGGCGCCGGCCGCCGCGAGCTGCGCCGTCTTCCCGCCCGGGGCGGCGCAAAGATCGGCGACAAGATGGCCCGGTTGCACCCTGAGCAGCCGCGCCGGGATTGCCGCCGCGGTGTCCTGGACCCACCACGTCCCGTCGGCAAAGCCCGGCAGCTCGGAGACCGGCGCCGGCGGCCGGGCCACCCGATAGCTCGTCGCCAGGGTTTTCGTGCCGCCGAACTTCTCGACGGTCGCGACCCCTTCCGGCTGGACACTGAGGTCGAGCACCGCCCCCTCGACGAGCGCCTCGATCAGCTTCGGCAGCCCCGCGAAGCCATAGGTTTTGCGCCAGCGCTCCGCGAGCCACTCGGGGACCAGGGCGGAATTGGGCAGCACCAGCCCGCCGCGGCGGCGCTGCACATTGCGCAACACGCCGTTGCCCAGGGCGGCGTAGCGGCGCGCCTGCTCGTCCGCCTTGATTGTCTCGACCGCCAGATGGATGGCGGAGTGATCGCCGCGCTCGGGAAGGTAAAGAAGCTGGGTAATGCCGATCCTCAGCGCCGCCTCGAACAATCCCGCGTTCTCGGGCAGGCCGGTCTTCAGCATCTCGTCGAGCACCACCGAAATCTGCCCGTGTCGGCGCACCGCGGTCGTCACCAGCCGGTTGCCCAACGCCCGATCGCGCGGATCCGCGATTTCGCCGGCGACGATGGGCTCGAGAGGCGTTCCGGCAATCACCCCGGCGAGCCGCTCGGCGGCCCGCTGCCGGACGTCAAGCCCTGCGATGGGGCGTCTGGCCGGCGCCGTCACCCTCTCATCCCCAAGGTCCCGGGCTCCTTGCCTCGCCGTCGGCCGCGAAATCCGGAATTCGCCAGCTTCCCCTCCCCAGCGCCTCCCCGCGCCGCACCAGCCGCGGGCGGCGGCGCGGCGGCACGTGGCGTTCCGGCGTCATCTGGCGCGCGAGTTCCTTGAGCGCCGCAATACGGTTGCGCACATCGGGGTGGGTGGAAAACAGGTTGTCGGTGCGGCCGCCGGACAGCGGATTGACGAAGTACAGATGCGCCATGCCCGGGAACCGGCGCGCCCACGGGTTCTCGAACTTGCGCGCCAGGCGCGAGATCTTCTCGAGCGCCCGTGCCAGCGCCAGTGGATCGCCGGTGATCTCGGCGGCGTCCCGATCGGCCTCGTATTCCCGTGTCCGGCTGATCGCCAACTGCACCATCACCGCCGCCAGAGGCGCCACCAGGATCATCACCAGCGCCCCGACCGGGCCGACAGGGGAGCTGGCATTGCGCCACCCGAAGAAGAGGCCAAACTGAGCCAACATCGCGATCGACCCGGCCAGGGTCGCGGTGATCGTCATCGTCAGCGTGTCGCGGGATCGGATATGCGACAATTCGTGCGCCAGCACGCCGGCGATCTCGTCGCGATCGAGATGGCGCAGCATGCCGATTGAAATCGCCAGCGCCGCGTTGGCGGGACTGCGGCCGGTGGCGAAGGCGTTCGGCTGTTGGGCATCGATGAGGAAGATCTTCGGCGCCGGAATACCGGCCGCGGAACTCAGCTCCTCGACCAGAGCAAACAGCTCCGGCGCCCGCCGCCGCTCGACGCGTACCGCATTTTGCAGCCGCAACACGAAACGGTCCGAGTTCCAGTAGGAAACGAGGTTCATACCCAACGCGACGCCGAGCGCGATCAGCATTCCGCCTTCGCCGGCGACCACGAAGCCGACTGCCATGAACAGGCCCGTCAGCGCCGCCAGCAGCAAGGTGGTTCGAACCGCATTGACCATCGGCTACCTCCGGTACACTCGCTACCACGCAAATGATGGGTATTGAGGCGAGCCGCGACAAGGCCCGCTCCGACGCCCCGTTGGCCGGATTCGCGCCGGCTCAACCGAACAGGCCGATGACCGCTCCCTGCACGACCATCACGCCGAACAGATACCCGCCGTCAATCACGGTCAGCGACCATTTCTGGTTCTGATAGCGGTGGTTGATGATCATCGAGGTCACGATGAAACCGAGCCAGATCTGGGCTCCAAACAGCGCGCCGGAAGTCGGGCTCGTCTCCCCCATCACCATCGGCGTCAGAAGGGCGATGAAATAGGCGATGACGAGCTGGCACGCCGCCGCCCAGATGATCGGAGAGGTGCGCCCGCCCGCGCCGCCCCTCACCTGCTCCTGGGTCTTGCCCGTGGCCGCCAGCCACTGCCGGCCGAGCGCCACGTACCACACCATCCCCAGCGCCATGCTCGCCACCGTCGCGAGCACGATGGCCAGCCAGTCCACATTGCCGAAATAGTTCATCTCATTTCCCCTCCGGTGGAACCCGTTGCGTGTCGTTCTCCCGCTTCAGCGGCCGCGTCATTAGCGCCGCCACAAGCTCACCGATTTCCGCCTGTCCCGAGATGAGCGCATTGACCGCCGCCGTGATCGGCGCGTCGACGGCGGCCCCCACGGCCAGCGACAGCGCCGCCGGCGCCGTGTGGCGCCCTTCGACCAGCGCGTGCGCCGCCGGCTCGCCGGCAGCCAGCCGTCGCCCGAATTCGAAGTTGCGCGACTGCCGCGTCGTGCAGCTCAGTACCAGGTCCCCGAGCCCGGCAAGCCCGGTCAATGTCGCCGGGGCGCCGCCGAGCGCCGACACGAGCCGTCTCAGTTCCGCAAAGGCGCGCGCCAGAACCGCCGCGCGGGCGCTCAGCCCGAGCCCGGCGCCGTCGACGGCGCCGCAGGCGATCGCGAAGACGTTCTTGAGCGCCCCGGCAAGCTCCACCCCGACGAGATCGGCGCCGGCATAGGGACGGAATGTCGGTCCCGCCAGCAGCGCCGCGACCTTCTCCGTGTGCGTCACGTCGGCCCCGGCGAGGCTGACCGCGGTCGGGCGGGACCGCGCCACCTCCGCCGCAAAGCTCGGCCCGGAAAGCGCCAGGGGGATCGCCTCTGCGGCGACTTGCGCGAGAACCTGCGACTGGCGCAGTTGGGTATCGCGTTCGAGCCCCTTGGCCGCCAGCACCACCGGTTTTCCCGCCAGCCGTTCAGGCCCGATTGCCGTGAGCGCCTCGCGGGTGTGTTGCGCCGGCACCGCCATGATGACGATGTCGGCGGTCTCGATGCCCTCGGCGCCGATCTGGGCGCGCACCCGGGGGTGGATTGCAATGTCCGGGAGATACTCGGGGTTGGTATGGCTTTCGTTGATCGCCTCGACCACCGACCCCTGCCGGGCGACCAGGCGTGGCCGGGCGTTTGCGATCGCGGCGACATGCGCCAGCGCCGTCCCCCATGCGCCACCTCCGACAACGAAGATATCCGCCGGCTCGCTCACCCCGGCACCGCCATTTCGGCGCCATCGAGCGGCCAGCGCGCCCGGGCGGCGAATTCGGGACCGCTCGTGACCCCGGCCGCCAGCCGCTCGGCCCCCGCCCAGGCGACGATGGCCGCATTGTCACCGCACAGCACGGGACTTGGCACCACCAGGCCGGCGCCTGCGACTGCGGTCACTTTCTCGAGTGCCGCGGCGATGGCCCGATTGGCCGCCACCCCACCGGCCACCACCAACCTCGGATGCACCTCGGGGAACTCCGAAGCGAACCGCGCGAGTGCCGCCGCCGACCGCGCCGCCACCACTTCGACAACGGCGGCTTGAAAGCCCGCACATAGGTCGGCGATGTCCCCGGGGCCGACCGGCGCCAGTTCATCGGCCGCCTGGCGCACCGCCGTCTTCAGCCCCGACAGCGAGAAATCGAGCCGCTTCTGGCCCAGTAGCGGACGCGGAAAATCAAACCGGCTCGCATCGCCCTTCAGCGCTTCGGCCTCGACCGCCGGTCCGCCCGGCAGCCCCAGCCCGAGAAGCTTGGCGACCTTGTCGAATGCCTCGCCGATCGCGTCGTCGATGGTCGTTCCCCACACCGCATAGTCCCCCAGGCCCCGAGCGGCGACGAACTGGGTATGGCCGCCCGAGATCAGGAGCACCAGATAGGGAAAATCGAGCTGCCCGATCAGCCGCGGGGTGAGCACGTGCGCCTCCAGATGGTTGACCGCCACCAACGGCCTGGCCGCCGCGGCCGCCAACGCCTTGGCGCTCGTCAACCCGACCAGGAGACCGCCGATCAGTCCCGGCCCCGCGGTTGCCGCGATCGCGGTGATCTCCGACAGATCCCGTCCCCCCTCGCCAAGCGCCCGCGCGACGATCCGGTCAAGCCACCTCACATGCGACCGGGCCGCGATTTCGGGCACCACTCCGCCGAACTCGGCGTGCTCGTCGATCTGGCTGCGCACGATGTTGGAGACGATCTCGCCGCGCCCGTCCGCGCCGCGATAGACCAGCGCCGCGGCGGTCTCGTCGCAACTGGTCTCGATCCCCAGCACCAGGGTGCCCGCTTGCTCCATGATCGCGAAAAGTCTATGGCCTGATTGCAGCGAACCGGAGAGCCGTACAACACCGCCGCTGGCCATTGCAAACGAAAGCCAACCCCGCTCGTTTCCTGACCGTGGGCACCCGCGGCTCGCCTCTGGCGCGTGCTCAGGCGGACGAAGTCCGGCGCCTGCTGGCCGCCGCCCACTCGGTCGCCGAATCCGACATCGTCATCGAGCCGATCACCACCGGCGGCGACCGCGCCACCGACCGACCTATCTCCGAGGCCGGCGGCAAGGGGCTGTTCACCAAGGAGATCGAGCTGGCCCTCATCGAGGGGATGATCGACATCGCCGTGCATTCGGCAAAGGACCTGGCGACAATCCTGCCGCCGGGTCTGGCGCTTGCGGTCTGTCCGAAGCGCGCCGACGTGCGTGACGCCTGGGTCGCCAACGGCGCGATCGCGCTGCACGACCTGCCGCCCGGCGCCCGGATCGGCACCTCCTCGATCCGCCGCGCCGCCCAGATGCTTCGGGCCCGGCCCGACTGCACCATCGTGCCGATGCGCGGCAATGTCGGCACGCGTCTGAAAAAACTCGCCGAAGGCGCCGCCGACGCCACCGTGCTCGCCGCCGCCGGTCTCGAGCGGCTGGGCAAAACCGACGCCGCCACGGAATTGCTCGACCCGGAAAGCTTTCTGCCCGCGCCCTGCCAGGGCGCGATGTGCGTTCAGATCCGATCCGACGACCGGCGCGCCGCCGAACTTCTGGCGCCGCTCGCCGACGCCCGCGCCACCACCGAGCTGACCGCCGAACGTGCCTTTCTGGCCGGCCTCGACGGCTCCTGCCGCGTGCCGGTGGGCGCTCTGACGCAATGGCCCGAAGATCGGCTGCGACTGACCGGCGAGCTCATCAGACCGGACGGAACCCAACACTTCCGCGCCGCGCTCGAGGGCCCGCCGAGGCAGGCCGTGAAGCTTGGCCAGGAGCTGGCGGGAATCCTGCGCGCCGAGGCCGGGGAGGCGTTCTTCGAGGCCCTTGAAGGGCGCCCGCAATGATCACCGGGCTCAGGATCATCGTCACCCGTCCGCGCCCCGACGCCGAGTTCACCGCCCTGAAGCTGAAGGATATCGGGCAAGTCCCCCTGATCGCGCCGACCCTTCAGTTCGTGCCGCTCGCGATCACGCTGCCCGACCCGAGCAAACTGAGCGGCCTGGTGGCCACCTCGTCCAACGCTTTGAGAGCCCTCAGCGAACGCGGGGATATCGAGCAGTTCAAGCACCTGCACGCCTTCGTGGTCGGTGACGCCACTGCCGAGACCGCCCGCGCCTTCGGTTTCGAACGCGTCACCAGCGCCGAGGGAACGGCAACGGAATTGGCGATGCTGTTGCGAAAGGTCGCCGAACCGCAACGCCTGCTCTATGTCCACGGGCGCGATCGCGCCGCCGACCTGGTGGCCATGGTCGCCACCGCCCGTCATCTCATCATCTCCAGCCCGGTCTACGAGATGCGCCCGATCACCGAGCTGCCGTCCTCGGTGATCCTGGCGATCGATGGCGGTGCGGTCGACGCGGCCCTGTTCTATTCGCGGCGCGCCGCCGGGTTTTTTGCCGACGCCGCCAGGAAAGCGACAATCGCCGGCACCGACCTCGCGTGCCTTTGTCTTTCCGAAGAAATCGCCGAGACCCTGCGTAACAGGGGCTTCCACCGCTGCTTCGCGGCCGTCCGCCCCACCGAGGCGGCCTTGTTCGAGCTGCTGGCCACTTTTTCCACCGCCGAAATCAGTCCATGATGGCCCCCCGGCCGCTCGAGCACTCACGCAGCAGACATTCCGATGGCAGACGACAGGAAATCCGGTCCCGTCAAACCGCCCACAATCGAGCTGGCGGCCAAGCCGGCCGGTAGCGGTTCGGGAGATACGTCGGGCCGTTCGAAGACCGTTGCCGGCGCCCGCCGCAAGGCGGCCCAACGCAAGCGGGCCGCTGCCGAAGGCACCTCGCGCGGCAGTGCCCAGTCGAAGGCGCAATCGGCAACCGAACCCAAGGCCAAAGCCGAAACGCCTGCGAGCCAGGCGCCGACGCGGGCCGCGATGCCGGTTGCCGCGATCGGCGCCGCCGCCGCGCTGGGCGCGCTCGTCGCGCTCGCGATCGCCTATCTGCTCGCCTTCGCGGGCTGGTGGCCAGCCCCCCGGTCCGCCGAGACGCCTCCGGCCCTCGTCGCCCTCGAAGACCGGGTCTCCACCTTCGAGTCCGCCGCACCGGATCCCGCGGCGTTCGCCCGCGCCGCCGATCTCGCAGCCGTGCAATCCCGGATCGACGCGCTGGAGGCCGCGCCGGACATCGATACGGCGCAGCTTGCGACGGCCGAGGACCTCTCGCGCCTGCAGACGGTCGTCGACACCCTGGCCGAGACCGACGCGGCGACCGCCGGGCGGCTGACCGGGATCGAGACGGCAGCGGCCGCCGATGCCGATCGGTATGCCACCGCCGCCGACGTCGACGCCTTGCGGGCGGCCCTGGAAACCCAGACGGCGGTGCCCGGTGCCGACGCCGTCGCCCGCTCCCGCATCGATGCGCTTCAGTCCCGCCTTGCCGAACTCGAGGCCGCGCCGGCCGCCGCAAGCACACCCGACCCCGCCACCGGGGAGCGCCTCGCCGCGCTCGAGGAGGCGGCCGCCGCCGCTTCGGGCCTCGCCATGCGCATCGATGCCGTCGAAGCCGCGATCGCGGACCTCCGGGCCAACCTCTCCGAGCTACGAACTTCGGCGCAAGCCGCCGCGCCCGAAGAGATGGCGGCGGTGCGGCGCGTGTCTCTGTTGCCCCTGGCGATCTCCGAGCTCGAACGCCTGGTTGCCGCCGGCGAGCCGTTCGTCGACCCGCTCGCCTCCGTCACCGCGGCGCTGAGCGAGCTGTCGATCCCGGATTCCGTCACCGCGGCCGCTGAGACCGGCGTGCGTCCGGCCGCCTTGTTGCGCGAGGACTTGGCGGACGCCGCCCCGGCGATGCTTCAAGCCCACGCCGATACGCACGCCGACGCCGACCTCGGCACCCGGATCATGGACCAGATCGCCGCCGCCATCGCGCTCAGGCCGGAAGGCATACCCGAAGGCGACGACGCGCTTTCGGTGCTGGCGCGGCTCGAAGGGGCGCTCGACCGCGCCGACGCCGATGCCGCGCGGGTCGAGTTCGCTTCCCTGCCGGCCCAGATGCGCGCCGCTTCTCCCGGCATTGGCGAGGCCATCGCAGCCTTGGCCGATACGACCGCCTTCGTCGAGACGGCCCGCGCCGCCGCCCTCGACGCCCTGGCCACGGCGGAGACCACCGAGTGATTCGCGTCCTGATCGCAATTGCCTTCAGCCTTCTGGTGGCCCTGGGCGCCGCCTGGCTGATGGGCCTGCCGGGCAGCGTGGAGATATCCGCCTTTGGCTACCGGATGCGCCCCAGCCTGGGCCTGACCGTGTTCGCCTTATTGCTGCTGATGGTCGTCGCCATCCTCGTGTGGGCCATCGCGCGTCGCCTGCTGGCGATCCCGGAGCTGATGGGCCGCTTTTCCGACAGCCGACGGCGCCAGCGCGGCCTGGAGGCCCTGTCGGACGCCGTAATCGCCTATCACGCCGGCGACGCGGGGCGCGCCCGTCAGCTCGCCCGCGAAGCGAGTTCGCGCCTCGGCGGGCTGCCGGCCGCGCAATTGCTCGAGGCCCGGGCGGCGCTGGCGGCAGGCGATCTCGCCGAGGCCCGCGCCCACTACCGCGAACTGATCGACGACCCGCGCACCGCGGTGGCGGCGCTTTCCGGGCTCTACGAACAGGCCCGTCAGCAGGGCCGTAAGCGGGCTGCGCTGACCTTCGCCCGCAAGGCCGCCGCATTGTCGCCGTCCCTGGGTTGGGCCAATGCGGCCGTTTTCGACGATCTGGTTTCCAAGGGCGCCTGGGACGAGGCCCTGCAAATGGCGCGCAGCCAGCCGGCCGGTTCGGGCGCCGACCGCGACGCCGCCCGCCGCCGGCAAGCCGTCCTGCTCACCGCGATGGCACGCGACGAGGAAGCAGGCGATCCCGCGGCCGCCATCGAGCACGTCAGGGCCGCACTGAAACTGCTTCCGGACTTCGTCCCCGCGACCCTGATCGCGGCCCGCATCTTCAGCCACCGCGGCGAAGCCCGGAAGGCTTCGAGCCTGCTGCACCGGGTTTGGCGGACCACTCTGCATCCGCAGATCGCCATGCTCTACGCCCATGTCGTCCCCGGCGCCTCGGCGATCGACAGGCTCAAACGCATTCGTTCGCTGATCGAGGAGCCAACCGCCAACGCCGCCGTCGCATCCGTGTTTGCGCGCGCCGCCATCGACGCCCGGGAGTGGAGCGTGGCCCGCAACACGCTCGCGAGATTCATCGCCGGCACCCCCACCCAACGCATATGCGAGCTGATGGCGGAGATCGAGGAGGGCCAGTCCTCCGACTACGGCAAGGCGCGGCAATGGCTTGCCCGGGCCCTTCACGCCCCGCGCGATCCGGTATGGACCGCCGATGGTGTGACCGCCGAGGAGTGGGAGCCGATCTCCCCGGTGACCGGCCGCCTCGACGCGTTTGAGTGGAAGGTGCCCGTGAGCGCCCTGGAGGTGCCCGAACCGCACGAGCACGCGACGCCGGTCGGGCCGGCGGAGACTGAAACCGCGTTGCCAGCGCCGCCTCAAAGCGACACCGAGCCTGCCTCCTAGCCCCCTTGTCAGCCCAACTCGGGGCTCCTAAACAAAAGCGGCCATGTCGCGCGGCGCGCGTCGATGCCCGCGCCCGGGGCCGCCTTAGCTCAGTTGGTAGAGCACATCATTCGTAATGATGGGGTCGTCAGTTCGAGTCTGACAGGCGGCACCACTCCAAGCCGGTTGACCGCAGGTCAATCGATCGCTCCGGTGGAGCGATCGAAGGCGCCCCTGCATCCGCTTTTTTCCAGGTGAATGAGAATTAACCTCTTTGAAAGGGCGCTGACAGCTTCGCCCTGCGAGGATGGCCCGGTTGCCTCAGTC
>Ga0315553_10004197_pt1 | contig 10960 bp, 10 predicted proteins | sample SalMarSW160140MG_FD_203099 | JGI IMG/M metagenome (GOLD analysis project Ga0315553, IMG submission 203099) | Salt marsh sediment microbial communities from the Plum Island Ecosystem LTER, Massachusetts, United States - Salt Marsh Sediment SW1601-40 ... | reverse complement strand
CTGATTGTGGGCATTCCCATTGTCGACTGGTTCGAGTCCATTTCAAGTCGCTTGTGGAGGGCTGAAGGTGTCCGGTCCGTTGAGTGTAGATCCCAGAGAAGGGCTGGAGATGTTGTTTGGCGCCAGCAAGTACGTGATCGGTATGGTCCACCTGCTGCCATTGCCGGGCTCTCCACGGTGGTCAGGGGCCATGGAGCAGGTGCTGGAAAGGGCCATCGCCGATGCGCTGGCCCTGGAAAGCGGCAGGGTGGACGGGGTGATGGTGGAGAACTTCGGCGATGTTCCGTTCTGTAGGGGCCGGGTGGAGGCCCGCACCGTCGCTGCCATGACGATGGCGGTGGGTGCCGTGAGAGAGGCTGTGGGTCTCCCTGTGGGAATTAATGTGCTCAGGAACGACGCCAGGTCGGCCTTGGCCATCGCTTCCGTCACCGGCGCCAGCTTCATCAGGGTCAACGTTCACACCGGGGCCATGGTCACCGATCAGGGTCTGATCGAAGGGGACGCCTACGAGACGATCAGATACCGCAGTGAACTGGGCGTGGACGTGAAGGTCCTCGCCGACGTGCTAGTGAAACATGCCGTGCCGTTGAGCTGCCCGACGATCGAGCAAGCGGCGAGGGACACAGCCTATCGGGGACTGGCAGATGGGCTCATCGTCACTGGCTCAGGGACCGGCGAGCCTACAGAGATGGAGGATGTCCGGAGGACGAGGGAGGCGGTACCCGAGTTCCCCGTGCTGGTGGGGAGCGGTGTGTCCCAGGAAAGCGTGGGGAAGCTGCTCTCTGTGGCTGATGGAGTGATCGTAGGGACCGGTCTCAAAGAGGACGGAATCGTAACCAACCCGGTGGACCAGGTCAGGGTGGCGGCATTGATGGCCGAGGTGGAGAAGCTACGCTAGCCCCAGCTACATCAGCATTCCATCGCCATAGCCCCCCGGAAAGAGCTTCCATGCCTCACGTAGTGACCCTTGGCGACATCAACGTAGACATCCTCGCTCGCGTCCAGTTCTACCCACCTCCGGGAGGCGACAGCCTGGCTGAGGGGGTGGACCTGCGTGCTGGTGGCTCCGCTGCGAACACCGCAGTGGTGCTGAGCAAGTTCGGGCTCAAGGTTAGCATCCTGGCGCGCGTGGGCCAAGATGCCCTGGCGGAGCACGCCCTCTTCGACCTGCGACAGACAGGGGTGGACCTGTCTCTGGTGCAACGGGACGCTGAGGCTCAAACCGGGCTGATCTTCGCTGCCGTGACGCCCGATGGCGAGCGTACCTTCTTCAGTTGCCGTGGCGCGAACGTGAACACAGCCCTCCACTCGGCCGCCGAAGAACGGATCCGTGGAGCGCGGCTGTTGCACGTCTCTGGCTACGCTCTCGTGGAGAGCCCTCAACGGGAGACTGCGCTCCGGGCCATTGAACTGGCGCACGATTCTGGCACGGCGGTCTCGGTGGACCTGGGCGTAGAAGTGATGACCGCACGCCGGGACAACTTGGTCGAGATGCTGTCCAAAGCTTCCCTGGTCTTCCCGAACCTGGCCGTGGCCCAGTGGCTGACTGGCAAGGACACAGCTCGCGAGTCGGTGGAGGTCTTGTTGGGCCTGGGGCCAGAGCTGGTGGGCCTCAAGCTACGGGAGAAGGGGTGCCTCATGGGCTCGGCCGAGGGTATCCGCGCCCTGCCAGCCTTCGAGGTGGACCCGGTCGATGACACCGGGGCTGGCGATAGCTTCGATGCGGGACTGATCCTGGGATGGGTGGCAGGCTTAGGCTTGAGGGAGTGTGGAATCCTGGGCAACGCCCTCGGCGCGCTGGCTACCAGGGTGACCGGGGCAGGGAGCTCCCTGGCTGGCCCTGAGGAGGACCTGTCCTTCCTGGAGGAGCGATTGAAGGACGCCGGGTGGCAGGATTGGGAGGAGGAGCTGAGCAGGGTGTGCCAGTTACTGCGGAAGAAGGTGTGAAAGACGCTCCGCGCCAAGGTGCCAGCTCCAGAGTCGTTCTGCGGGGCACAGGCACGCCCAATGTTGAGCCGGACCCCCAGAGCCCCGTGGACGTAGAGGCACGAGCAGATGAGCCGTAGCCAGTCCTATAGGGTCAACCATTTGGCGCCAATGGTTCTGCTCGTACTGTTGGTGGCCAGCGGCGCCAAGTGCGACAGCATTCGGCCTCGAGCCGCCGACCTGCCCGGTGATCGATCCGGCAGAGCCGAACTTGCCTACGCCCTTGACGCTCCACAAAGCGCACAGAACCCGTCCTTCTCCCCTGACAGCCGGACCCTCCTGCTCACGCTGTTCCACGAGGACAGCAACGCGAGCCCGGAGGGTCTCTGGAGCATGGCGACTCCCTCTTCTGCCCCGCCATCTATCTATATGCCCCTCATTCTCAAGGGCTGCGCCGGAACGTCGCCGACCTGGTGGAAACCGCCGGTCAACCCCACGTGGCAGTGGCAGTTAACGGATCCTCCCATAGACCCGTCGTTCGACGTAGACATGTACGACATCGACATGTTTGACAATGACGCCAGCACAGTGGCCGCGCTGCACGCAGAGGGGCGTAAGGTCTTCTGCTACGTCAGTGTAGGTTCCTGGGAGGACTGGCGCCCCGACGCGTATCAGTTCCCAGAGTCGGTCATCGGCAATGACTACGAGGGCTGGCCTGACGAGAAGTGGCTGGACATCCGCCAGATCGACCTGCTGGCTCCCATCATCCGCGCTCGCTTCGACCTGTGCAAAGCGAAGGGTTTCGACGGCATCGAACCGGACAACATTGATGGTTTCACCAACGATACCGGCTTTCCGCTCACGTACCAGGATCAACTGGAGTACAACATCTGGCTGGCCGACGAAGCCCACGCCCGTGGCCTGTCCATCGGCCTCAAGAACGACGATGACCAAGTAGAGGACCTGTGGTCCTACTTTGACTGGGCGATGACCGAAGACTGCTTTGTCGATGACTGGTGCCACGAGATGGAGCCTTTCATCGCGGCCGGGAAAGCCGTATTCGCCGCCGAGTATACCGACCAGATGAGCACATGGGAGTTCTGGAGTGAGGTCTGTCCAGAAGCCGAGGCAAAAGCCTTCAGTGTGATACTTAAGAACCGTGACCTGGACGCCTGGCGCCGGGGCTGCCCGTGACAAGGGCTGTAGGGACCGAAAGCTTCGGATAGATTGAGAAGAGCAACTATGGTTACAGGAATGCGCGACAAAGTCGCCATCATCGTCTGCTGAGTGCTCATCCTGAGCCATGTTCTTCGTTACAACAGATGTGAGGGGCCTTGATCTCTTGCCCCATCGTCTCGTTCCTGCCCATCTCCCCCTGAGGCTCAGGCAGACCCGCGCCAAGAATCGGAATGCGCCGGTCTCGCTGTCACGGGCAACATACCCCTGAGCGTGACTCCGATCTTGACATAATAGTCTCATTCCATTATGTTTGCTGCTATTTAAGAAAATTAGATATTGACAAATAGTGGGAAAAGGAGTACAATGGAAGTTGGTCATGGGGACGACAGTTGGGGTCATCGGTCAGAGAATAAAGGAGCTCCGGCTGGAAAGACGGCTTACTTTGGGGAAATTGGCTGAGAGCACCGGTTGCAGTGCGGCGTTCCTTTCGCAGTTGGAGAGGAACCGGGCTGCGCCCTCCATCTCCATGCTCTACTCCATCGCCAGCGCGCTGCACGTTCCTATCACGCATTTCTTCCCCGAGGTAGTCAACCCCACCAAGGTCGTGCGGGCGGACCAACGCGAGACGTTCCGCTTCGAAGGCTCTCCCATCACCTATTCTCTCCTCACGACCCAGTTCCCCGATCGGGTCATGGAGTCGCTGATTGTGATCATCGAAGCGCAGGATGGCTCCCTCCCCGCAGATGAGTATCGTGCTCACCCTGGAGAGGAGTTTGGCTACGTTCTGGATGGCACGCTCAGAGTCTGGATAGGTGATGAGCGGTACGATCTCTCTCCAGGGGACAGCATACACTTCCTGGCTACGGTCAAGCATCGGCTGGAGAATCCGGGCACGAAGCCGGTCACGGCTTTGTGGGTGCTGACGCCTCCAGTCTTCTAGCTGCTCTTGGGGGTGACTATCTAGCAGCTTCGCGTGAGTGCCGCCGGCTGACGCTTCCGCGTGACGCCGGTAGACGTCTTGGTATTAGGCGGATTCGCGAATCAGCGGAGCGGGGATTTGTGGTAGAGGCGGAGGGCGGAGCAGAGAATCTGGGGAGCCGGCTGAGGGCTTTCCGCACCGAACAGGGGATCACGCTGGCCCAACTGGGCAGGATGGTGGGCCTTTCGGCCAGCTACCTGTCTCAGATCGAAAGGAACAAGGCCAAGCCTTCGCTGACCACCCTCCATTCGGTAGCCGAGACCTTGGGGGTGGAGCTGAGATCGTTCTTCGAGCATCCTTCCCCCGTCTGGCACGTGGTGACGGAGGGGCGCCGCGAGGACTTCCGCGACGAGAAGGACGATGTGACCTACGAGGTCCTCTCTTCGGGCGCGGTGAGAGGCAAGTTCGAGCCGTGTAGAGTCACCTGCTGGCCGGGCATGAGGACGGAGGAGGAGACTCATCCGGGAGAGGAATTTGTCTTCATTGCGGAGGGCCAGCTCGAGATCAGGGTAGGGGAGGAGGTTTGGAGGCTGAACGCTGGCGACAGCATCCATTACCAAGGGAGCCAGCCCCACTCCTGGCACAACAAATCGGGACAGCTATGCACACTGATATGGGCCGTATCGCCTCCCTTTTTTACCTCGAGGGAGAGGGTGCAGGCGGGCAGAGGCTGAGGATCTAGAGATGGGAACGGAGAGCAGGAGAGAGTATCGACGCCTGGAGCTGGCTGCGGCGGCCAGGAAGCTGCTCCACGAGGCCATGCCCGTGAAGCCAGGAGAGCAGGTGGTTATCACCGCCGATACGTCTAGTGACGAGCGGGTGGTGTGGGCCACTGCGCAAGCTGCCTACGCTGCGGGCGCGACGCCCAGCATCATGTGGTATGAGACCTTGCCCAACCCCTGCCTGAGCCCTCCTCCGCCGGTGGCACGAGCGTTGAAAGAGGCCGACGTGTGGATCGAGTACGCTGTGGCCTACACCCTGTACAGCGATGCCCAGCACGAAGCCGTGGCTGCGGGTTGCCGGCACTTCTGCCTGGCCGGCATGGACGTGGACATGATGGTGCGGACCATCGGCGAGGTGAACTATCCCGTTCTGGAGCGAATGGCGTCAGCGCTCTATGAACTCTCCCACGAGGCCAGGGAGATCCACATCACCAGCCCAGCCGGAACCGATCTAGTGGTAGAGCCTGATCCCCAAGCGCCGCCTACCTTCACCCAGATAGGGGCGGGAGAGGGCGGGGGTTACTCTCAGATGTTGGCTGGCCAATCATGGTTCGAGGAGCTGGCTGATACTTTTGATGGAACCCTGGTCTTCGATGGTGCGATATGGCCTCCAGCGGAACTAGGGTTGCTGACCGATCCGGTCGAGATCACCATCGACAAGGGGCGCATCGTGGGGATCGAGGGAGGTGCAGAGGCAAGGACCTTCAAGCGGTGGCTGGACGCTTTTGATGACCCATCGATGTACCTCGTGGACCACGCTTGCTACGGTTTCAACCCGGGGGTGAGGCGGCTGACGGGCAGCATCCTGGAGGACGAGAGGCTTTTCGGCTGTATGCAGTTCGGAATAGGGCGGGCCCGCCTGGGCGCCCCGAGCCACACCGACGGCATCGTGACCAGCCCTTCAGTCTGGGCGGACGAGGTGCAACTGGAGGACGAAGGGGTCTATGTGCATCCCCGGTTGCTTGAGTTGTGTCAACAGATGGAGGTTTCCGGATACTGAGAGAGAGGGGGTGATGTCGAGGAGAGGTTCATTGGCTGCCTAGTCCGAGAGTGCAGAGCTATAAGGAGGAGAAATGTCTACGAAACGTTGCCTGTGGATCACTCTGAGTCTTCTAGTGGTGGTAGCGCTGATGCTGCCCGGCTGTGGCACCCCCACCGCCGCTCCGCCTCCCGAGGAGGCCACTACCGCCCCGCCGCCGGAGGCCACTGCTGCTCCTCCGCCCCCTGAGGCGACCACGCCGCCGCCCGAGAAGAGGGTCTTCAGAGCCACCTTCGCCTGGCCCACGTACATAGACCCTGCGGTGGGGTCTGATTTCTCCAGTACCTCGTCGTTGGTCAACCTGTACGACAGCCTTGTCTTCCCCAACACCGAGGGCGGGGTCGATCCCCACGTGGCAGAGAGTTGGGACGTCTCATCCGACGGCCTCACCTGGACCTTCCACCTCAAGGAGGGGGTCAAGTTCCACAACGGGAGCGAACTCACGGCCAGCGACGTTGCTTTCAGCATGAATCGCATGCTGGAGATCGGCGAAGGGTTGGCCTATGTGTTCTTGGGGACCGTCGACAGCGTGGCGGCGGTGGACGACTACACCGTGGAGTTCACGCTTGCCAAGCCAAGCGGTCTCTTCCTCATCAGTCTGATCCGTCTCTACATTCTTGATGAGCAAGAGGTGATGGAGAACATCGTGACTCCAGGACCCTACGGCGACAAGGGCGACTATTGCAAGGAGTACCTGCTGACCCACGACGCCGGCTCCGGGCCCTATATGGTCAAGGAGTTCCCCCTGGAAGAGTACCTCCTGATGGACAAATACGACGACTGGTTCGGCGAGTTCGATGAGAACGCACCCGACGAGGTGAGGTTCATCGCCACCACCGAGTCAGCCACCGTCCGCACGATGATGTCGAGGCAGGAGTTGGAGATCACCGACCAGTGGCAGACCGTGGAGGCGCTGGAGGCGCTCGATGAGCTGGAAGGGGTCGACATCGTGGCCTTCCCTGTCCTCACCGAGTTCTACTACATGGTCCACACCCAGAAGCCGCCCACCGACGATGTCCACTTCCGCCGGGCGATGGCCTACGCGTTTGACTACGAGGCCGCGGTGGGTCTGGAGTGGCCGGGGACGCAGCAGTCGCAGGGGCCTGTTCCCGCGATTTGCGCCGGTCACAACCCTGATGTCTTCGTGTTCGAGCGTGACCTCGACAAGGCGCGTGAGGAACTGGCGCTGTCGGCGTACGCTGATCAACTCGATCAGTACCCGGTGGAAGTACACTGGTGCACGGAGGTGTCGGCCGAGGAGAAGTTCGCACTCCTGTTCCAGGCCAACATGGCTGACGTCGGCATCAACGTCAACATCGTATCCACCCCCTGGATGTCCATGGTGGAAGAGGGAGGTTCATTGGATACCAGCCCTCACATCCAGACCACGTACGTATCGGCCGACTTCCCCGAAGCAGGCTCACTGCTGAAGGTACGCTACCACTCGGACGCTGCGCCCACCTGGTCGCAGAACGAGTGGCTGTTGGATGCCGACCTGGACCAGAGGATCGACGATGCCCTGGCGACCGTGGATGAGGATGAGCGGTACGCGGAGTACAGGGAGTTGCAGGACTACATCGTGGACCTGTGCCCGTCCATCTTCCTGTACGACCAGGTGCAGAAGCACGCGGTCCAATCCTATGTCGATTGGCCTCCTGCCCGTGGAGAGGTCATACCGGTGATGGGCTACACCATGTTCGCGGCCGGAATTGGGATCACAGGGCCGTAGGTGTTGCAGACGTGCCAGCATCGAGCCCCTGAGGGGCACGCCAACGCTCCTCAGGGGCTTCAGCTGAATTGATCGGCGAGGGTAAGATGACTTTTGCCACCTTCCTTGGGCGTCGCGCGGTCCATTCTATCTTCGTGCTGCTGGGTCTCTCCATCTTGATCTTCATCATCGCCCGGATCATGCCGGGCGATCCTGCGCGGATGGCCGTGGGCGCCAGAGCGCCCCAGTGGGTGGTTGACAACCTGCGCGAACAGATGCACCTAACCGAGCCACTGTATGTGCAGTACTACTACTGGCTGCGCGATGCCTTGCGGGGCGATTTCGGCATCTCGCTAGTGACGCGGCGCCCGGTAGCCGATGACATTAAGGAGTTCTTCCCGGCCACCCTGGAACTGGCTCTCTTGGCCGGCCTAATCAATGGGGCGGGAGGGATCATCCTGGGAGCCATATCGGCCTGGCAGAAGGACACGTGGGTGGACAACGTGCTGCGGGTCATCTCCTACCTGGGGGTGGTGACCCCCTCTTTTGTCTTCGCTGTTCTCTTCCTACTGCTTTTCGGCATGGCTTTGAACTGGATGCCGACTATGGGGAGGATCAGCCCTGAGATCGCCAGGCCGACTGCTCTCACCGGTCTGCTCACCGTGGATTCTCTGTTGGCTGGGAATATCCCCGCCTTCTTTGACGCGCTCTGGCACCTCATCCTGCCCGCGGTGGCTTTGTCGCTGGGCGGTATGTCCCAAGAAGCGCGTATCACCCGTTCCACGATGGCTGACAACCTTAACAAAGACTACGTCGCTGCCGAACGTTCGCTGGGCATTCCAGGGAGCGTAATCATGAGGAGCTTTCTGCTCAAGCCCTCTCTGATTCCCACGGTCTCCATCCTGGGCCTCGACTTCGCGGCCACGTTGGGCAATGCCTTCCTCGTGGAGTTGGTCTTCAACTGGCCTGGGATCTCTCGCTACGGTATGAATGCTATGCTGCGCAAAGACCTGAACGCCATATCCGCAGTGATTCTCATCCTGGGTGTGGTCTTCATCATCACCAACATCGGGGTCGATATCATCGTGGCCAGGCTGGATCCACGTATCCAGCTGGGCGCAGGAAGGAGCGAGTGACAGGATGATATCCGCAGCAACCCTGGCCTCGGCGAATAGGAGAGAGGACCTACGACGTAGTTGGTACAAGTTCTCGCGCAACCGTCTGTCCATCGTGGGCCTGTTCACGGTCCTATTGGTGACTCTTTTGGCCATTTTCGCCCCTGTGGTGGCCCCTTATCCACAGCACGCCAGCGCTTTCGTCGATTTCGCCAACGCCAGTCGGTCCCCATCCGGGACCTATCCCTTTGGGACCGATGTGGTGGGTCGCGATATCATGAGCCGGGTGTTCTACGGCTTTCGGTTCTCGCTGAGCATGGGAGTAGTGGTTCTCTGCTTGGTTGTGCCTCCTGGGGTCATGCTGGGGCTGGTGGCCGGTTACTACCAGGGGACATGGCTGGACACGGTGATCATGCGGACCACCGACATCTTCCTGGCTGTGCCGCCGCTGGTGCTGGCTCTGGCTATCTGTTCGGTGCTCACCCCTAACTTGTTCAATGCCATGCTGGCTGTCTCCCTGATGTGGTGGCCGTGGTACTGCCGCCTCGTCTACGGTCTAGCCTCCACCTTGCGGCACGAGTTCTTCGTGGTGTCGGCTGAACTCATCGGAGCCAGCAAGCTCCACATCCTGTTCCGGGAGATCCTGCCCAACTGCATCTCGCCCATCTTCACCAAGATGAGCCTGGACATGGGCTGGGTGATCCTCATCGGCTCCTCCCTCAGTTTCGTCGGTCTCGGCGTGCAGCCGCCACGGCCCGGGCTGGGGACGATGGTCGCCGATGGCTACCGATACCTGCCGGACCAGTGGTGGATCGCAGTGTTCCCCGCTCTGGCTATCGTGCTCGTCGTTCTGGGCTTCAACCTGCTAGGCGATGGCCTGCGTGATATGCTCGGCGCTGAGGAGGTATAGCATGGAGAATGATCTCCTGCTGGACATCAAGGACCTTCGCGTCAACTTCGACGTTTTTGGCGGCACGCTGAAGGTCCTCGATGGCGTCCAATTCACGGTGAGCAGCGGAGAGAAGGTTGGGCTGGTAGGGGAAACAGGTTGCGGAAAGACGACGACGATGAAGGCTGTTCTGCGCGTCTTGCCTATGCCGCCGGCACGGATCACGGGCGGTGGGATCCTATTCAAGGGGCGCGACATCCTGACGATGAACTCAAGGGAACTCGGGCGAGTGCGGGGTGAAGGCATGGCCATGGTCTTCCAGGATCCGACGGCGGCTCTCAACCCGGTGTTCACCGTTGGTCAGCAAATGGACGCGGCGGTCAAGTACTCCGCGGCGGGGGACAAGAGGTTGTCTGGCAAGGAGATCCGCCAGCGGGCAGTGGCGGCCCTGAAGGAGGTGGCCCTGCCCGACCCGGAACGCCTGCTCAAGAACTACCCATTCCAGCTTAGCGGCGGCATGCGGCAACGCGTCTGTATCGCCATGGCGGTGGCCGGCGACAGGGAACTGATTATCGCAGACGAGCCAGGGACCTCGTTGGACGTAAGTATCCAGGACCAGATCCTGCGGTTGCTCAGAGGACTGACCGACAAGCTGAACACGTCCATCATCCTCATCACCCACACCCTGGGGGTGGTGCGCGAGTTGGCCGATCGGGTCTACGTCATGTACGCCGGCAACATGGTGGAGGTAGCTCCCACTCACGAGCTGTTCTCCCATCCTCTCCACCCCTATACCGTGGGGCTGATGGCCGCGGTCCCCAAGCTGACCGGCGGAGGAATCGCTGATGGGATCCCGGGACGGATTCCCGATTACCTCAACCCGCCGGTCGGCTGCCGTTTCCATCCCCGCTGCGAGCGGGCCATGGAACAGTGCAGGGTAGAGAAACCCCAGTTCGTGGAGGTCAGCGGAGACCACCAGGTAGCCTGCTTTCTCTACTCGCAGGAAGAAGAGGGAGCTCAGAGCGCATGAGCGGCGAACTGTTGACCATTACCGATCTGAAGAAGCATTTTGTTGTTGGACATCGGGGCATCGTAGCACGAGAGCCGATTACCGTGAAGGCGGTGGATGGCATCTCCTTTGCGGTCCGAGAAGGGGAGACGTTCGGCCTGGTGGGCGAGTCGGGCTCGGGCAAGAGCACCGTGGCCTATACCGTCGTGGGGATGTATCAGCCGACCGCGGGGGACATCGCCTTCCGGGGACAGAGTATGTATGGGAGAGGCAAAAAGCGGAGGTCAGACCTGAGGAAGGAGATTCAGATCGTCTTCCAGGACCCTGGTTCTTCGCTGAATCCCAGGAGGACCATCAAAGACATCGTAGGTTTTCCGCTGCGTCTGTACGGATC
>Ga0315553_10004195_pt1 | contig 10964 bp, 13 predicted proteins | sample SalMarSW160140MG_FD_203099 | JGI IMG/M metagenome (GOLD analysis project Ga0315553, IMG submission 203099) | Salt marsh sediment microbial communities from the Plum Island Ecosystem LTER, Massachusetts, United States - Salt Marsh Sediment SW1601-40 ... | reverse complement strand
CCCCGACGGCATTAGCGAGAGCGCAGCCCTGGGGTCAAATAGATCAGACACATGGAACTGAACAGGACTGATAAAGAATGCTAAAGTGTTACCTGAGTCGCTTCAAATCGCCACGCTGAAGGAGCTTCATCTTCTCTTCAACCTCTCTGATGGTCTCTTCAGCTATGGCTTCAGCTCGGTTAGCTCCATCGGCAAGAACTTGAGCCACATAACCAGGCCTGGAGGCTAAATCAGCCCGCCTTTCCCGAAAAGGCTCCAGATTCGAACTGATACTCTCGGCCAGCATCTTTTTGCAGTCCACACAGCCGATACGGGCGCTACGACACTCCGCAGCAATTTCTTCTACGCGGGCCGGCGTGAAAAAATTATGGAGGCGGAAAACATTACATATGTCAGGATGTCCGGGGTCGGAGCGATACTTCCGCGCCGGATCCGTAACGGCCGTCATAACTCGCTTCGAGATTTCATGGAGACCGGCGGATATTTCAATTTGGTTATTATGGCTCTTGCTCATCTTCTGCGCACCATCCAGGCCCGAAACCGAGGGGAAATTGGTAAGCTTCGCCTGTGGCTCAGGAAATACAAACCCGAAAAGAGAATTAAAGCGACGCACTATCTCCCGAGCCAGTTCAAGATGCGGAAGCTGGTCCTCGCCCACGGGAACAACCTCTCCCTTATAAAGGGCAATATCGGCAGTCATGAGAACAGGATAACCCACCAGCCCATAATTGACGTTATCCGGCTGCATCTTAACCTTCTCCTTGAATGTGGGCACGCGCAATAACCAGCTCAAAGGTGTCACCATGCTGAACAGAGTGTGCAGCTCCATCACTTGAGGAACATGAGACTGAACGAAGATGATGCTCTTCTGCGGGTCAATGCCTGCCGCCAGCCAATCAAGCACCATTTCATGAGTGTCTTCCCGGAGGGATTCTGTGTTTTCCAGAGTGGTGAGAGCATGAATATCCACGATGCAATAGACGCAGTCATATTCATCCTGGAGAGCAACGTAATTCTGTACCGCTCCCACATAGTTACCAATATGCTGTCGGCCCGTAGGGCGTGCGCCAGAGAAAACGCGTTTTCTCATTCTCGTGCCAAAGTTTAGCATACAGAAGAAAATGGTAACAAGACTAAAGAAAATTAGCTGATAAGGCTACTCCAGCAAGCTAGCCCAGCCAGGCTGCAAATAGGTAGTAGCGGATACCGAATAGAAGGCAAGGCTTTGGCGAAGACTTTCTTTTTGGCCTATTTGAACAAGTCAGACATCGAACTCAGCCTTTGTACAATGCCGGAAGGCTCCTGTTGACTTTTCAGTATAATTAGAGTACTTTTTTATCACTCCTGTGAGACACAAGTCACATACATAAAGCTATCTCATAATTTACAATCAACTTAAATAGAACGAGAGGGAGCGCATTATGAGTAATACCAAAGATAATTTGCAGATTGCTTTTGCTGGAGAAAGCCAGGCTAACCGTAAATATTTATTCTTCGCTGAAATGCTACGGCGTTACCTGTAAGTTTGTATTGAGGTGATGCGAAATGGCTGAGATAAAGGTGGACTGCACAGGTGAAACTTGCCCTGTTCCTTTAGTTGAGACTCGCAAGGCTTTAAGGAAAGCAAAAGAGGGCGATATTGTGGAGGTTATTGGAACGCATCCTGCTTCCAAGAAAGAGATACCGATGGCGGTAAAGGCTTTGGGACTGGAGCTCATTGGTGTGCAGGAGGAAGGTGGGATGTGGAAGATAAAAATACGCAAGTAGGAGGAGGAAGAGACTATGGCTGGCAAAGTTACTATAATAGTTCATAGCGGCGACATGGATAAGGTGTATAGCGCCTTTATTGTAGCTAACGGGGCCCTCGCCATGGGGATGGAAGCATCACTTTTCTTTACCTTCTGGGGTCTCCAGCGTCTCAAGAAAGGTGAACTGGAAAAAGGGCCCCTATCCAAAATGAACATGCTGGGCGTTGGTAAATGGATGGTGAAGCGGAGGATGAAGAAAGCCGGGGCAGCGTCTCTGGAGAGGCTGCTACAGGACTTCCACGAGCTTGGAGGGAAGATACTAGCCTGCGACATGACAATGCAGATAATGGGCATAAAGAAAGAAGACCTCCGTGATGATTTGATATCGGACTACTGTGCAGTTGGTACCTACATAGATGAGGCCAAGGATTCAACAATAACACTGTTTATCTGACGGGGGAGGAAATGGCAGACAAACTTATTTACCTAGACAACGCATCGGCTACCCGTTTGGATGAGCGGGTGCTGGAGGCGATGAGACCGTATTTCTTTGATACATACGCGGTTGCCACCTCAGAGTTTGGCTATTCCCAGGGGATAGAAGCTCGAGAGGCATTGGACGGAGCCAGAGCGGCTCTGGCCAATGCTTTAGGTGCTGCCCCCGAAGAGTTTATTTTCACTTCGGGAAGCACCGAGTCCTCTAACATTGCCCTCAAAGGAGTGGCGCTGGCGCTCCTGAAGAAGAAAGGCAAACACATAATTGTGTCAAAAATCGAGGATTTCCCTGTGCTTCACAGCGCACAGGCACTGGAAAAACAGGGCTTTCAGGTAACCTATCTGGATGTGGATGGAGAGGGTGTTGCGGACCTTGACCGCCTCAGAGATTCCATAACCAACGAGACCATTCTGGTTTCCATCCAGCATGCCAACCAGGAAATAGGCACCATCCAGGATATCGAAGCTGTCGGTCGTATTTGCCGTGAAAAAGAGGTGCTTTTCCACACTGATGCTACTCATACATTTACGCGAATCCCCCTGGACATGAAGAAGATAGCTGTGGACATGGTCACTGTATCGGCGCACACCATCCACGGTCCCAAGGGCACCGGAGGCCTGTGCATCCGCCAGGGAACACAAATAGCCAAGTGGGTAGACGGCGGATTTCAGGAATTCAACCTCCGGGCGGGGCTGGAGAATATACCTGGAGCGGTGGGATTTGCCAAAGCGGTGGAACTGGTCACCCCCAAAGAAACAAAACGCCTGCAAGAAATGCGTGATCACCTTATTGACCGCATGCTTGCCGAGATACCACACAGCACCCTGAATGGTCCTCGCCATGAGAGGCTCCCACAGAATGCCAATATCACCTTCCACTTTGTGGAGGGCGAGTCCATGACCCTGCATCTCGATATGCGTGGTTTTGCCGTGAGCACCGGCTCCGCCTGCTTCAGCCGCTCTCTGGAGGCCAGCCACGTTATCACTGGGATAGGCGGCGACCACGAAAGGGCACACGGGTCAATACGTTTCACCCTGGGGCGTTATAACACCATGGAAGATGTGGATGCCTTGGTCCGGGCATTAGCTGAGATAGTGGAAGAACTGAGAAACATCAGCCCATTGGGAAAAAACAAAGAAAAGGAGGAGGTTTAGAGATGAAATTTCCATATACCGACATAGTACTGGAACACTTTCGGCACCCGCGCAACGTGGGTAAAATTGAGAATCCCGATGGCAAGGCAACCGAAGGCAGCCCAGCCTGTGGGGACATGGTGTCTGTCTATATAAAAGTTGAGCCCAAGACGAATACTATCGCCGACGTCAAGTTTGAGTCTTACGGCTGTGCTTCCAACATTGCTACCGGCTCTATAATTACGGAGCTAGCCAAGGGAAAGACATTGGATGAAGCAAAGAACATTACCTGGAAAGAAGCTTCGGAAGCCCTGGGAGGTCTTCCCAAAATTAAAGCCCATTGCTCGGTGCTTGCTGTAGAAGGCTTACGCTCGGCCATACAAAACTATGAGGAGCGTCACGGCCTGGTCAAAGAAAAGGAGCCGACCACGGTGGAGGTAGTCCGTCAGCGCCTCAGGAAAGTCGTAAACCCTCTGACCGGGTTAAATGTGGTGCGCACAAACCTGGTGCAAGATATTGAGGTAAAGGACGGAACCGTCCGGGTGCTTGTTGATCTACCTCGAGATCACCAGTTTGCCAACAACATAGAGGACGAAGTACTGGAGAAGATAGAGCCCTTATGGGACGTCAAAGAGGTAGTGGTTGAATTCACAGAATAGTATATCGGCTAGAAGAGGTATTTGTTAGCGCATACCGGATTCGAACCGGTGATCTCCTCCTTAAAACCAAACAATAAGCGTAGAAAAGCGCAGCTATATTGCCAACTCGGGTTCGATTTCCAGCACACGCCCACTAAGACGACATAGAAATTTAGCCTTCGATGAATTCTCTAATATAGGAATTAACCAGTTCCGGCTTTTCATGAATGACCCAGTGCGAGCCATCGGGAATACGCTTGACGGTCAGATTTGGTACGTACTTTTCCAGACCTTCCAGATTTCCTGTAAGCAGCCATTTGTCTTTCTCCCCCCAGATGACCAGCGTCGGTACCGCGACCGCGAACAACGAAGGGTCTGCAGACAAACTGTCGTCGCTTTCACCTGTGAAAGAGCCGAGATGGGCAGCTCGATAATAGTTTAAGCCACCGGTGAGTGCTCCAGGCCGCGACCAGGCCTCGATATATGCTTTCTTGTCTTCTTCTGTGAAATAGCCCTGTCTTAGACCGTCCTTCAAGAGGCTACTCACAAGTATTGCATAGTGGTTTTTTGTCAGTATGTGCTCAGCTTCAGGACTCCGATGCACCAGAATGTACTGACTGGCTTTCTGTTGCGCCGGATTGTCACGGAGTTCCCGTACAAAGGTAACAGGATGTGGGGCATTTATGATTATGAGCTTCTCCAGATATACGGGATGACGTATTGCGAACGGCCAGGCCACCCCGCCACCCCAATCATGAGCCACCAGGATGAACTTCTTATGCCCGAGGTGCTCGGCAAGGGCACAAACATCATTGATGAGATATTTCATCCGATATTGCTCGACTTCGGCAGGTTTCGATGACAAGTTGTAGCCACGCATGTCTGGAGCTACAGCCTGGTAATCCCGTCCGCATTCGGCAAGCTGATTCTTCCACTCGTACCAGAATTCAGGAAAACCGTGGAGGAACATTATCAATTTCCCCTTGCCCGCCGTTACATAGTGGAGGCGTATGTTATTGACATCAGCATATTTATGTTCGAACATATTTTCCGTTAGCGGCATGGTATCTTCCTCAGTCCCGTATCACACTCGACCTGGTATCAGAGCGCATGTGTCGTAATCTCTTGCCAGTACCACTGAATACACATAGGACTTCCTCAGAGGAAGTCCTGCATATTGATAGAATTGGTAGCGCATACCGGATTTGAACCGGTGATCTCCTCCTTGAGAGGGAGGTGTCCTAGGCCGCTAGACGAATGCGCCACACTGGCTTATGTTAGCAAAAACCATGGGAAGTTCACAAATTCCAAAGCTAAATGTTCACAAGTGTTCACAACGGAACTACTGGAGAAGTTTATCTTATCCCGACCACAAGGGGCAAGCCAAAGGAGCATTGAGAGCTATCATTATACCCTTGATAACTTTGTTGACTGTCCTATCACCCCTGAAGGCATGAATACCTATCTAGCAAGCCTTACATGCCAGAATGGTAGGGCTAAGTTCTACTCGTGTCTCAGGGCGTTATCCCGATGGCTATATCGGAATGGCTACATATCAGAGAATGTTATTGATAAGGTCTCACCACCTAAGACACAGAAGAAGCTATTGCCTGCTGTATCAAAGGAACAGCTAGAAATCCTGGTAAGCCATTGTCATTGTGAACGAGACAAGGCTCTTATCAGCTTCCTATGGCATTCAGGCACAAGGATAAGTGAAGCTCTCAATATTAGGGCTAAGGACTTCAATTGGCAAGAGGGAACTGTCATTGTCCTGGGCAAAGGCAATCGCTATCGTAAGGCTCTAGCTGGTAATGGCATCGTGAGAGAATGGTTTGACAGTCATGATAGCTTTGAACTTAACAAAGGTGGTGCTCAGACTATGTTGAAACGGCTAAAGGCTGAGACTGGTATTCAGTGCAATGCCCACTCATATAGGCGTGGTTTCTGTGTCCATCAGGTCAAGTCAGGACTATCTACTAGGGTAGTGCAATCTCTTGGAGGGTGGGAGCAAATCTCAATGGTAGAGAAGTATTCCAAGTCTCTTAACTTTGACGAGGCACTCAATCTATATCGGGAGATAAACCAGTAAACATATCCTTCATAGAGAGGTGGTCATAGCTAGACTGTTCACAACGCAGCTACAGTTAAGTTCACAGAGTTCTCTTCTATCTTCTCCTATGGGGTAGGGTATAGGGTATGACCAAGCAGTGAGAGAGAAGATGAGTGTTACCTCTCGCAGAAAATTTTTCTAAAAGACAAGGCAAAGGGGTGTCCGCTAAGGATATTGATGCTACCTAAGCCTAGCCACTGAAAGTTAGTCTCGTAGAAAAATCCACTCCAAAATCTTAGTCCTTAAAGAAGCGTGGACGTTCTCCACTTATTAGCCTCACATACTGGGAGCGAAAAACGTCCTTACTAAGCGGGATAAGTTTCAATGAAGCTCGCACAGAATTGAAGGCTTCCTGAACTATGTCAAGCCATTCATCGTACGTTAATCTAATCTTCTTGAAAATAAGTTCATTCAATGCCTTTGTGGCACGGTCTATTGCCATACGTTCCTGTGCATCGAGCCTAGTAACATCGATATTCGTTTCTTGGTTATCAACCCATTGCTTAAAGCCTTCGTACTGTACCTCAGCCCTTGCTAACATCACGGTAATAGCGAGCCACATTTCCGCTTCAGCCTTCTGATACTTTTTTGTAGCCGACAATACACTCGCCTCTCGATGTTTAGTCTGCATTAACTGAAATATTTCAATCTTCTTTGCGACCGCAGGAATTACATACTGAGCGACAAGGGTAGGCTGAGAGAAGTTTAGGCTAGCACGCTGGGTTAATTCATCCCCGTACTGAACTTCTCCAGCTGCGATGGCAGCGGCATCATTGTAGGTCTCCATAGCAAGTTGCTGGTAGGCAAGCATTGTCTGGAGATGACGTACCATAGCTAATGCATCTTCTTTCTGGCTACCTGACATGTGCTTAGAGAACCATCCCATAAAATCCTCCTAAACAATTCTTAGTCAAATCAATCAGATAGAAGCTAGTGTTTATTCTTTAGGAGGCAAAACCCTCTGCTGCCACCTTGTTTCAGATGGACAAAATTAGTCCCGCTATAGATAGCCCAAACTAGCTTTCCATGCCTCCCATGCAACCCAAAGTTCACCATACAGGCTTTGATGGTCTCGGTGGCACTATTATACTCTGCTCTGTGCTCCTGCAGCCACTAACTTGACCTGAACCTAGTCACGAAGATGTTGGCTCGTAGGAAAATCCAGTGGGAATCAAGATTTCTTTGCGTTGCCAGGCGTCTAAGCAAATCGCCATCAAGTACCAGTCATGGGCATTCTGCTTCCAGTTTTCGTAGCCAGTCGTCAGCTGCCACAGCTATAGTTGACCGTGCAACTATATTTTGATACTCATCACTACTAAGGTTGAGGTGTTTACGGAACTCCCTTTCTTCCTTCCAAGCCTTGTGAATGCTCTTATTGAAATTCGCAAAAAGCTCTTTTGCCCTTGCCTGTCGAAGTGCCACTTCCACAGCATCGAAGCCTGCCACCATGAGGCCATGTCTCAAAGCTTCGTAATCCAAATATGCAGCTAACCAGGCAGAAGACATTGCTGAAGCAGCTAGGGGTGCAGGTCTCATTGCTTTTTTTCGATTAACAATCTCAGTTGCTGCGTCTGAAAAATATTCATGAACATCAGATATTTTAGCCATGATACTCATAAGACCTCCATCTTCCCAATTCCACTCAGGACAACGCTGTCCTTTTCTAGCCCTGAAATACACATTTTCATATTTACCCAGCCTTTTGTCAAATAGCTTCTCCACACTTTCGTATAGTAGGCGTAGCTTCTTCTCATCTTTATAGTAGGACAAACACTCACTACGTTCATCCCCCTGCATTGCTGTTTCATGGGATGAGAATTCACCTTTCCGCTTTGCCAAGAATATGACTGCCAATAGACCAGGTAGAGCCAAGAATACAGCGAAGACACCCATGGCAATCATGGAGCAGATAGCACCTGAGAGAGCCCACGCCCAAGCCTTCTTCCTCAATGCGCAGATGCCACCTCCCACGATTAAGACCAGAAGAACCACAGTGGCAAGTACTGCAGGAGTAGATGTCGCAAGAGACCATGAGAGTTCAAGGAACTCTTCGTAAGACGCTGCTCTTGTTAAGGCTATCATATCTGCCACCTGCACTGGTACACCCACAGAAGCAATACCTGTAATTATCAACATAATACCTGCTGCTATTCTCATTTTGCCTCCGTATCGCTCAGGCTTCTGGACATACTTCGGCTTTCCTTCCAAATCAAAGTCCATCAGCTTCTGGCCACACTGTGGGCAGAATTTCATTCCTTCGACCCCTCCCTTTCCGCAACTAGGACAGTATTTCACCAATAACTCCACCGTTCATTTTGCCACTTTGACAGGCTACTTCAGTATTCGGAGACTTCTGACTGTCGCATTGAAATCGTCTCGCCACTCGCTGTAATCATCTGGTAATGCTGTACAAGTTACAGCCCACGCAGTCTTATTTACAATACAACACATATATACATAGTGAAATGTGCCTAATCCCGCGATAGTTACTTCGCACTCTATTATTGTTGCTGTCCTATTATCAACGGTAGTTTTGACTCGCGACAACTCGTGGTAATCTGACGCAACCATCTTGAGCCCTTCGATTCCTGCCGCCACTATTTGGTCGTGTGTCCACATTGTTCCATGAACTGGTTCTACGACGATGTTAACATTAGGAATATGACCTCCTATTATGGGTAGCCCAGCCATAAAAAGAAAGTGGCTTTCTTCAATAGAAAGGTCTGAGGCGATACTATCTATTATGTCCTGTGAGAATTGCTTGATTTCTTCCATGGACTCTAGGTTCAGCTCCCATTCTGGCGGGTATGAGATGCTGAAAAGGCCTAGTTCGTCTGCATAAGTAGTGAAGTGAGCGGGAATTGCTGGCTCAGGCTCTATGGATATTGGTGGGCGTGTAGCTATGACTATTATCACGATGATGGCTACAGCACACGCTGCGATAATCCCTGCCAGTTTCTTCTTATTCTTTCCTTTAACGGCCTGCTCTACCGCCATTGGGCGCCCACACTCAGGACAAAACCGAGTGTCTTCGCTCACTTTAATTCCACAATCAGGACAAAATGGCATGGTGTGACCTCGAACCTATGTCATGCCAACTGTTAATGGAAGTATCTCCATTTCTCTTGTTCAAATATATCATATGTAGTGGAGTGAGACTTGTCAATAGCTCTCTTCAGGGAAGGGCTAGGAAGTAGCCCCCCTCATACCTTGTCGTAATTGCAGCATAGAGGTGCTTACCTGGAAGGAGTAAATCCGATTTGAGGAGTTGTCGCCTCTGAGGGTTTAGCTTTACTCGTAAAATGCTATGACATACACATAACCTATAGCACATTACGAGTACGCTACGCGCCCTCAACCAGGATATGTTCCAAATACTTAGGCAGTCCAGTCAAGTCAACACCCAAGTCAATTGCGAGTTTGTTAGTTCTGTCGGTTATTCCTAGCAGTTGCAAATCCTGTAATTCGTATTGAACCTTATAACCAAGAGCCTGTTCGATACCACCCTCAGAAGTATTTCCAGAGACTATCTGAGCTAGGACTTGTCTCCTGACTGATGGCATAGAGTCTACAGCCAGCCTAATAAGCTGAAAGTACTCATAGGTGCTAACTTCATCATGTCCTGTTACTAATGCTATCCCCTGTGCGAATCTGCACAAACATTCCACGACTCTTGTGCCAACTTCAATCTCAGGTTTGCTGATAACATTGTGGTGAAAGTCTCTCTTTACACTTGACCTCAACCGTGGAGTTATCTTGCCCAATTCAACAATTCTCTCTTGCATGCTTAGTTTTGCCCTAATCCCCTGTGGCACAGAATCTGGAATTCGAGGATAGCCTTGCTGCCCTGCTCTCTGCTTTGCGTCTTTCAATAACTTGTCAACGGCGTCTCTCAATTCTTCATCTCGTTGTTCCAGTAAATTCTTCGAGGCAATCTCAGTAGCCTTCTCAATAGCTTCAACTTCATCAACCTGCAATCTCAAATCTAAGAACCTCTGCCCCAACTCAGCGTCAAGGCTTCTCTGTCCTTCAATTGCAGAGCCCGTAGTCGCTAATATCCAATCAAATCTACCTTTGTATTCTCTATAGCCATCCCTGGTATTGGTAAGTGTTGCGGTTACTCCGTCATAAACATCCCTAAGCCCGCCAAAGACAGCACTTCTCACATAGCTTCTTTTAGATATTATTTTAGATAAATCTAACGTTATAGCCCTCTTCCCATCAAACTCACTTAACAGCATTGTTCCGCCAGCAAGTTTGCCTTCTGTAGACGCCTCGGTCAAACTGCCCAGTAACTTGGAGTCCTCATTTCCTAGTAAAGGCATTAGAAGTGTTGTTCCACCTGCGCCAGACGCCTTTATAATTCTGAGCCAAATAGGTTTTCCCTGAATGTATAAAGCTGCGGCAGCACCGAATGTAATCCTAGCAGCTTCCCAATCCTTAATAGCCAGCCACTTGTCGTATAAGTCTAGGGTCTGACCTAGTAGGGGATTATTTATTTGTTGTAGTTGCTCAAGATGCTCCCAGTCAGGTTGAATTTGCTTTGTCTGCATTATGTTCCTCCTCTATGTCCATTACGCTCACTAAGCTCCTGCGTCTGAGGACTCTACACGCCTTGCATCTCTTAGGTTCAGACAGTCCCTTAGCCCAGAAATAAATCTGCTCTCCAGTTGCAAAGGTGAACTCTTCCCCACAATCAGCACACGTGAGAGTCCTATCTTCAAAGTTTGGTCTGTCCCTCATTATGTTCCCTCCTTATGCTCCCCTCCAGTCTCTTGATTATCCCGTCCAGCAAGACTACAGCCTCTCTGAGGTCATCCAGCAGAGCGGTATCCATCG
>Ga0315553_10004192_pt1 | contig 10971 bp, 11 predicted proteins | sample SalMarSW160140MG_FD_203099 | JGI IMG/M metagenome (GOLD analysis project Ga0315553, IMG submission 203099) | Salt marsh sediment microbial communities from the Plum Island Ecosystem LTER, Massachusetts, United States - Salt Marsh Sediment SW1601-40 ... | reverse complement strand
CTGTTATTTTCGAGTTCATGAGATTCTGACCAGGTGATGTGATATTTTCAGGGATTGCTTTTACTGCATTTACTATCGATGGCGAAATCCATTCATTATTGCCTGGATTGTAAAGGACCACTTTCGTTAGATCCTCCATAAAGGCAAGACCAACATATCCAATTCCGAATTGATTACTCTCTACTCCTGCTGATACGCCCTGATTACCGTCTACTGCATTTATGCCTGGAGGAAATGATATTGCTTCTTCGTGTCCGAATTTCCATTCAAAATTGGCATCATTCTCATTATCCGTTTCATCAGCGGTCTCCAACCATTTTGCAAAAGTTGCTGTTGTTCCACTTGCATCTGATCTAGCAAATGCACTAATTGGACCTGTTGCTGAAACTGATACATTGAATGTGATAGAGAATTCTTGCCAAGTGGTGATATTTCTCTGAAAAACAGCTACAACCATATCACAATCCATCTTGAATACTGAGCCATTAACACCTTCATTTACTACAATAGCGATGGCATCAGCTGAGATTGGAAGGATTTCAACAGACGGATTTTCAATGATGTATTCCTCTTTGGGATATGAACTTGATGCTCCAATGTCGATGAGACCTTGGGCAATCATTGATTGTCCAAAACCACTCCCTCCTGTGCCTGGATTAACAACTAATCCTGGAAACTGTTGATGAAACCACGTCGCCCAATCTTGTGAAAGAGGATAGACTGTGGTTGAACCTGCGGTAGTGATCGTACCCGTCAAACCTTCTCCTGCAGGAGGACTTATGAATATCAATCCCCCTGCTCCCAAAAGAATCCCAATTATGATGCCTAGAATCAGACCTGTCTTTTGCTTTCGGAGATTCATTGTTGTATCCTCTTTATCATTAAATTCACCATGAGAATCAATGAAAAAATGTATCGGAAATTCATTTCACTGGTTATCTAGACAATTTGCTAAATTATTATAGAGTTGTAGGACCTAATCTACTAACTATAATCACTTCTACTTGTGTTTTTTTAATCGCATTGGAGCCTATTGCATGGCTAGCAATGAGTTTTGATAATAGAACCTTATCAACCAACGTGGCAAAAAAGAAATTCAAAGGCTTATATGGGGGTGTTCTAGGTTGTAGCACCCAGATGTATTCATGCAGTCCTTAGATACTCATCTGATTGAGATTATCTTCAAGCTAATTGGCGGATTAGCACTCTTTATGTTTGCCATAACAATGTTGAGAGAAACTCTTGGGAAGTTATCTGGTGCCCGTGTTGTTAGAATATTGGAGAAGGTAAGCAACAATCCTGTCAAGGGAATGGCTGCTGGAACTGCTACGACATTCATGACCCAAAGTTCAAGTATAACGGTTCTAACATTGATTGGTTTTGTAAATGCGGGAATGATGACTTTTCGACAATCTGTCAATATTATGCTTGGATCTGAGATTGGAACAACAATAACTGCTCAGCTCGTAGCATTTGATGTTGGGTTTCTATTCTGGCCGTTGATCGCAATTGGATTCTTCATGAAAATGTTTTCTAAGAATGAGAAGATCGAGCTTTTCGGTACTGTGATTTTTAGTCTTGGTCTCATATTTGTGTCAATGGAATTCATGAAGGATGGAGCCCGTCCACTAACAATCGATTATCCTTGGTTTCGGGACATGATTAACGATTATGGAGGAATTCCCCTCATTGGTATTTTGATAGGTGCTATCATTGCAGGAATTACACAGAGTAGCTCTGCAACCACAGGTCTTGTAATTGCGATGGGTGCAGTTGATGCTATTACTCTGGGTCCTGCAATTGCTCTTGTTATGGGTGCAAATATTGGGACTTGTTTTCTTGAGCTCTTTGCTGGAATAGGTGCGACTACACCTGCCAAGAGAACCGCTGTAGCTCAAACTGTCATCAATATTGTTGGCGTAGCTATTTTTCTTCCATTTCTCGGGCCATTTACAACTCTGGTTCAAGGAACTGCTGCACCCGAAGACCTTCCTCGTCAGATTGCAAATGCTCACACTATCTTTAATATCATTGTGAGTCTTATCTTCATTCCATTAGTTGGTCTTACTGTGAGATTCTGTGAACGCCTAATACCAGATAAAGAAGGAGAAGTTATAGGACGATACCATTTTGATAATCAAATGCTTCACATGCCTCAAGCTGCGCTTTATGAAGCCGAGAAGGAAATTATCCGTACGGCAAAATTGACGTTGGAGATGGTGCAGATTAGTAGAATTGCTCTACTAGAAGACGGAATTGAAAACGGAAACCGAGTAATCTCTCTGGAAGACGAGGTCGATGATCGTTGTCGAACAACTGAAACTTTCATAGATAAGATTCATGAAGATGAACTGAGTGATGCTGATGTCATTTGGCGAATGAAATTACTTGCAATACTTACAGATGTTGAACGCGTAGGTGACCTATCTACCAATATCGGGGAATTTGCAGTTCAGAAAATCAACGAGAACATTACTTTTAGCGAGGAAGCCATTGAGGAATTATATGAGATGTTCGAAAGTGTTGAGAAAACATATGCTACTGCCATTAAAGCACTTCGCACACGTAATATGGACATTGCTAAAGAAGCAATAGAACTTGAGGATGCAGTGGATCATCTTGAAAGACGAATTAAAGAATCTCATACCAAGCGTCTGAAGAAAGGTCTCTGTATGGCAGAATCGGATCCTATTTTCATTGAAATACTAAGGAATCTTGAGCGTATCAGTGATCATGCTGACAATATTGCCCTTGATGTGATTATGAAATATTGAACCCTTCACAAATCTGAACCCTGATATGAATAAATCCAACAAATGTATATGTGTTCAAGTTACTATAAAAGAAGGTTCGATGGATAAATGGTGATAGATTTTGAGAACTTGTCCGAAATGCAATAAATCAAATCGAGATGAGCGAAAATTTTGCATTCGATGCGGAGCTTCTTTGCTAAAACCAGCTTCAAAAACCTCAACCAGAACGGCTACACCAAAACCAGCTGAAGTTGACACAGCCCCTGCTGCACCGACTTCATCTCCAAAGGCACCTGAACCGACTACTGACGACCAATGGGCAAAACCAAGTGAAGTTCAACGAGATCGTGTCCGCACGGGCGCCACGTCGGGTCGAAAATCCGAATTGGAGAAAGCACGTGAAGCATTTGCCAAAGCTGAAACTGTAGGTATTGATGAAGAGGGAAGTGGTGTCATTGAAACAAGAATGCTGCGTGCAAGCGAGGTAAGAGAATTACTTGAAGGTCCTGGTGTTATTGGGGGCGGGGACGATTCTGTACCTGCACCTACAATGATGGAAGGTTCAGAGCCGCTTCCGGAAGGTGCTGAAGAATTCATGACACCAAAGATGCCTAGCGGTGCAGAAGTTGAATCTCAAATTCTAGGATCGAAATCAGCATATGTTTCATCAGACTCTACTGAGGAAGCTGTATCCCCCTTTGCTCCCAGCGCAGGTGGGGAATTCAGCTCATCAAGATATGATTCCGTTGAATCTCCTCCAGACATACCGACAGGCAAACCAAGTCCTACTGCAACACCAGCTGCATCAGTAGATGAGGCTGTCGAGGTACCTCCAAGAACAGACGACATGGAAACAGTGATGGAGTGTCCGAATTGTGGTAAACTTGTTTCAAAGGACCCCTTTAAGTATCCTAATGAAGTGTACAGTGCTATGGGTGCAGCTCGTCTCAAACAAGCAAGATTTCTTGTAGTTCAAGGCAAGAATGAGGCAGCTATGAAGGAGCTTAGAGTAGCTCGTGCTCTCTATAATAAGGCTGGAGACACTACTGGTTTGGATGAAACATCCAAACTTGTAGATTCATTAGCAAGGTCTTAGTATCAAGCGCTTAACCATAGGTGAAGAAATTTTTCTTTTTCATTCCTGAAATCTAGAGGATTATTCGACATCATTAGAAATCGACCGTCGTATTCTTTTTCTTTGAGTGCTGCGAAAATCTGCGCGAAATCGATTACCCCCTCTCCAATTGGTAAATGAGTATCATATTTCACCGCGATGTCTCTCACATCACGTCCTGACACAGACCCTTTGGCTCTAAGTTTCTGAATCTCATCCATCATTTTATCCCCGTGATTATCATGAACGTTAACTATTACTATTTTTTCTGGAAATGCTTGAATCAATTCTAGGGCTCTATTTCTAGATGCCATTATCTGTCCATGACCTAAATCAAGTGCGATGTTAACATCACAGTGTTCAAACAAAACTGCTAATTCTGTGTAGAACATTCCAAGAGTCTCTATTGCCAAAGTCATTCCCCGTTCGGATGCAACGTCACACGCAAGGGGAACGGACTGGATAAAAGCATCAATTTCATCATCATCATAAAACATTGATGAGAGTGTACTATGGAATGTCACCACTTCTGCATCAAGCTCAGCTCCTATGTCGATATATGGCATTATCTCTTTACTAATATCGATGGGTCGCCATTCTGGTGAACTTGGAAGATGTAGAGTGCAAGAAACTCCTGCATCTCTTAGAAGATTTCTGGATTCATTATATTTGATTGTATGATTGAGATCAAGTCTCAAATCCACGAAATCAGGTTCAAAATATAATACCTCTGCAAGTTGTTCGTGGTGTCGAGCATAAGTACCGATTTGCATGCTTCTCTCCGGTGCTGAGGGTTCTGCGTATATCTTTTGTGGCTTTTGGTGCTATCACATCTTTGTAGGGATTACCTGCGATAGTATTATTAGATGAGGACAACTCATTCAGAATCAATAAGGCCTGAACACTGGAGAGTTTCAGTACTGTCTGAAAACATAGATTTTCTCTTCAAAATCGTATTCCTTGGAGAAGGAGCAGTGGGAAAGACATCACTGGTTGGACGTTATGTATACGATAGCTTCGAAGGCGACTATCTAGCAACCATAGGGACTGATATTCATGTCAAGATATTAGAGATTGATGATGTTCGTGTTAAACTTGTGGTATGGGATATCGCTGGGCAGGACGATTTCGCACAGCTACGTAAGGCGTATTATCAAAACAGTTCTGGTGCGTTCTTTGTATTCGACACAACTAGACCCGAAACAATTGACAGAATAGGGGAATGGATTGATGCACTATTTGGTGTGACAGGTAAGATTCCCTTGGTTTTACTTGAGAACAAAGTAGATCTAGAGAGTGCAATCGCACGGAAAGTTGTGAAAAAGCATTCCAAGGATTATGGAGTAGACCACGTACAGACAAGCGCAAAGGAAGATACAAATGTTGAAGAAGCCTTTGTGAAGATGACCCGACAGATACTTGAGAATTCAAGGGCTCGCTCAAAAATAAAAGCACGAGGCTAGGACGATTGTTAAAGAGAGAACCCGACTTCGTTCATAAGCTAGTCTTCCTAGGAGATAGTGGAGTAGGGAAGACTTCACTTGTAGAACGATATGTATATGACAGTTTCAATCCAAATACAATGCACACAATCGGTGCAATCTTACATGTCAAGTATGTAGAAATTGAAGAATATGCACACAAGCTGATAATTTGGGATTTAGGGGGTCAGGAATCGTTCTCACAATTACGTGAGCAGTATTGTGCCAATGCAGCTGGTGCCTTTTTTGTCTTTGATAGAACACGTCCCGAAACCTTTAGGAGCATGAAAGCATGGCTAGATGCTCTTTACGCTGGAAGTAAAAATGCTATAGCAATAGTAGTTGAAAATAAGATTGATTTGGAATCACAGATCTCAACGGATGAGGTGCATAGCGAGCTAGCTCGTAGGGTTCTACGATTTATCCAGACTAGTGCAATCGAAAACAAGAACGTCGACCAAGCATTTACAGAACTGGTTAAAGAGATACAACGAAACAACTAATGAGGCGCTTCAGAATCACCATAATGGTATTCCATTCCTAATTTCTTTCTGGTGCCTTTATGTAGGTATAGAGCCTTTTGGGCAATTGATAACGCCTCGTCTGCAGCTCTCTCACAATATCTTCCAATTAGGACATAATACATTGCCATTGTACCGATGTCACGTTCTGACCTAAGATATTCTGCTATTTCCTCAAACATTTGTGAGGTCTCTCTGTCAGCTTCTGCTTCAAGTTTCTCTAATTCATCGATTTCAGAGAAATCCGCGTTCAATAAGGCATTCACGCTGATATCAAGAGTGCTTTTAGCTAGTTCAGCAAGGTAGGGTAAAGACTCCAATTCTTTGAAGTGATCCATTCCATCACACAAGAGTGTAATCCTTGCAATCTTTGATGCGTACTCTCCCACTCTGAGAAGGTGATTCGAGACCTGCATAAAAGTAGTTATCATCTTGAGATCATCAACGGTCTTGAGTTTCTCAGCTAGCTGATTAATCATAGCTTCTTCCATTTGGAATGTCATTTGCTCGAGGTCTTCAAGTTTGTCTTCAATACCTTCTGCGTGTTCAAGGTCAAGGTCCTCAAACGCTGTCATAACCTCAATTAGGGAACCAGCAGCGAGGTTATGCATTTCTTTAAGCTTTTGTGAGAACTCAATAATCTCGGGATTGGGTTCTGTCAGAAATACCACCTTTAGGATATCTTCATCCAAGTATGTCTAGGAGTGGATTCTAAAATATAACTTTATGCTAATCAGACAAGTAATGTACTTCATTGCTATTTCATTCATTTTTTTATGAATTTTAAGCTATATTTATGACAATGAGCTTCTTATTTCAACCTAGGCGATATCCATGACAAAATCGCAAGCATCGCGAGTTGATAATAGACTGAATGATCTTGATGGAAAGAGCTGGGTAAAGGCAACAAAATCCTGGTTTGTTATCAATCCACCAAGAAGGACTAATACTCAGATTGCTCATCCTGCAAAATATCCTGAAGATTTGGTTAGAAGGTTTGTACGATTTTTCACTCAAGAAGATAGCTGGGTTCTTGATCCATTTGCAGGAGTCGCAAGTACGATAGTTGCCTGTAAATCACTCGGGAGAAACTCTCTTGGTGTTGAATTGAATCCTGAATTTGTTGAAGCAGGAACAAGGATGATTGTTGAAACTCAGGGAAGAGGAGAGAACAATGTTATTTCTGGGGACTCGATGAAACTTGTGAAAATTCTTACTAATCATTTTGGTGATGCCATTCCAAAATTTGATTATGTTATTACTTCGCCTCCATATTGGGATATGTTAAATAAATCGAGAGGCGGAAATGACTCCTCTCACAAGGAACGAAAGGAAAAGGGATTGAATTTCAATTATAGTGATTCATCGCTTGATTTTGGTAATATCGAAGACTATGAGGATTACATTGAGTCGATAGGTCTTGTTTTCGATGAAATTGATTCCCTACTTAATCCAAAAGCATACCTTACTGTTGTGGTTCAGAATATGCGGGACGTAGACGGGACTCTCCGTACTATTGCCTGGGATATTGCCAGAAGATTATCAAGAACTTACGACTTAAGACAGGAACAAATATGGTGTCAAGATAACAAGAGATTAGGTTGCTGGGGGTATCCTACAACATATGTATCCAATGTTCATCATCACTATTGTCTGATGTTCCAGAAGAAATGAGGGGTCTATCCTATTATTCATAAGTCAGTTCGAGCGAAATAGATGCTATGACAACCGTCCTAAGAGACCTCGTTTCAAGCGATTTTGAGCAGGTTTTAGCTGTTTCTCAATCTGTTTGGGATGATGACTACGCTCCTTTGTCTTTTCACAATTGGATTGATGATTCCAATTGGTACGTTTATGGTGTTTTTGAAAATGGCGTACTCTTAGGATTCATAGCTTTACAACTAATCCCAGAAACCAATCATGCATGGGTGAAAGCTTTACGAATTAGAAATGATCGACAAGGTACAGGTCTTGGCACTCAACTGACAAAACATACAATCACAAAAGCTAAGGAGTTTGATGTCAAAAAACTTTGGTACGCAACTAGTAGCCGAAACAAAGCATCAATCAAAATTGCTGAGAAGATAGGTTTTCATCTTGTAAACAATGTTGGTTATTTCAGACTTGAAAAGCCACTCCCTGCTCATCAAACACCTAGTCCAAACTTTCAGCCTCATGATATTGATGCAGAAGGAATCCACGAAATTCTTAGTGTATATCCAGAGTTGATCACCACAGAAACAATTCCAATTGCCTGGAATTTTGAAACCAAAGACTTACTTGGACTAAAGCGATTAGAAGAAAAGGCAACCTTCAAGGTAGTGCGAAATGAACAAGGGCTTCCTAAAGCTCTCAGAATCTCATATCTCCGGGAACGGAATGATAGTAAAGCTGCAATCAACACATTCTATGTCCTAGACCGAAGTATCTTCGTAGACCTCATAGCTCGAACGATTGCAGAACATGATGAATCCGATATCGATACATTGGTCTTTTTCCTCGGACCCAATGGTACTGAATGGTCTAAGACATTGGGAATTGTGCCCGAGGAGTACTTTGATAGAAGATTCCTGCTATATGAGAAAACGCTCTAATAATCTCTAAAACTCCTCATCTTCTTCATACTGATCAAACGCAGACCAATCTGGAGCATATACTATAGGCTCAAGGTCTCTTGACTCCAAATGTAGTTTCTCAGCTTTGGCGATTTCCTTTCTAAGTGTGTATGATTTGGCTCCTTCCCAGCGGAGGTATGTATTCAGGTCTCTTGCAAAGTCCCCTTGGAATCGCTTGCATCTACCCTTGCAGAAGACCTTCTCATCAAGAATCTCTAACTCGCCATCGCACCATTTACAGATTGCCTCAAGACCATGGGCAAAGATACGTCCGTCTATCACTCTGACGAAGAGCACTGTGCCATCGAACCTGACAACGCCCCATTTTCCTCCGTCTCTTGTGGTCTTTCGCCAGATTTGCCCTTTCTCACGTTGGGACTTCTTCACGACTATTTTCCAATCTTGTTTCTTCGATGGGTCTTTTTCGAATTCAGATAACCTCGTCTGAATGGTGCGCCTCATGTATTATGGTGTTGATGGGGGTTGATAAACACCCCTCTGTTCTTTCCTATCCCTTGGATATACTCCACCTTTAGCCACGCTTATCCGTTCGAAGTGGAAGGTCTAGAAATTATAAGACCCGTAAAAATAATACCTCTATTTATTATAATTGATGAATTTATAAACTCGGGATGAATACTTTGACTATGAGCAAGCTCAAAAAAGAGTTGTTACCCGAACAACGTGAAGAACTCCTCAGAGCGTTGAAAGCCCGTTTTGAGAAAAACATGAACCGCCATAAAGGTCTTGAATGGGCTAAAGTACAAGCAAAGCTGGAAGCCAATACTGAAAAACTGTGGTCACTCAATGAAATGGAAAAAACTGGCGGTGAACCGGATGTTGTTGGCCACGATAAAAATACGGACGAATACATTTTTTATGATTGCTCAGCGGAAAGTCCTGAAGGTCGCAGAAGTGTTTGTTACGACCGTGAAGGGCTGGAGGCAAGGAAATCAGCTAAACCAGAAAATAGCGCTATTGATATGGCGGCTGCCATGGGTATTGAGCTTTTAACTGAAGAACAATATCGAGAGTTGCAGAGACTTGGAGATTTCGATACGAAGACATCGAGCTGGGTGATGACACCTTCTGATATTAGGAGACTCGGCGGCGCCCTCTTTGCTGATCGTCGTTATGGCAAGGTCTTTGTGGAATTGTTTGGAATCCCAAAAAGAAAACAGAAAGCACTTGAAGAGATAATGAATTAACAAAATGGAAGTGGTGGTCTTGCTTCCTACATGGAATGGCCACAGCAGGTGAAATATTGAATATTTGGAAAACACGACTTATCTTAATTGGGTTGATCAACGCTATTATAGCTGTCGCTCTAGGCGTGTTTCGTGGTTTTTCTTTGCCTATAATTGGATTAGTTTGTGTAGGAATTATACTGCTCGTGGTTGGTATTGTGTGGAACCCTCAAGAGAAAACAGATAGTCCCTGAAAGGTTAGTGAGTTAGTTAAATACCGGTGTAAAAAACCCCACAAAATAACGCGAGACCTGGTTTGGCATTCATGTCGATTCACGTGATATCAGAATGGAATGCATTACTGAATCTTGAGAAAATTCATTTCTCTACATTCATCTCATATTGAAAACAATGGGATTTACCTTAGGTGGCAAGTTCACCTAAAAGCTCTAACATCCAACCATCAATAGGATTCTTCTTAGTGGTAACTTCTTCAAAAGGTGTTACTTTCACATCTCCATCGATTTCTCCTACCATACCATTCACTTCCCCTTCAAGACAACACACTATTGCATGGACTCCTAATCTTGTAGCTAGTACTCGATCTTGTCTTGTTGGACTTCCTCCCCGTTGGATATACCCTAAAACAGAAACCCTGCATTTTTCAGCAAGCAATCCTGACAGTTTATTAGATATTGCTGTCGCGTTTCCTGCTTCATCGCCTTCAGCAACAACAATAATTGAACTCTTTCTACCCCTTCTTCTACCTTCTCTAATTTTCATCGCTAGAGATTCCAAGTCGGTGGTGGTTTCAGGAATCAGTATAGCTTGTGCACCACTAGCAATTCCAACATGTGCAGCTATCTGGCCAGAATGTCTACCCATCACCTCGACTATGAAGACCCGTTCAAATGACATTGCTGTGTCCCGTATTTTGTCGATTGCATTTATGGCATTGTTAACTGCAGTATCAAATCCAATTGAATAATCTGTTCCGTAGACATCATTATCGATTGTACCTGGAAGGCCAATGCGCCGTCCATTCCAGACTTTACCAAGTGCAATCATCCCTCTCATCGTGCCATCCCCACCAATTGCAATTAGACCATCTATCTCTTCATCATTCAGAATTTTAGCTGCTTTCCTTTGTCCTTCTTTCTTCATGAATTCGTCTGATCTTCCGGTTGTAAGATGAGTGCCACCACGATGCATAATATTAGCAACCCAGCGAGCAGTAAGATCGATGAATTGTCTATCGAGTATTCCTTGAAAACCACCTTTGACGCCAACGATGTCTAAA
>Ga0315553_10004191_pt1 | contig 10972 bp, 10 predicted proteins | sample SalMarSW160140MG_FD_203099 | JGI IMG/M metagenome (GOLD analysis project Ga0315553, IMG submission 203099) | Salt marsh sediment microbial communities from the Plum Island Ecosystem LTER, Massachusetts, United States - Salt Marsh Sediment SW1601-40 ... | reverse complement strand
GAGCGCACCGCCGCCGGCAAGCGCGTCGTCGTCGCCTGCTGGACCGAGGGCTCCCGCGATCGCATGGCCCAGGTGCTCGCCGACCATCACGCCGACGAGGTGCGCAGCCTCGCCTCCTGGTCGGAAATCGACGCCATGCCCGCCGGCGCCATCAGTCTGGCCGTGCTGGGGCTCGAGGTCGGCTTCGAGACCGGCGACCTCGCCGTCTGGTCGGAGCAGGATATTCTCGGCGAGCGCATCATCCGGCGCACCCGCCGCGCCACCGGCGCCGAGGCGCTCACCGACGTCTCCTCGCTGGCCGCCGGCGATCGGGTCGTCCATGTCGACCACGGCATCGGCCGCTTCGTGGGCCTGAAGGCCATCGAAGTGCTCGGCTCGCCCCACGACTGCGTCGAAATCGAGTATGCCGGCGCCGACCGTCTCTATCTGCCGGTCGAGAATATCGAGTTGCTGACCCGCTACGGCGCCGACAGCGCCGAGGTCGCCCTCGACCGGCTGGGGGGCGTCGCCTGGCAGACGCGCACCGCAAAACTCAAGAAACGCATCCGCGACATCGCCGATGCCCTGGTCAAGTTGGCCGCCCAGCGCGAGCTCACCCGCGCCGACATCGTCGTGCCCCCCGCCGGCCTCTACGACGAGTTCTGCGCCCGCTTCGCCTGGGACGAGACCGACGACCAGCTGGCGGCCATCGACGCGGTCTTCGCGGATCTGAGCTCGGGCCGCATCATGGACCGGCTGATCTGCGGCGACGTCGGCTTCGGCAAGACCGAGGTCGCCCTGCGCGCCGCCTTCGCGGTGGCGCTGACCGGCCGCCAGGTGGCGGTGGTGGTCCCCACGACGCTGCTCGCGCGGCAGCATTTCAAGACCTTCACCGAGCGTTTCGCGGGCCTGCCGGTCACCGTCCGGCAGCTGTCGCGCCTGGTTCCGGCCGCCGAGGCCAGGCGCACCCGCGCCGGCATCGCCGACGGCTCGGTCGACATCGTCATCGGCACCCATGCGCTGCTCGCCAAATCCATCCACTTTCGGGACCTCGGCCTGCTTGTCGTCGACGAGGAGCAGCATTTCGGGGTCGTCCACAAGGAACGCCTCAAGCAGCTCAAATCCGCCGTCCATGTTTTAACGCTCAGCGCCACGCCCATCCCGCGCACCCTGCAGATGGCCCTGAGCGGGGTGAGGGACCTGTCCTTGTTGGCCACCCCGCCCCTCGACCGGCTGGCGGTCAGGAGCTTCGTGGCCCCCTTCGATCCGCTTGTGGTCCGCGAAGCGCTGCTCAGGGAAAAATACCGCGGCGGGCAGGCCTTCTACGTAGTCCCCCGCATCAAGGATCAGCCCGAACTTGCGGAATTCCTTGGCGATTTCGTTCCTGAAGTCTCCTTCGTCGTCGCCAACGGCCAGATGCCGGCGCGCCAGCTCGACGACACGATGAACGCCTTCTACGACGGAAAATTCGACGTGCTCTTGACCACCACCATCGTCGAATCGGGGCTCGACATCCCGACCGCCAACACCCTGATCGTGCACCGCGCCGACCGCTTCGGCCTCGCCCAGCTGCACCAGATCCGCGGCCGCATCGGCCGCGCCAAGGTGCGCGCCTATGCCCTGTTCACCCTGCCGCCCGAAATGGCGCTTTCCGACGCCGCGCACCGGCGCCTTTCCGTCCTGCAATCCCTCGAGAGCCTCGGCGCGGGTTTCCAGCTCGCCAGCCACGATCTCGACATCCGCGGCGCCGGCAACCTGTTGGGCGAGGAGCAGTCCGGCCACATCCGCGAGGTCGGCTTCGAGCTCTATCAGGCGATGCTCGAAGAGGCGGTCGCGGCGCTCAGGACCGGCGAGGCGGCCGAGCCCGCCGAAGGCCAGTGGTCGCCGCAGATCGCCGTCGGCATGCCCGTGATGATCCCCGAGCCCTATGTGCCCGACCTGCAGGTCAGGATGCAGCTCTATCGCCGCCTCGGCGATCTCACCAGCGCCGCCGAAATCGACGCCTTCGGCGCCGAGCTGGCCGACCGCTTCGGCAAACTGCCCGAGGAAGTCGAATCGCTTCTGCGCATCGTCCTGGTGAAGGTCTTGTGCCGCACCGCCAACATCGAGCGCGTCGAGGCCGGCCCCAAGGGGGCGCTGATCACCCTGCGCGGCAACCGCTTCGCCAACCCCGAAGCGCTGGTAGGGCTGATTTCCGACCCCGACCAGTCGGCGCGACTCAAGCCCGACCAGAAGCTCGTATTCGCGCGCCATTGGCCCCAGCCCGCCGACCGGCTGCGGGGCGTGGCGGGCATCGTCGGGCAGCTCGCCGAACTGGCAACGCCCCACCCCGCCTAGGTGCGGCGATGTGTCCGCGGCGCAACCTCGCCATGGTTTGATGTTTGCGCGTGCCCGATGCCATGTTATTGCCCGATTTCACCCATCCCTAGGCCGGCGGATGCCGGGGCGGGCGGCGTTCACTCCATCGACGCTCAAGGATCACGAATGCGGATCGACAAAGCAATTCTCGCCGGGGCACTCGCCTGCGGGCTGGCCCTGGCTTCCGGCGCCGCCCTGGCGCAGCCGGCGGGCACCGTGCTGCTGCCGGGGGACCAACCCGACATCGCCCTCCCCGGGGAGGGCGAACAGACCGCCGCCGCGACACCCGATACCGCGGAGCGGGATCCCAAGAACAACTGGCTCAAGGTCTGCGACACCACCGAATCCGGCGAGCGCGCCTGCATCATGCGGCAGCTCGTCATCAAGGGCGGGCAGTTCGCCGGCTCCTTCACCCTGCGCGACGATCCCGGCCAGGAAAACCGCCTGGTCATGGTTGCCGCCGTGCCGCTGGGGATCCTGCTGTTTCCCGGCATGGTCTGGCAGATCGACAGCGCCCGACCCTTCCGCACCCCGTTCGTGACCTGCGATCCGCGCTCCTGTGTGTCCCAGGCCCTCATCAACGAGGCCTATGTCGACAGCCTCAAGAAGGGCGCCAAGCTGTTCGTGACGGTCAAGAACCTGCAAAACCGCGACCTGATCGTCGAGTTCAGCCTCGCCGGCTTCACCGCCGTCTATGAGAGCGAGGAAGCCATGACAATCGACGAGTTCCAGGCCCAGGAAACCGGCCAGGCGGCGCTCGAGCAGCTGCTCCAGCAGCGCGCCGAGGAAGTCCGCCAGGAACGCGAAACCGGAGGCAATGGCGGCGGCGACGGCGGGACCACCCCGTAGCGCCGCGCCTCAGCGCCCGCCCATCCCCATCTCGAAGGCCCGCTTCCGCAGCGGCCGGAGGTTTCTCAGCGCCATCAGACCGGCGCTGCGGGCCACATCGGCGGGCCCGAATCCCGCGACGAGCGAGCGGAAGAGCGTATCGACCATTGCCGTGGTCCGCCGCACGTCCCCCATCCGCGCCTCCTGGTAGGCGGCGCCGACCGCCTGCGCCCAGCCCGTCTCCCGGCGCGCCGCGCCTGCCGTCAGATCGGCGAGGTCGGCGACGTCCCTGAGCCCCATGTTCAATCCCTGGGCGCCGATCGGCGGGACCGCGTGGGCGGCCTCGCCCACCAGCACCACCCCGTCCGCGGCCAACGCATCGGCGGTGAGGTTGGCCAGCTCGAACACATGCGGGCCGGCGGTGACCTCGATATCGCCGAACAGGCGCGAGGACTTCTCCGCCAGGGCAGGCCCCAGCGCCGTCGCCTCCCGGGCCTCCCGCAGCACCTCGGGCCGGTCGATCCAGACCAGGTTGGCCACCCTGCCGCCCGCCGGCACCAGCGTGAAGGGGCCGTCGGGGTAGTGGAACTCGACCGACGTGGTGCCGATCGGTCGTTCCAGCTTGAGATCGGCGACCAGCGCCGCCTGTTCGTAGCGATGCACGCGCGCCGAAATCCCCGCGAACGCCCGCACCTTCGAGCCGCGCCCGTCGGCACCGACGAGCAGCCCGGCTCGAAAGGTCCGCCGGCCCGATTGAATGGCGAATCCCTTTTCCTCGCGCCCGAACCCGATCGCCGGCGCCGCGACCGTCGTCAGATTGCCCAGACCGGCCGCCCGCGCCGCGAAGGCCTCGTGCAGCATGGTGTTGGCGATGTTGGAACCGAACGCCGCGAAGCCGAATTCCGACGCCTCGAACAGGGATTCCCCGGCCCGCACGAGCCGCCCGGTGGCGTCGATGATCCGGATTTTCGTGAGCGCCGTGCCGATCGCTTCGGGGGCGTCGACAAGCCCTGTGCGTTTCAGGAACTCGAGGCTCGGCACCATCAACGCCGAGGTGCGGCGGTCGGCCGGCGCCGGCGGTGCGAAATGCACCGTCCTGACACCGGCGGCCGCCAGCGCCACCGCGGCGGCGGTGCCGACAAGCCCGCCGCCGACGACCGCAACCTCGGCTGGCGCGCTCATTCGGCCGGCGCCGGAGCCTTTCCGCCCGACATCGCGATCAGCACGTGGTGGCCAATGAACGAACCCACGAACATCATGCCCAGGAAGATCCACAAGTTTTCCGGCATGAAGCCGATCAGCGTGATCGCCGGGCCCGGGCAGATGCCCGACATCCCCCAGCCGACCCCGAACAGAACGCCGCCCAGGATCAGCGGCCGGTCGATCTCGGTCCATTCGGGCAGGTAGAACTGCCGCTCGAAGAAAGGCCGGCTGCGCCTTGCCGCGATCCTGACCCCGATCGCCATCACCACGATGGCGCCGGCGATCACGAATCCCAGGCTCGGGTCCCAGCCGCCGCTCGGCAGGGCGCCGAAATCGAGAAACCTCAGCACGACGAGCGGGTTGGTCATTTGCGCGATAAAGAGGCCGGCGCCGAAGATGAACCCGGTCACCGCCGCCACCGCCAGGTATCGAGGAGCGTGTTCAGGATGCATCAGACCACTCCCGTCACGGCCACCGTCGCGATGGCGACGGCGAAGAAAATCGCGACATTGGCGAACGAGCGCTTCGAGAGGCGCGCGATCCCGCACACCCCGTGCCCGGAGGTGCAGCCATTGCCGATCTTGGTCCCGAGCCCCACGAGCAGGCCTGCCGCCGCAATCCACAGCGGCGAGCCGACAAGGTGTGGCGCTTGCGGTTGGAAGCCGCTGAACAGCGCCGGCACCGCCGACGCCGCGGCCAGGCCGCCCAAAATCATCGCGGCCAGGAAAATCAGCCGCCACCACACCGTCCCGGTGGGCGGCAGAAGCTGGCCGAACAGGCCCGAGATGCCGGCGATGCGGCCGTTGGCGATCCACAGCGTGGCGCTGGCGAGCCCGATCATCAGTCCGCCGATCAGGGGCGGCCAGACAGAGAAATCGTCCATTTCGGGGTCTCCCGCAAACTGGTGTTGGCTTTCAGATAGCACTCGCCGGGCCGCTTTCAAAGCCCGACGCCACTCCAGAAAATCCATGCAAGCGCCCGAATTTGCACGATTTTTCGCCGAATGGGGCAGGGCTGGTTGGACGCCCTGCGGCAACGCCCGATCCGGAGACGGATTTTCCGCGCCGGGCCTGAAAATTGGAACGCACACAAATGCTTGAACTGCTTAACGGCCCGCCGGTCCGGCTCGCCACTCGGATCCGGTCCGCACCCGCTTGCGCCTCGGCGGGGGCTGTGATTGCCTCCCCGCGGCGGTCGACCGCCGCCGTCCCCCGCAGGAGCCTCAGCCCATGAGCCTATCGATCGTCCTTCACGAATTTGGCGGGCCGGAAAAGCTGCTTGCCGAGGAAACCGCGCTCGCCCCGCCCGCCGCCGGCGAGATCCAGGTGCGTCACGGCGCCATCGGGCTCAATTTCATCGACACCTACCATCGCTCGGGGCTCTACAAGATCGATCTGCCCGCCATCGTCGGCATGGAGGCGGCCGGCGAGGTCATCGCGCTGGGGGAGGGGGTCACGGACTTCGCCGCGGGCGACCGGGTGGTCTATTCGAACCCCATGGGCGCCTATTGCGAGGCCCGCAACATGCCGGCCGATAATGCCGTCAAGCTCCCCGATACCGTCGACGACCGCACCGCCGCCGCCCTCTTCCTCAAAGGGATGACCGCCTATTTCCTCCTGCACCTGACCTATCCGCTCAAGCCCGGCGAGACGACCCTCATTCCGGCGGCCGCCGGCGGCGTCGGACTTGTGCTCACGCAATGGGCCAAGGCCCTGGGCGCCACCGTCATCGGCTGCGCCGGCACCGACGAGAAATGCGAACTCGCCCGCGCCAACGGCTGCGACAAGGTCATCAATTATACCGAGGCCGATTTCCGCGTCGGCGTGCAGGAATTCACCGGCGGCGAAGGCGTCGACGTCGTCTATGACGGGGTGGGGAAGGCGACCTTCGAGGCCTCCCTCGACTGCCTGAAACCGCGCGGCATGATGGTCTCGTTCGGCAACGCCACCGGCGTCGTCTCGATCCCCGACCTGACGATCCTCGCCGCCAGGGGGTCGCTCTATGTCTGCCGGCCGACCGCTAACGCCTATGTGCGCAGCCGCGCCGACCGGCTGGCCCACGCCGAGGCCCTGTTCGAGGTGATCGCCGCCGGCAAGCTCAAGCCGACGATCGGCCAGACCTTCGCGCTCCAGGACGCCGCTGAGGCCCACCGCGCCCTGGAGGCGCGGCAAACCGTCGGTTCGACGCTGTTGCTGCCGTAGGGGGGGGAGCCTCGGCTAGGCCGATCGCAGCCCGAACCGGCGTGGCCAGCCGTCGGGGGTGACCCCGCCTTCGTAGTCGCCGCCGTCGTCGATCGTGTCCGCCGTCTCCTGGGCCCTGCGCGCTTCGGCCTCCGCGGCCTCACGCGCTCTGACCAGCGCTTCCTTGCGCAATTCCGCCAGATCCTTCGAGGTGCGCTGGATCGCCCGCTGGTTGGAGCGGGTCATCTGGCTCATGTGCTCGGCCTGCCGCGCCCAGCGGTCGCGCTCTTCCTCCAGTTCGGCGAGCTGCTGGCGCAGGCCGACAAGCTGCTTGCGCAGCGTCTTGTTGTCGGTCTCCAGCTTCACCAGCCGTTGTGCCTCATCGACGACCCCTTGCGGCTTGCGCCGTTCGGTCGGTGCCTTCACGAAGGCTTTGAGGTCCTCGGCGTCGATCTGATAGGCGCGGCCCAGCTTTTCGGCCGGCAGCCGGCCGGCGCGGATCGCATTTGAAATCACCGCCTTCGACAGGCCGGTCGATTCCGCCGCCTTGGTGAGAGTGAATTTGGCCATCAATCAGTGCGCCTCCACTGGTCGGCGAGTTTGCCGATCCGCGGTTGCATTGGCCTGAACGAAATCGGCGCAATGCGACCGAACCTGTCACAATTCGGGAAAGCGTCTTGGCGGGGCCCTCGCTTGCGCCCCCGTCAGCCGCGCGCTACGAGGGGCCGCGCCATTCCGCCGGGTGGATGGCAGAGTGGTCGATTGCACCGGTCTTGAAAACCGGCGGGCGCGCGAGCGTCCCGGGGGTTCGAATCCCCCTCCACCCGCCAGCGGTCCTCCGGGCTCCCGCCGTCGCGGATCCGCGTCCCCAAGTTGCCCCGATGCAACAGGCCACCGGCGAACGCCCGCTGCATGCGCCGAGGGCGCTTAAAACCGCCTATTTCACTGAATTCGGCGATTGCGGAATCACCGCCGCCGACTATCATCGCCGCAACAAGTCGAAGGGAGCGTGCGATGTTCAAGAAACTGGTGTTGGCCGCGGTTGCGGCAGTCGGGCTGACCGGGTCGGCCCAGGCGTTCGATTGGAGTGGATTCTATGTCGGCGTGCTGGGCGGGTTCTCCGTCGCCAGGGACGCCGACGGTTGCTCGGACTGCAGCGTAACGCTGCCCGGCATCGCCAAGGTGGTCGGCTACAACTGGGACAACGGCGACATCATCTACGGCCTCGATGAGATGTTCGTGGTGTCCTTCTGGCCCTACGACGAAAATGTCGACGTTCGCAAAATCGAATGGCAGAAGCTGTTCCGCGTCGGCACCGAGATCACCGACAACGTCATGATCTACGGCGCGGTCGGCGGCGGCATTGCATATGTGTCGGTCGACGGCTCCTCTGATCATCTCGCCTATGGTGCCATCGCGGCCGGCGTTGAGATGGCGTTGAACGAAAACGCCATCTGGCGCACTCACCTGCAGTTCTCGCGCAGCCGGAATTACGACCCCTGCTCGACCTGCTACATCACAGCCATTTCCATCGGCACCGGCCTGTCCTGGCTGCTCTGATCCGGTTGCTCCGGCGATCCTGATCCGGCCCCGCTCCGGCGGGGCCGATTGCTGTCGGCGCCTAATTCGGCCTTGCCCCTTGACTCATCGGCTCCTGTCGCGCTGCCTCGGTGCGGCGGCAACCGCTCAACCAGAGGAGACCCGGAGATGCGGCGCATCCAGATGCCCGGTCTTTCCGAGCCCGTCACCCAGCTCGCCCTCGGCACCGCCTTTCTGCGGGACGAGCACCATGCCGAGGAATTGCTCGAGGCCTATGTGGCCGCCGGCGGCAACCTGTTCGATTCCGCCTGGGTCTATCGCGCCGGCGAGGCCGAGCGCCTGCTCGGCGAATGGCTCGAGCGCCGCGAGCTGCGCGACAGCGTGCAGATCATCACCAAGGGCGCGCACTCGCCGTTGTGCAAGCCGGAGACGGTGGCCCCGCAGCTCGCCGAGTCCCTCGAGCGGCTGCACACCGACCATGTCGACATCTACATGGTCCATCGCGACGAGCCCGAGGTCCCGGCCGGCGAATTCGTCGACGCCATGGTCGCCGAACTCGAGGCCGGGCGCATCGGCAGCTACGGATTTTCCAACTGGAGCCGCGGCCGCATCGACGAGGCGGTCGCCCACGCCACGGCAAAGCGCTTGCCACCGCCGACCGCCGTCTCCAACAATTTCTCGCTCGCCGACATGGTCGAGCCGGTCTGGGCCGGCGTGATGGCCGCCAACGGGCCCGAATGGCGCGAGCGCCTCATGAAGGGAGATCTGGGCCTCTATTCGTGGTCCGCCCAGGCCCGCGGCTTCTTCACCGACCGCGCCGACCCGACCGTCCGCAGCGATCCCGATCTGGTGCGCTGCTGGTATTCGGACGCCAATCTCGAACGCCGCAAGCGCGCCTACGAGTTGGCCGAGGCCAGGGGCGTCACCGCCAACCAGATCGCGCTCGCCTGGTCGCTGAGCCAGAAATTCCCGCTGGTGGCCATCGTCGGCCCGCTCACCCCGCACGAGCTGGCCGATTCAATCGCCGCCGCCTCGGTCGAGCTCAGCGACGAGGAGCTCGCCTGGCTGGCGGCCCCCTGACCCCGAAAGGCAAGCCAAATGACCAACCAGAAACCGACGATCGGCTTCATCGGGCTGGGGCTGATGGGCTCAGCGATGGTCGAGCGGCTGCAGTCGCTCGGCTATCCGATGATGGTGATCGCCCATCGCGCCCGCGCCAATGTCGAGGCGGCGCTGGCCCGCGGCGCGCGCGAGGCCGAAACCGGCCGCGCCCTCGCGACGGAGACCGACCTGGTGATGCTGTGCATGGACAACTCCGACGCCGTCGAGTCGCGCATGTTCGGCCCCGAAGGGGTCATCGCCGGGCTCACCCCGGGCGAGCTGGTGATCGATTTCGGCACCTCGCTGCCCTCCTCGACACTGAAGATCGGCGCCGCGGTCGATGCGGCCGGCGGCGCTTACATGGACGCTCCTCTCGGGCGCACGCCTTCCCACGCCCGTGAAGGCAAGCTCAACATCATGGCCGCCGGTCCCGCCGACGAGTTCGAAAGCGTCAGGCCCGTCCTCGAGGATCTCGGCGAGAACGTCTTCCATGTCGGCCCGCTGGGCACCGGCCATACCCTCAAACTGATCAACAATTTCTACGCCATGACCTCGGCGGTCGCGATGTCGGAGGCCTTTGCCATGGCCGACCGCGCCGGCCTGCCGCGCCAGAAACTCTACGAGGTGATGTCGGCGGGCCCGCTCGGCTCCGGCATGATGGACTTCATCAAGGCCGAGGCCGTCGACGGCGACCGCACCGGGCTCGCCTTCTCCATCGTCAACGGCGCCAAGGATGTCGGCTACTACCGCCGCATGGTCGCCGATCTCGGCCAGACCTCGCTGATCGCCCCGGCGACGATGGCGGCCTTCGAGGCGGCGCTCGCCGCCGGCTGGGCCGACCGCTGGGTGCCGGAGATGGTGGACTTTCTGGCCGAAAAGAAGGGGTAGGGGCGCCCCGCCGCTCACCGGGGCCCCTCGACCCCGTAGGCGAGGCGGCTGTCGATCGCCCCCATATAGACCACCAGAATCCGGGTCGTCGTCGTCCCCGTGTTGGTTCCCTGATGCGGCCAGTCGACGGCCTCCATCAGCGCGCTTCCCGGCGGATAGACGCGCGCGCCCTTGCTGCCGTAGTTGACCGTCAGCTCCCCGGCGAGGACGTAGCCGAACAGCGGCACGTCGTGCACATGCCAGGAGGTCGATTGCCCCGGCTCCAGGATCACGATGCTGGCGGTGATCTTCGGGGTGCCGGCGGGATAGGCGAGGGGCTGCCCGATGATCGTCTGGCTGCTGGTCAGGAGACTTTCCGAGGTCGGCCCCGCCTGCTCCTGGGCGAACGCCGGCCCCGCCGTCGCCAGCGCGACCAGGACTGCCTCCACCAGCCGACGCCGCGCCGTCCTTGTGATGGCCGGATGCAGCCAACCGGTCTTCGACATGCACGCCTCCCGCCGTCATTCTAGCCCGCTTTCGCCGCGCGCCAAGCGCCGCTTCGCCTTGTCCGCCGGTTTCAGCGCCTGCGGGGACCGGACGGGCGCCCTTCCCGCGGGTGTGCGAACGGGCATCCGTGATATCTTGCCGTATGGAGCGAAGGGAGGATCGCATGCCAAATCAGGTTGATATGCCTATCGCCACGGGCGTGCAGGTCCAGGCCTCGCCCGACGGCAAGCTCACCGCGTTGCTGTTCAAGGTGCCCGACGATCCCGGCGCCATTCCGATTGCGGTGGCGCCCCGGGAGCTCAGCCGGCTCGTCGGCCTGATGCTCTCCCAGGCCGGGGAGGTGGCCGCGCGGATCACCCCCGATCAGCCGCCGGAGGAATTGCGGGTCACCCCCGTGATGGCGTCCCACC
>Ga0315553_10004190_pt1 | contig 10973 bp, 7 predicted proteins | sample SalMarSW160140MG_FD_203099 | JGI IMG/M metagenome (GOLD analysis project Ga0315553, IMG submission 203099) | Salt marsh sediment microbial communities from the Plum Island Ecosystem LTER, Massachusetts, United States - Salt Marsh Sediment SW1601-40 ... | reverse complement strand
CGACTCGGCACCGTTGCCCATGGATCGATGGGGTGAACTCTCTTTTCGTGAGGCGTTGATAGATTCGATTGTCAGACGCGTCGGGATTGGCGATGCTCTGGCCGAAGGCTGTTGCCGTGCTGCTCAGAAATGGGGACGACTGGAAACGGACAGGGACAGCGGCGCCCTGCGTCTTCCCGCCTGGGGAGCTACAAGTCACTGGACAATGCCCTTCGTAGAATGGGCGTATGCTTACATACTCGGAGCGGGAGATCCTGCCTGGCATGGATTCATGGCGCCTACGGGGGTGCCCCGTGATGGCACACCCCTGGAAAAGTCTCTTGAGAAGCTATCGAAGAGGACCATCCCCTATACCGATGACATCTTTATGTTCAACTATGCGTGGAAGGGCGAAGAGGCCTGGAAGACCGGGATCTATTCCCCCCATAAAGCCAAGCAAGTGGCCTGGAGCCGCCACTATTCGACCTTCTGGAATGAGTCCATGGCGTTCTGCGAGATGTTTCTCCCGGAACTGGACAGTGATAGTCCCGAGATGGAAATCATGTATTACAAAGCCGTTACGGGGAAGAAGGACTCCTTTGCCGACACCATGCGAATTGGCCAAAAGATATGGACCCTGGAACGTGCCATCCGCGTAATGCACGGAAGAAGCCGGCAGACGGAAGACTTCTACCCATACATGTATAAGCCGGGAGCATCGGGTTTGGCTGTTTACGGTGGAGTGCCCATTTACGAAAAGGGCAAATGGCGTTCCGATCAAGCCCCTGACATGTACCTGGACCGGAAGGGGGTGGACGACTTCAAAAGCCACTACTATGCCCTGGAAGGATGGGATAAAGAACACGGCTGGCCTACACGAAAGACGCTGGAAGAACTGGGTCTAGGGAGGATGATAAAGACGCTCCGGGACAGCGGAAAATTGGCAACCGTGTAATTTCATAAAAATAAATCACTCTTGTCCAAAAACGGTGTTGGTTTAAGGGGACTGAGGGCTTCTTTTCAAACTCACACCATTTTGTCCGGAGCTGGTGGAACGGCACCTAATTCTTGCATAGATGGCAGGGGGGGGTCTCTCCCCCCCCTCTTCCCCCCCGCAGGGATCGTTTTTTTGAGCTAAGGGCCTCTTCTGTGCCTGTCCGGGGCGTTCTGAACGCCGGATAGGGTCGCGGTAAGAGGCAGAGGAGTCATGTGGGTGTGAGGCTTGAAAAGAGACCCTCAGTCCCCTTATTCTGAGGTGAAAATGGAACCTGAACACCGATCAAACCAAGGTGCCGTGTCAAATGAAACAGTTAAGTCTAATAAAATGCGTTTTTAGATTTTTCTTGGACAGCAATAAAAATAGATATCAACCGGGAGACTCGGAATCGAAGAAAAGATTTCATCACCATTCTCTTCGTATGCGGGAATATCTCTTAATAATTCGTACTATTAACCGGATGAGCCGCTTTTGACTATGCCTCCTTACCTCTGACCATCCTCCTAGGCTGCGTATCAATCTTCCTTCGGTTAACTCATCCCTATGTCCCTGTTCAAGGCCAGCCCAATACCACAGATATTGCAGTTCTCTTTCCCTTGACCTACAATCTGATTTTCTCTATAGTTTTCAACCAAAAAGCAAGGTCTTATCACCTACTATGAACTGTTTCAGAGTTAAGGGGGTATTGATATGAAAACACACCGCATTTCTTTGGGCTGCCTGATTCTGGCTGTGTGCCTGTTGATTGTTACGACAATGGCGTCGGCCCGGCAGTCTTGCGAGGATCTGATCAAACAGAAGCTTCCGAATGTGACAATCAGTGCGGCTGTTTCTATGAATGATCCGCTTGGATTTTTACCGCCCAAAACACCGGGAATGTTCGGTACTCCCCCCGGTTTAAAGGTTTCGGCTCCTTTCTGCCGGGTAATCGGGCATATCACGCCCGTTCCGAATTCGCGTATCGGTTTCGAAGTCTGGCTGCCTCCGGCGGAAAAATGGAACAACCGATTTCTGGCAGTCGGCAATCCTGCTTTCGAAGGGGCGATCAAGTATCAAGGACTGGCGGGATCGCTGGAGCAGGGTTATGCGACTGCCTCAACAGATACCGGCCACCTCCATCCCGGCCACGAATGGGCCCTGGGACACCCGGAAAGGGTGGTCGATTGGGCGCATCGGGCGGTGCATGAGACTACGGTAGTCGCCAAGCATCTAATCAAGGCGTTCTATGGCCGGCCGCAGCAGTATGCGTATTGGGACGGTTGCCACAACGGAGGGCGGCAGGGTTTGGCGGAAGCACAACGTTATCCCGAGGATTTCGACGGAATCCTGGCTGGTGACCCGGCCTTCCATCTTACATACCTGCAGCCGGCTTCTGAATACCTCAGCTGGGTGGCTTTAAAAGACGGGGTGAATGCCCCCGGTTATATTCCCCCGAGCAAATACGCGATGCTCAACCGGGCGGTGCTGGATGCCTGTGATGAACTGGATGGTGTGAAAGACGATGCGATTGAGGACCCGACCCGGTGCGATTTTGACCCTGTAACCATTCAATGTCCCGGCCCGGACAAGGATTCATGCCTGACTGCGGCCCAGGTGAATACTGCGAGGCGGCTCTATGCCGGCGCCAAGTTTGCCGATGGTACGCAGATCTACTCGGGGTTTGAGCCGGGAAGCGAACTGCTCTGGGGAGCCATGATCGAAGGCCCGGAACCACTGTTTATTAACAATGATTTTTTCAAGTATATCGCCTTCGATGATCCTGAGTGGGACTTCCGAACCTTTGATCTGGAGGTGGATACCCGAAGAACCGATGCCCGTCTGGGTCCCGTCATAAACTCCATCTCGCCCGATCTAAAAGCCTTCAAGAAAGCCGGCGGAAAGCTCCTGGTCTACCAGTCCTGGAACGAAACCTGGGTACCCCCGCGTACTATTACCGCATACCACGACAAGGTCTCGAAGACCATGGGGGGCGAGGAGGAAATCGATGACTTTTTCCGCCTCTTTGTGGTACCGGATATGGGCATGTGCCCGTCAATGTTTCCTGGCACCTTCAACGCGATGGATGCGCTCCAGAAGTGGCGGGAAGAAGGGATTGCTCCGGACCACATCAAGGCGTCCTATAGCGACGGCCCCCGTGTCTATAAGACCCGACCGGTGTGTGAGTATCCGGAGGTGGCGATCTACAATGGCGAAGGCGATCCCAATAAAGCCGAGAACTTCCACTGCGGCAAACCGACCTGGTAAATTGCTTCCGGATCCGGAGCTGCAGCAGGGACCAACCGTGTGTTCACCCTTAATCCATATCGATCACACGGTTTCTACTATGGCGGCGTATCCGTCACTTTAAACCCATGAGATCATATGGCATTTCTTTGACATACAACAGTCAATCCCATATATTCAAGACACAAAAAAGCGAGTTCTTATTACCGGATGCAACAATATGGCAGATATTGCAGGCAGTAACGGTCAGAGGACGGAATTCAAGGCTGTCGGACGAGCAAAGGTGCTCGGCAGACTCTCCTATTCAATGGCCACAGGGATGGCCAAATTCGGTTACGATTATGTTGTTCCCGATATGCTCCACGCCAAATTCCTCAGGAATCCCTCCCAGCTTGCAGATGTGCCTGGACATCGGAAGAAAGGCCATGAATTGGAAATGGCATCCGGCCGGGTCCAGAAAACTCCCGGACGGTCGAATGCACGGCTTCAGCTTCCGATACGCTCAGTCGCCCCGGCATGCCCAACAACCCTACACTGCGACGGTGACAATTCAGGCGGACATATCCTGGATACCATGAACGCGAGCTTCTGCGAAGTGGCGGTGGATCCGGAAACCGGCGAGACAGAGGTCACTAAATATGTTGTTGTCTGCGATCCCGGCAAGGTGCTGAGAATGACGTCCTTTGAAGGTCAGCTTCACCAGGCGATGTTCTTCAGCCATGGAGGGGGATTGACAGAGGAGTTTATTTACGATAAGGCAACAGGCGTAAAACTCAATACAAACATGTTCGAGTACAAGAAGCCCACAATCCTGGACTTTGGGCCGATCAACACATATGCCCTTGAGACGCGAGGCGGTAACGCGTGTTACGGTGCGACGGGCATCAGTCACTGCATGGCTGCTCCTCTTCTTCCTGTATGTGCCGTGGCCAATGCCATAGGAAAGTGGATCGAGCCGCCCGCCACACCAGATAAAACACTGAAGGCTTTGGGGAAGTGTTAGACCACAATTAGAGTTATCATATCACTTAAATAAGGAGGCTGTTATATGGCAGAACATAAGAAAACCGAAAATGATAAAAAATCGGTTTCAAGACGCGATTTTCTCAAAAACGGCAGCGCGGCAATTGCAGCCGGCGCATTGGGAGTATATGCCTCTGGATCTACATCAACAGCATTAGCCAATCCAGACCCGGTTGAAGCGCCATCTTATGAACCATCAACCGGCTACATTGTGTGGGACAGCAGGTTGTGTCTCGGCTGCCAGAGTTGTATGTACGCATGTTCACTGACCCATGAAGGGGTAGCAAGTCCCTCGTTGTCAAGAATCCAGATCATCCGTGACGCCCCCTCATTTACCAAATATCCCTATGATATTGCGATGTCCGTATGCAGACAGTGTGTAACACCGCTTTGTGTGCAGAACTGCCCTACTGGTGCCTGTCACGTGGATACGGAAAACGGCAATGTCAGGGTAATCGATCCGGATGAATGTATAGGTTGTGGCACATGTATCGAATCCTGCCCCCAGAGGCCACATCGAACTGTTTGGAATCCCGAGAAAGACATATCAATGAAATGTGACCTTTGCCTTAACACCCCTTACTGGGATCGGAAGGGAGGCCCTGAAGGCCAGCAAGCCTGTGTCAGTATCTGTCCGGCAAAGGCACTGAAGCTTGTTCACGACCCTCCTCTACAGACGGATGTTACCGGATATGACGTCGATCTGGCACCACCACCGCCTCCACCGATGAATTTTATGAATTTTTTCAAACAAGACTCTGATGACAACAAGGAAAAGGGAGAATAAAACCATGACAGGCGGATATACAGGAAAGATACTTAGGGTTAACTTAACCACCAAAAAAGTCAGCACTATTGACACTGCCAAGTACGAGGAGTTCGGGGGCGGCTATGGAATGGGAACGGCCATATTCTGGGATCTGGCGGTGGCTCCGGGCGAATGGGATATGAAGGACCCCTATGATCCCCGCAATGTTCTCCCCATCATGGTCGGTCCATTGGCGGCTACCGGCGTTCCGGGCGCGGGAAGGACCAGCGTTTGTAGTATATCTCCGGAGACCTTTCCTACGTGTGAATTCTGGCGGGGAAATTTTGGCGGCCGGTTTGGAACCATGATGAAGCTTGCCGGCTGGGACGGCGTCGTGGTGGAAGGAAAGTCCGATAATCCGGTGTGGATCAACGTCATTAACGACAAGGTGAAGATCGAAGATGCCAAAGAACTCTGGGGCCGGGATACCTGGGAAACTCAGAACAGAATTACATCAATGGTGGGTGGAAAAACCCGCTATGGCGAAGAGTGGCATGAGATCGGGAACGCCAGTACCACCGCCCGTCCGGAGATTCTTCTTATTGGACCGATTGGCGAGACCAAGTCACGACTCGCCGCTCTGATCACCGGCAGTGGAGTCAGTGCGCGGATCGGCGGCCACGCCGCGGTTTTTGGGGCCAAAAACTTAAAAGCCATCAGCGTAATCGGGACCAACAGCATACAGGTTTCGGATCCCAAGGGCGTCTTGGAGGCCAGACTCCACCAGATGCAATCACCGGGTTCATTGCCAACTCAACCCGGAGCAGCGTCCTGCATGCCTTGTCTAAAGGGTGACCGGCGCAGAAGCAACTATTATGGCGGAGAAACCATGTGCGCCTGCTCGGGCTGGCTTTCCAGTAATAAAAAGTCGGATTCAGACCGGGCCGCTGAAGCAATAATGAAATACGGACTCAGTAGTTGGTCGGCCCATTTCCATGTAGACATGTTTTCGCAAAATATCCCCGGCGCGCCGGCGTTATTTAGAGGAAAGGTGCCGACGGATTCCGGACTGGGCTGGTATCTCCAGTACCTCAAACAAGAGGGACTGCTGGGACCGGGAAAAGAGATCGACTCAGACCCATTGCCCATGGATCAATGGGGCGAGCTGAGTTTTCGCCAGGCCTTGCTGGACGCCATTGCCGATCGCACCGGGATCGGCGACGCCCTGGCCGAAGGCTGCTGCCGGGCCGCCGAGAAATGGGGACGGCTGGAAAAGGACAGGGACAGCGGCGCCCTGCGCCTGACTGCCTGGGGCGCAACGACCCACTGGACAATGCCCTGGGTGGAATGGGCCTATGCCTACATCCTCGGAGCGGGAGACCCGGCCTGGCACGGATTCATGGCGCCTGTCGGCACGCCCAGCGAGGGCACTCTCGAACAATCTCTGGAGAGACTTTCAAAGAGGACCATCCCCTATACCGACGATATCTTCATGTTCAACTATGCATGGAAGGGTAAAGAGGCCTGGAAGACCGGCATCTATTCTCCCCATAAAGCCAAGCAGGTGGCCTGGAGTCGCCATTATTCAACCTTCTGGAATGAATCCATGGCCTTCTGCGAGATGTTCCTTCCCGAACTGGGCAGCCATAGTCCGGAGATGGAAATCATGTACTACAAAGCCGTTACTGGAAAGGATGACTCCTTTGCCGACACCATGCGCATCGGCCAGAAGATCTGGACCCTGGAGCGCGCCATTCGCGTGATGCACGGAAGAAGCCGGCAGACGGAAGACTTCTTTCCCTACATGTATATGCCGGGTGCGTCGGGCTTTGCTATTTACGGCGGTGTGCCCATTTACGAGAAGGGCAAATGGCGTTCCGACCCAGCCCCGGACATGCACTTGGACCGGAAGGGCGTGGACGACTTCAAAAGCCACTTCTATGCCCTGGAAGGCTGGGACAAAGAACACGGTTGGCCAACACGAAAGACGCTGGAAGAACTGGGTCTGGGGAGGCAGTTGAAGACGCTCCGGGACGCCGGAAAACTGGGCAACGTGTAATTTGAAAAAATATTTATCAACCAGGGGGTACTTCAGATGAAAAAACGAATCTTAAACATGATACAAAAGCTGCTGATATTAAGTAGTTCTATCCTGCTGGTTTGCGGAAGTGCGGCAATTGCGGATGATTCTTCAAACTCCGGCAACCTGAAATATATTCGCGGACTCAGGAACGCCGAAGATATCCTGCCACTTGGCGATACTGAATGGCTGATTACCTCCGGCCTGAATGGCCAGTTTTCAAACACGGATGATATTGGTCATATCTACCTGGTGAATAGCAGCGAGAAGACATTTGAAGAATTCTTTCCAGGTGTAACGCCAAACTTTGATCACGATAAGAAAATATTCAATGTCTGCCCGGGCCCGATAAATCCTGAAACTTTTTCCGCCCATGGATTGGCCCTACAACAACGGTCACCAGGGCAATTCCGCCTGTACATCACCGGTCATGGAGAAAGGGAAGCCATAGAAATATTTGATATTAATGCTAAAGACGCTAAACCAGCGATTAGTTGGGTGGGTTGTGTATTATTACCCGACAAGATGTTGGCGAACAGCGTCGCGATTCTTTCAGACGGCGGATTTGTTGCGACCAAGTTTTTTGATCCAACTGTGCCGAATCCCTTTAATGATATCTCTCAGGGCAAGACCACCGGCGGTGTTTATGAATGGCATCCCGGCGGCAAAGTAAATGCCATAGACGGAACACAGCTTTCCGGCGCGAATGGGATCGCGGTATCTACGGATAATAAATGGGTCTATGTGGCGGCCTCTGGTACACGCGAGATAGTCCGTTATGACCGTACAAAAAATCCTGTTACATTGGAGAAAGTCCAAATCAGTATCGGGCCTGATAACATCCGTTGGGGTGATGATGGCCTGCTTTATACCGTTGGCGCTAATTATGTGCCGCCTGAGGAATGTAAAAATCCGCCATGCGAGACCGGCTGGTCCGTATTCAGTATCAATCCTGAGACCTTGAAAGCGAAGCGAGTAACCGGTGTTGATCAAACAGCAACCATGCAGAACGCCAGTTCGGCAATCGCTATTGGTGATGAGATATGGGTAGGCACATTCTCAGGCGACAAGATTGGTTATCTACCTAAACCTTAAAGACAGTTACAAGACAAAAGTGATAATACAAAAAAGGGGACTTCTTATCAATTCAATAGGAGGCATCTCTATGAAACATCCTGTGGGTTCCATCCTGTGTACAGTTTTCCTTACAATTCTTATTTTCACACTTCCTGCCGCAGCGCAGCAGTCCTGCGAAAGCCTGAAGTCGATCAAAATCTCCAACGTCACCATCACTTCCGTGGAAAAAGGAAGTCCGGGATATGAACTGCCCGCTGAAACCGGGTACGGGTTTATGGATATGCCGCCCCAGAAAATCCAGGCACATTTCTGCAGGGTAAAGGCGGTTTCAAAGCCGACCAGCGACTCCCATATAGGCATTGAGGTCTGGCTTCCCGATGCATCCAACTGGAACGAGAAGTTCCTTGCCGTGGGGAATCCCGGATTTATCGGTTCTATTGTCAGCGGCGGTATCGCGCGCAACATGGAAAAGGGATATGTCTCAGCAGGAACCGATACGGGTCATGTGGATATGGGATTCGAATGGGCCATCGGGCACCCGGAAAAATGGGCAGACTGGGGCCATCGAGCTGTCCATGAAATGGTTGTCGTAACAAAGACCCTCGCGAAGGCATACTATGGAAAACCCATTAAATACTCCTACTGGAACAGCTGCCACAACGGCGGCAACCAGGGACTCAATGAATCACAGCGTTATCCCGAAGACTTTGACGGCATTATCGCCGAGGATCCCGCCTTCTGGATATCCCGTCTCCAGCCGGGATCGTTGTATCTCAGCTGGGTCGCTCTCAAAGACGGCGTGAATGGTCCAGGATATATTCCTCCTGCAAAGCTTGCCGTCATAAATCGGGCGGTGCTTGACGCCTGTGATGGAAATGACGGTCTCGTCGACGGCATTATTGAAGATCCTACACGCTGTGATTTCGATCCCGCGAGCATTTGCTGCCACGGCATGGACCAGGCATCCTGTCTTACGGACGCCCAGGTGGACACAGTCAGGAAGATCTATGAAGGTGCTAAGTTCAATGACGGGACACCCATATATACGGGTTTTGAAAGGGGAAGCGAACTGACATGGGCCTTTATGATTGAAAAGGAGCCCTTCTCAGTCAATCTCAATTATTTTAAAGGCATGGTCTTTGAAGACCCCGATTGGGATTTTCGTACTTTCGATGTGGACAGGGACACCCGTATGGCTATAAAGAAAACCGCTCCTGCTGTTGACGGGAACGATCCTAACCTGAAGCCCTTCAAGGACGCCGGCGGTAAGATCATCATGGTCTCGTCATGGAACAGTTTGGCGCTTCCTCCGCGACAATATGTCGAATATTACAAGGAGGTGGCAAAGGTAATGGGCGGTTATGAAAAGACACAGGATTTTGCCCGCCTTTTCACCGTCCCGGGCTCAGGCGGCTGTCCCGCTATGTCAAACCCCAAGGATTTTAGAGTTTTTGACGCCCTTGTTGAATGGGTCGAAAAGGGCAAGGCACCTGACAGAATCATCTACCCTCATACAAGAGGGGGAGGGATGATGGGCGGTGGAGGAGAAGTCTACCGGACTCGACCGGTATGCCCCTATCCCAAGCAGGCCAGGTATAAAGGAAGCGGCGATGTCAACGATGCCGCCAATTTCATCTGCGTCGATCCGGAGAGATAGGCGAAAAATAGGGACGCTGTAAGGTCATAAGGTTTTGGCTTATCACCCTTTATATAAGAAACAATGAGCAGTTGAAAGAAAATCAAAAACCTTACAGCGTCCCGCTTTACATCCCTGATATTTCGACACCTCATCAATGGTTCGCGGTTGCTCATCTCCTTGACCCTCACCTGCTCCCGTCTAATGGGACCTTTTCCTTAACACTTACCACCCTATTCAAAGTGCGCTCGTGGCACACTCAGACATATCACAGGTTTTTGAACCTATTCAAATGCTGAGATATTGGCAAGTAACTCAGATCTCAAATCGAGCGATTTTGATAGTGTATTATTCTCTTATCAAAGGTTTGGCTGGAGTTGTGATCTGTAGAAGATATCTGAAAAGCCTTTTCAAACCCTTCTATTCAAGTCTCTTATGCAGTGCCGCTGTATTGCTTGATCACTTCCAGATCATATGCCACATCCTGCCATGGAATACGTTCACGGGCTTTATAAAGCAACGCCCTGTGGCAGTGTCTAAGTGGCTTTCCTGATTTACAGGGACAGGTCTCATGACCTTTTGGTCGATTCTTCCTCGCCATAAGGCTCATAAAGCTGATGACAGAGTCATTAACCGGCCTATCAAGAAGTTCAGCGTAGAACTCAAGAATACCTATGTCATAGTGGGATCGCTCGCCCCAAGGCGGTGGCATTTGGTGGACGTCGTAGTAAGCTTGCCAAGCTAGAAAAGGAGCAACGAGGTTGTCTAGGAAATCCACGATTGTTGAACCAGATGACCAAAGCCTCCTTATGTCACCTTGGACCCCCAAGCAAGCTCTTCCATCACGCATGATGTGACGATCCAGGTTATCGATTGGTAATTTTGCGTCATTACAGAACATCTGGGGAGGAGTTTTTGGGTAATTCTCCGGGAGCACAAGCACTATCCCATATTCTATATGTCGGTGGGAATCTGGGATCTGAAGGTTGTACGTCCCATGAACGACCGCACACTCGACCTTTAGCGCGCATACTCTATTTATGCCAAAACCTGGTCCAGCAACGACAAATCTCAGAAGAGGGCATGCTGAGGCCAATATTTCCCTTTCCTCTCGGAATCGTCTTTGATTGTTTTTGTACCATTGAGCCATTATGCGAATGTCCACGGTTTGGAAGATCTTTTTGCAGCATAAGCTGCAGCGAGCTTACCC
>Ga0315553_10004189_pt1 | contig 10974 bp, 9 predicted proteins | sample SalMarSW160140MG_FD_203099 | JGI IMG/M metagenome (GOLD analysis project Ga0315553, IMG submission 203099) | Salt marsh sediment microbial communities from the Plum Island Ecosystem LTER, Massachusetts, United States - Salt Marsh Sediment SW1601-40 ... | reverse complement strand
GAGCAAGAAGCTGAAGAGACCATTATCAGGACCGACACAATAGAGGTCGGGCAGCTTGATCGCAACCGCCCGCCTATTTGTCCCGACACCGGGATCAACAACCGCCAGGAGAACGGTTTCGGGAGGGAGATAGGGTCGTACACGCCATGCTTCGAAGGCGGCACGCTGGACATCACCGCGGGGGATTGTATGGGAGAGGTCGATGATGCGCGCAGCCGGAGAGATACCGGCGATTGCCGCTTTCATCATCCCAAGATAAATATCATCCAGGCCGAAGTCTGTGAGGATCGCGATGTGCTTGGTCAAAAAACTCACCTTACGGAGCGATTCTAAAGGAAATAAAAATGCCGGTCAATCATGCGGAATTTCAGCTTTTGCGGGTACTGTCAAGTGGAAGAAGGGTGAATTGGAGAGCTGCGGAGGGTAAAGAAAAGTGCCCGCTGTGGTAGAATCATACTTCGTGAATATATCTGATAATCAGGTTGAATCCAAACCAATTAGCATACTATCTGCATTGGTGACTGGGTTTGACAGAATAGCGGCAAAGCCGCTCCTAATCCTTCCGTCTTTGCTTTTGGATCTATTTCTCTGGTTCGGTCCGCATCTGACGGTACAATCACTGCTCCACGCTGCCGCAGCCGGCTTGAGTATCCCGGTGAGCGCCGATCCTGGCATGATGGAGCAGCTAGCGCTCTTTCAGGAGTCGCTGGATCTATTTAGTGAGAGGTACAACCTCCTGACAGCGATTAGCACGCTTCCCGGGGGAATGCCTTTCAATTTTCTATTTGCCTTGCTCACGAGTGTCTCAGTGGGCATCCCTAGTTTGATGGCGGGTCGAATGCCTCTGCTAACACCTGTAGGGCAGGCGTTTCAGTTGGAGATACTCGACCCGATGTTTGTAGTTTTCCTATGGTTCGTTCTGGCGCTGGTAGGTATCGGAGGGGGTGTGATCTTTCATCGAATGGTGGCCAAGCAAGTAAACCCAGAAGCTGAATTGGGTCAATTTTGGCGGGATTGGATGAAATTGGTTATCCTTGCAGTGGGAGGGTATCTTCTCACAGTGGTTGTCCTCACGATCGGCATGCTCATTGCCGCCCTCAACGGACTAGCTTATATCGCCCTGCCTGTTCTCTTCGTCGCCGGGGTTTACGTTGCATTTACCCCACACGGCATCATCCGCTACCGCCTGGGAATCTGGAATGCGGTTAAGCAAAGCATCCGTGTAGTGCGTTTTAATTTCTTCGGGTCCAGCGGGTACCTGCTCACAGCATTTCTCATCATGTGGGTATCAACATCTAATGTCTGGTCTTTAGCGCAAGAGGACTCGTGGATTTTTGCATTGGCCATAATAGGCCATGCTTTTATTGCGACAATGTTGATCGCTGGAAGTTATGTATTTTTTCAAGGGCGAAAGGATTGGCTCGAGTGGCAACTCGCGCGGATCATGAATGTGTTGAATCAGGAAAAATCTAAACTTCAGGACGAATAAGCAAGGCTCCATTTTTACTCAGAGCGAGATGATAATCGACCCCGTTGATTATCAACAGGGGATAAATGAGGAGAACGCAACGTGGCCAAGCGGTCTCAAAAAAAAGTAAGTAGCTACGCAGCAAAAGATATCCAGGTTTTAGAGGGCTTAGAGGCTGTCCGCCGCCGGCCGGGCATGTATGTTGGTGGTACGGATGTAAAAGCGCTTCACCATCTGGTATATGAGGTTGTTGATAACTCAATCGATGAGGCGCTTGCTGGTGCCTGTGATCACATCAATATCGTGATACATTCCGATTGCAGCGTATCCGTCGAGGACAATGGGCGCGGCATCCCTGTAGATAAGCATCCGGAGCAAAAAAAATCCGCCCTCGAGATTGTCATGACCGTGCTACATGCCGGTGCCAAGTTCGGCGGGGATGGCTACAAGGTCTCCGGCGGACTGCACGGCGTTGGTGTCTCAGCTGTAAACGCCCTTTCTGAGTGGTGTGAAGTGGAGGTCAAACGGGACGGGAAGACTTTCTTCCAGCGTTATGAACGCGGCGCTCCAATGAAGCCTGTTGAGGCTATCGGGAAGGCTCTGGAAAAAGAGACTGGCACGAAAACCACATTCATGTTTGATCGAACGATTTTCAAAGGGGACTTCGAGTATCGCTACGAAAGTCTAGTTCAACGCTTAAGAGAGATGGCGTTTGTCACTCGAGGCGTCACTATTCATCTACTCGATGAACGCGATGGTCGAGAAATTACATTCTTCTTCGAGGGCGGTATCAGATCTTTCGTTGCGTATCTTAATCACAATAGAGATGTTCTGCACCCCATAGTTCATGTCGAGAAAGAAGCTGGCGGGACAGGAATCGAGGTCGCGCTTCAATATACAAATGCCTACGCTGAGTCGGTGTATTCCTTCGCGAATACGATCAATACGGTCGACGGTGGCACCCATCTGACAGGACTCCGAGCAGCAATAACGAGAACGATTAACGATTATTCTCGCAAGAGCAATTTGCTAAAAGATACGGACCCCAATTTTAGCGGTGACGATACGCGCGAGGGGCTTACGGCGATCGTCAGTATCAAGCATCGCGATCCCCAGTTTGAGAGTCAGACCAAGGTCAAGTTGATGAACGCGGAGGTCCAGACCCAAGTCCAGCAGGTGTTGGGTGAGGCTTTCTATGAATTCCTCGAAGGAAATCCAAGTGCAGCGAAGGCGGTTGTGCAGAAATGCCTGACATCCGCAAGAGCGAGAGATGCCGCAAAGAAAGCACGTGATCTGGTTATCCGTAAGAGTGTCCTTGAGAGCATGACGCTTCCGGGGAAGCTGGCCGATTGCTCAGAACGAGATCCGAATAAGTGTGAGCTCTATATTGTCGAGGGCAATTCAGCGGGTGGTACGGCGAAGCAAGGTCGGGATCGGCATTTCCAAGCCATCTTGCCGCTTCGGGGCAAGATTCTGAATACCGAGCGCGCCAGGCTGGATAAGATCCTCTCCAACAATGAAGTCAAGGCGATGATCTCCGCTTTAGGAACCGGCATTGGAGAGACTTTTAGCATTGAAGGCTTGCGATATGGGCGGGTCATTATTATGACCGATGCAGATGTGGACGGCAGTCATATTCGAACGCTGCTCCTGACATTCTTCTTCCGCTATATGCATCAGTTGATTGAAGAAGGCCATCTCTTCGTCGCCCAGCCGCCTCTTTATCGGATCAGTTACAAGAAGAAGATCCATTACGCTTACACGGAAGCAGAAAGGGATCAGATTATCGAGGGATTGGGTGTAGACGGAGATCGTGTTTCACTCTCGCGCTACAAGGGATTGGGCGAGATGAATCCGGAACAACTTTGGGATACGACGATGGATCCGGCCAATCGGATCCTGCTTCAAGTTTCGATCGAAGATGCGACAGCGGCAGACCGGACGTTTGACATGCTTATGGGCGCCGCCGTACCACCGCGACGCCGTTTCATCCAGACGCATGCAAAGGAAGTCCGCAATTTGGATGTTTGATCCAGTGAAGTCGATAAAGGAAGGGGCTCCGATAAATCATCGGAGCCTCTTTTGTATTCGATTATTGATTTTAGAGATGTAGAACTGCAATCAGGCGAGTGCGGAATTCCCATCCCCATCATTCTTGTAAAAGGGGTTCTTACCTGTCGTGTGGTCGGTTGTGTCAACGACTTTTTTCACCTGAGGTAGGGCTTCTCGAATCGTAGCTTCAACTCCCTCCTTAAGCGTCACATCGACGAGCCCGCAACCCTGACAACCACCGCCGAAGCCGATAAATGCAGTATCGTCTTTATAGTCGAGCAAAGCCACAAACCCTCCGTGAGAAGCCAAGCCGGGATTAATCTTCGTGTCCAACAGCTCTTGGACTGCCTGCGCGGTTGAGTCCTTCCACACAGGATTGGGGTTATCGATCAGAAAGCCCCGCTGGAACTCATCTTCTTGATAGTCCAACGTCGAGTTCTTTATATTGGCGGCGGTCTCGGGGTCAATCAGGACTTTGAAGTCGTCAAATTGGACTGCTTCATCACCCGCAACTTGATCATCCTCGGGCACAAACCTCACCGCGTACTGAAAACCTCCAGGTCCACGGCCTACAATCTGCATCCGCAAGGACATACCTGATTTACTCTCATCCTGCAATAAATCCGTGATAATTTTCTCGGCACTTTTGGTAATCTCAATCATGAAAACCTCCTAATGCTGGCGGATTATACCGTAAAGCGTTCATACATCTAGGGAAAGGGGTGTTTCTTTGCTAATCTAACACGTTGGTTGAATGTGTTGGGATCCGGGGGAGGTGGCAGGGCCAGGGCTATCTCCCCAGAGGAGATGCACCAACGCATGCTACGTTTTGTAAACGAACTGCAACAAATCCTCATAATATCGTGTAGTAATGTATAGGCATGGAAAATCCCTCCGATCGGAGCCTTGTACTCCGTACGAAGCGTGGTGAGTTGGAGGCATATGGTGACTTGGTCCGACGCTATCAGGGCTCAGTCTTCAATGTATGCTATCGCATGCTAGGGGATGCGCATGATGCGGAGGATTTAACCCAGGAGACTTTTATCCGGGTGCATTCTCGTCTTGACTCCTACGATTGTGATCGCCCCTTCATCCCATGGGTGCGGAGGATCGCGGTGAATCTCTGCCTGAACTTTATCAACCAAAATCGGCGTTATGTATTACCGCTGGATGATGAGTTTGAACTAGCAGTCTCTAAGGAAAGTAGCCCTGAGCGCGCTCAGGAAGAACACGAACGGAACGCATTGTTACGTCAGGCAATATGTTTGCTACCAGCGCATTATCGAGCCGTTATCGAATTGCGGCACTTCCAGGAATTAAGTTATTTTGAGATATCAAAAGCATTGAATATCCCGCTCAGTGATGTGAAGAGTCATCTTTTTCGGGCTCGCAAATCCTTAGCACAAAGGTTAACAACGGATGTCTGAAGATCGTAAGCCTCATCATGATGAATGGTCTTTGCAAGAGTATTTAGATGGTGTGCTCGCAGGTGATGAACGTGAGAAACTGGAACTGCACATTGCGCAATGTGAGGACTGCGCCGCAACGTACGCGAGCTTGAAATACCTGTATTCAGAAATGGAGCGCCTGCCGGATGAGCCGTTGGCGCATGATCTCTCAGGAAAGGTCATCCGCTCCCTTACACTGAAGGAGGATAGAAAGCTTTACTTAAACCGGGTATTAACGGTTCAGCTCACCGCAGCCGTTATCGTGTTCCTCGCCATCTGGCCAAGAATCTCCCTTACACTTGGAAGCCAGTATTCTTTCGGGCAAATCCTTGAACCACTGCGAAAATTTGTGGACATATCCGCACAGGGAATCCTTTCGGTGAGGGAGTCCCTCAACTGGTTATATGCTGAGTGGATCGCCACACTGTCCATGCCTACGATAGATTGGCCGATCATGGGGTTTCCACTTGCATTGGTGGTTGGTGCGATGATTTTGCTCTGGTTGTTGGGCAATGGAATCCTGCTCCGCGAGTCAGCGAATGGTATCCAGCAGTGAGGGACTCTCGCCATTCGCAGCCGAAATGCTCCGCGGAAGAGCAGGAATTAGCTTGGACCGTACCTTTCTTTCACAACGATAAAAGTAAATATTGAGGAGGCCTACACAATGAATGAACCGAATCTTCTTCTTATACTGGTGGTTTTGATAGGTTTCTGTCTGGTTGCGTTCTTTGTCATCCTCGAAGCGCTTTTCGGAGAGCTGGTAGGAGGTATCACGCGATCAGCAGAGGAAAAACCAGGTAAAGCCTTTTGGGTTGGATTGGTCAACGCTGTCTTCGTGATTGCGATTGCGATTGGCTTGATAGGCTTGGCTGAAATCTCGGTACTCGGCATCGTGCTTGCTGTGCCGGGATTCGTCGTCGGTGTTTTCGTCGTAGCAGGTTTAGTTTTTGGTTTCACAGGGATGGTCCGCTTGATCGCAGGGCTGGTGTTCCCAGGAAAAGATGGGTGGAAGTCGATAGCTTTAAGTGCCGGGGTGCTAATCTTGGCTTGCTTGGTACCTTATATCGGCTGGTTCGGTCTTTTCCCATATCTCGGTTTGCGTGGGTTTGGAGCTTTCATCCTTCATCTCATGGATCTTTATCGTGCAAACCGAATGAGGAAGCAGGAGGCGTCCCTAGCTTGATGTGAGTTTGCAGGACTCGAAGGAATGTTTGCCCTATCTTTCAGGTTTAAGAGGTCGAGATATTAGAAGACCGCATCGAAGGACATGAAAGCATGTCCCCGAGGCGGTCTTCTTTCTTATAAATTTTATTTACGGTCCTTATACAACAGGGCAGGGGCGCGGCGCCTGCTGCGCGGGCAGCATATCCAGTTATGGATTGGGTTGAGCTTGATCCCAGGAAAGGAATGCTTCAAGTACCTTCAAGTTTTGCCACAAATCGGTATCCTCGTGATTGGTTAGCTCAATATCAACTGCTGCGATGCCTTGCAGTGAAGCCCAGTCGATGAGTTGACCGGTGTACTGGCAGCCAGTCTCAATTGGCGGGTAGGGGTAATCACTCACTTTCGAGATGGCTTCTGCAAGACTGATGGAAGCGGGATCCGGGGGCTGACCACCGGGGAAGATGCCCAGCACTGCGCTGTGGTAGGAGATCAACGCTTCGATCCGGTATGTCAATAAGAAATTCATCAGAGCACGAGTTTCAGGTTCGGACGCAGGATGGCTCCCGGCAGATACGTAGGTGTAGGTCCAACACCCATCTAGGGGCCAGGTCGACTGCCAGTTTGCAGGCCAGTTCCGGTTCAGGTCAACGAGGTTCTCGTTGGTACGGCCTTTATAGCTATCCGATCTGGCTTCTCCATCGGGGTTAAGCGAACGCAGGATGTACAGTGTGACTGTGGTTGGAATCAAATCCGGTTTCACCGTGAGGACCTGGATCAGTTCATCTGCAAGTCGGATAGTATTCCCTTCATAACCGCCATGAATACCGGCGATGATCATCCTATGAGATTCACCGGAACCGAATAGGAAGACTTCCAAATCCCGACCGGCGACGGAAGTACCGATGGCGATTGGGCCGTGGAAAGATGGGCTTGGTGTCGGCGTGGCCGTTGGGGAAGAAGCTGGGGTGGGGGTTGCGACAGACAGGAGATGAGGCGTGGATTCCAGAGGGATTTTCGGATGGGAGTTTAGTTCGAGTTGTGCGGGTACAGACGTGGATGTTGGAAGGGGAGCTGGTTGTGTGCTCGAACAACCGCTGATCAAAAGGATGGAAAGCGTGATCAGCATGCCCAGGAGATCACGAGACGCATTTTGTGCGCGATGGTATGGTATGCAATCATGTGAGTCAGTTTGAGAAGAAGTCACTATCGTCATGTACTCTCTTTATAGCTTAGAAACTGCGAGATGTCTTCTCGATGTCGTGAGCTCAGATTCCCACACTCTCAATTTATTTTTCATTTTCCATTTTATCTTCCTATGCGCTTACAAAAACCCTTCGATCCAGGTTAATGGTAGTAAAATCATTGACCGTTTGCTACAATTGACAAGGTTAGCGCGATCGTTATCTTTGACTGAGATATTCATGCCCCTAAAGCCGGGAAGCTTACTCCAACATCGTTATCGCATAGAAGGTATTTTAGGCCAAGGTGGTATGGGGGCTGTATATAAAGCCTTCGACATCAACCTCGGCGTCGCTGTCGCGGTGAAGGAAAATCTTTTCACGACAGAAGATTATGCGCGCCAATTTCGCCGTGAGGCAACTATCCTTGCCGGTCTTCGTCATCCAAATATGCCGCGCGTCACGGATCACTTTGTAATCGAGGGTGAGGGTCAGTATCTGGTAATGGATTTCATCAAGGGGGTGGATTTACGTGAGCGGCTTGAGAAGCAAGGATCAATCTCTGAGGAGGAAGCGCTTCCGTGGTTCCTAGAGACATGCGATGCGCTAGCTTTCCTTCACAGTCGGAATCCTGCGATCCTGCATAGAGATCTCAAACCCGGCAATGTCAAGATCACGCCTGATAATCGAGCAATGCTCGTTGATTTTGGTTTGGCGAAGGTTGTTGAACAAGGGGGGGCAACGACGACCGGGGCGAAGGCGATGACGCCGGGATTTTCGCCACCCGAGCAGTATGGGACTGGGAAAACCGATCCGCGCACCGATGTGTATTCAATGGGCGCGACTTGCTATGCTGTTTTAACCGCGACGATACCTGAGGACTCGTTAGAACGGGCGATGGGGCGTGACGAATTAACCCCCATTCGGAAACGGAACCCGAAGGTGAGCATCGCTCTTGCAGATGTGATCTCTAAAGCACTTGCTGTTGATCCATCCGAACGGTATCAATCCATCGCCGAATTCGCGTCAGCACTACAGTCGGCATCTCGATCCCGGCACCCGACAATAGTCCGCGATTATCATGATCTGCAGCAAACTGTGGTTCCTATTGCTGTTGATGATACGGATGGTACAGAACCCGTAATCTCTCGCCAAATTCGAAAACGCAGCACACCTAGATTATTGGTGGCTGGTTTAGCTGCGTTAGCTGTTCTAATCGGGGCGTTTGTAACGATACCTGATCTTGGTTCGAAGCTGGTTGGGTTCTTGTCTCAGCCCTCTGCGCAACCCGCTTCCCCTACTTCTGAGGTTGGTGAAGTTATTGATCCTGGTGCTACACCAACTCAAATCCTTGCTGTCCTCGCTGCGTCTTCAACTCCACTAATGGCTGGGACGGACACGCCGTCTGTTGTAGGTGAGGCGACAGCGACACCGTTTCCACTGCCTTCAGCGACGTCTACAGGCGGCGGGCTCGGTCAAATTGCATTCGCCTCCAATCGAGATGGTCGAACGCAAGTCTATCTAATTAATATTGACGGAACTGGCCTTAAACAACTTACGAATGTTGGGGAGGGGGCTTGCCAGCCGGCTTGGTCACCAGCCGGTGATGAACTTGTCTTTACTTCACCATGTCGCGCTAACCAGGAGCAATATCCGGGTTCGAGTTTGTGGCTGATCGAGGTTGACCCTTTTGGCAATGCATCGGAGCCCAGACAATTACACACGGCTCCTGGAGGCGACTACGATCCTGATTGGAATCCTAACGGCAATCGCATTGCCTTCACATCACTCCGGACCAATCGCCCTCAAATTTTCGCCATGGATCTTGACGGCGAAAATCTTGAGAATCTCAATGACGACCTGGCCTACAACCGCTTGGCTGAGTGGTCGCCAACGGGGGCTCAGATAATCTTCGCTAGCTCTCTAAGTGGGATTACTGAACTCTGGATCATGCCCGCTCAAGGGGGGGAGTCGGAGAGGTTCTCTGCAGGCGACACACAACGAGACACCTACGCCTCATGGTCACCGGATGGCAGTATGGTCCTGTACCAGCGCGTAACAAGTGGGCTCTCTAGACTGGTCATAGCGCCTTTTGAGGAAGCAGGGTATCGAGTTATCAGGGTTTGTCCTGAAGGGCCACTTGCGGGACAGCCCATGGCGGAGCCAAGCTGGTCCGCGGACGGGCAATGGATTGTGTTTGAAACTTGGCCAGATGGTGAAAACCACGATATCGCGATCATCAGTAAAACCTGCACGAATTACGGGGAGATAACATCTGACCCGCTTTTGGATTTCGACGCTGCTTGGCGTCCTTCCCCTTGAATTTTCCGCTTGAAGCCTTGAACCCAACATTCGTCAGGTTTATTGAAATTAGGACAAGTGTCAGGTAGTCCATGGCACGTCCGTACTTGAAGGTTTTCTGTTTTATGGACCATAATCATTGTATGAAGATGGCTTATATGCCTTCTCTCTCGCCTCGTAGAAGATTGGATCGGGTGTCTTCACCGATCCACTTATGTAGAGGAATCTAAAGGAGTGGACTATGACGGCAAAGATCATTGACGGAAAAGCGATCGCGGCTGAACTTCGCGAAGATGTCGCTAAGGGTGTGAAGGAATTAATCGCTGCAGGAGGAACTCAGCCGGGGCTGGCCACAGTGCTTGTTGGTGATAATCCAGCCTCCCATACCTACGTGCGCATGAAACGTAAAGCGAGCGCAAAGGCAGGCATTGAATCTTTTCATCATGAACTCCCCGACGACGCTTCCCAAGAAGATGTCGAGAGAGTGGTCAAAACACTAAATGCAGATCCTAGCGTGCACGGAATCCTTGTCCAGCTTCCGCTTCCGGCAGGTCTAGATGAGGAGCGGGTTCTGCGATCGATCAGCATCGAAAAAGATGTTGACGGTTTCCACCCAGTGAATATTGGGCGTTTGGCACAGAAGGGCCGCGAACCGCTCTTCGTTCCCTGCACACCGGCTGGATGCATGATCCTGCTGGAGAAAGCGGGAGCGCAGATAGAAGGAGCAAATGCAGTTGTTGTGGGCCGATCGAACATCGTCGGCATGCCAGCCGCACTGCTGTTGGTTAAAGCCAATGCCACAACCACCATCTGCCATTCCCGCACGAAAGACTTACCCGCTGTCTGCCGAGAGGCGGATATTCTCATCGCTGCCATTGGTCGGGCAGAGATGATCCGTGGTGATTGGATCAAACCTGGTGCATACGTCATTGACGTCGGTATGAATCGTGTTGATGATCCCAGCCGCGAGAGGGGGTATCGTCTAACAGGGGATGTAGCTTTCGACGAGGCCAAGGAAGTCGCCGCGGCCATAACCCCAGTCCCCGGCGGTGTTGGCCCCATGACTATTGCCGGGTTGCTTGCTAACACACTCCGTTCTGCTCAACGCACTTTGCCCTGAGCGTGAATCGCATCTTAGAGATATTCTCGCCGCTCTATTAATAGAGCGGCGAGTTTACTTTAAGTGTGACTATTATCCGCTTTGGCTATGTTGTCTGACAATTGACGCATTTATGCGGGAATGTTAGACTCGCAATGTCAATCCAGGGAGGGCTGATGGCGACGTTATTAGTCCGTAATGCCACGCTTCTAGTCACGATGGATGGTCAACAGCGTGAGATCCAAAATGGGGGTCTTTATACTG
>Ga0315553_10004184_pt1 | contig 10982 bp, 15 predicted proteins | sample SalMarSW160140MG_FD_203099 | JGI IMG/M metagenome (GOLD analysis project Ga0315553, IMG submission 203099) | Salt marsh sediment microbial communities from the Plum Island Ecosystem LTER, Massachusetts, United States - Salt Marsh Sediment SW1601-40 ... | reverse complement strand
GCCGGGTTCGGGTGGCCTCCCTGCGGCTTCGCGATTGATCTCTTCCGCATTCTTCGGGTCACCTGACTTGTCGAGTGTTTCCTGATTTTTCGGGGAGACGGCCCCATGCCTTTGCATCGAGCGGTCCAACGATCTGGCGACATTGCCACCATTCCGATCCTGGCTGGACTGCACCATCAATACGTCCGGATATGATTTTCAGAAAGGACAGCCCCACCCCGGATGCCGCACGAGGTCGCTAGCAACGAACGTTCCGGTGCCCTCCAAGAGCAAACATGGGTGCACTTCGAAACCGCGACCGCTAAGCGTGCCAGGATCCGACACAGGAGGCATAGAGTTTTCACCGGCTCTCGGTAGGAGCCAACGTCAAAGCGGGTGCGTCGGGGCGCGCCTGAAGGAGGTCGAGGAGAGCATCGTCGGAGGCTGGACTGGTGACTTCGTCGGCCCAAACTCGGAAGAACTCCAGGTCGTAATTGCCGAAGGAGGTGATCATGGCAACGTCGGCGGCGTCGCGGCCGCGCACCATTAGAACGCGGCCCATCCGTGGCGTGTTGTAGCGGGCGTCGAACGTATGCCAGCGGTTCTCCAAGTAGGCCTCGAACCAGGCGCAGAAGTCGCCGGCGCCGGACGGAGGGACGCCGATATCCCCCAGATATCCGCTGGCGTAGCGCGCCGGGATGTTCATGGCGCGACAAAGCGCGATCGAGAGGTGGGCGAAGTCGCGGCACACGCCGGTGCGCTCCCGGAGCGCGTCGACTGCGGTCTTGGTTGGACGCCCGAAATGGTAGCCGAAGGTCAGGTGGTTGTGCACCCAGTTACAGATTGCCTGGACCCGCGCCCAGCCTGGGGGGGTCTCACCGAACAGGGCCCAGGCCTGCTCGACGAGTTCATCGGCTTCACAATAGCGGCTTGCGGTTAGATAGGTCAGCGTCTCGAACGGCAGGTCCGCGATCTCGTGCTGGCGTGCGTTCCAGTCGAAGGGATCCGGCACGCCCTCGTCCTCGACGACGCAGTCGGACCAGAGCTTCAGGCGGCCAACGGGCGCGACGATACGCGTGCGGCGATTGTCAAAGGGGTCGAGATACTCTTCGAGTGACACCTCCGGCTCGGCCCGAATCCGATCTGAGCCGATGACTCGGCCGGGATAGGAAGAGTGGGGCAAAAGCGCCAGCAGCAGTGGTGTTGGCGCTGTACACTCGACAATAATTTCGAATCCTATGCGAATAAGCATGGTCGCCTTTCCTAAGACCGCGTAGGTTCTTTTCGTTGAGCGCCGCCCGCAACCACCGAGGCCGATCCCCAAGCAACGTCAGTGCTCAGCAGAGTCCACTTTTCACGTCGCCTCAAGATGAAAACGCTCCAAATTAATCACCGGACCCGCTATGCGTATGACCGGGCCGTAGCGTTCGGTGTTCATCGTTTGATGATCCGCCCGCGCGACGGCCACGACATGCGAATTCTGGACTCCAGCCTAGTGGTCTCGCCGCAGGCCGATGTCCATTGGGCGTTCGATACGTTCGGCAACTCGGTGGCGCTGCTCATGTTCCACGAGGAGGCCGACGAATTGGTCATCGCGAGCGAGCTTATGCTTCGCCGCTACGGCCTCGACGAGCCGGAGACCAGGATTGAGCGCCACGCCAGTGGCTACCCATTCCACTATGACCCCGACGATAGCATCGATCTCGCGCCGCTTCTATCGATCCAGTGTCCACAGGACGGTCCCGCGGTCGAGCGTTGGCTCTCGGCCAAGATGCCCGAGCTGCCCAACCGAAGCCTGCAGGTCCTTGACCTCCTCGGCACGACGATCCACGAGAGCTTTACCTACCGCCGCCGCGATGCATACGGAGTGCAAACCCCCGCCGAGACCATCACAACCGCCAGCGGCACCTGCCGGGACTTCGCGTTCCTATTTATGGAGGTAGCCCGCTCGCTTGGCTTCGCTGCGCGCTTCGTCACCGGCTATCTTTACGACCCCGGCAGCGACACGGGCAATGAGGGCGCGCTGACAGGGGGTGGCTCGACACATGCCTGGGCGGACGTCTTCATTCCGGGTGCGGGCTGGATCGAGTTCGACCCGACCAACCGGATCGTGGCGGGTCGCAACTTAGTGCGCGTGGCGACCACCCGAACTCCGGCCCAAGCGGTGCCAGTGAGCGGCACCTATCGCCATGACGGTGCGGCCTTTCTTGGCATGGACGTCCAGGTCTCCGTAACCCGATCGGACTGACGAGCACGAACCTCGCCTGGGAACCCTTGCAACTAATTTGGCAATGACTTGTCCTTTCTGAAAACTTCATCCGGCCTGGATTCGCATCGTAAGGCAGAATCATCGCATCATTGAGAGCGAAGCCCAGAAATCAGCCTCCAATTGGCTACTGTTCGCGGAAGCGGAGTGGGTCAGCGGCGATGGCCACGCTACTTTGCTTCGTCCTGAGCCTGTCGAGGATGTGGTGCCGACCTATATCGGTCGGTCGCCATCCGGAGTATAATGTTGTTAAGACCACCGCCGTCTACCGACCATCGCATATGTAGGCGTGCCTGCCAGGTGCGCCGCGACGCGACAACACCCAGGCACATAAGAACACGCTAGGTCTGGTCGATGCCAGGGAGCGCTTGTTCGCAGCCAAACCTAGCTTGAGGAGGCCAAGAATGTCGTGGCAATTCACCGTCGGACTTAGAGTCAAAAGTGAGGCGGACAGAATTGTCGTTGAGGCTGAAGACGCGCTCATTGCGGCGTTAAAGGTCAAAGCTGAACGGCCCGAGGCTACGATCATGTATGTGCGGCGGTTGAACCGACGTGGCGACACCCGTCACCCGCCTCACACCCTCACCGGAGGCTGCTGACCGCAAATGATGCACGCAAGAACCACACAATGGAAATCGCCTTGCCCGGGCGAGGAGGCTTAATTGACCTACATCGTCAATGAAAGCTGTATCAAATGTAAGTACATGGACTGTGTCGAGGTATGTCCAGTCGACTGCTTCTATGAGGGTGAGAACATGCTCGTCATCCACCCGGACGAATGCATCGATTGCGGTGTTTGCGAGCCGGAATGCCCGGTTGATGCAATCAAGCCGGACACCGAGCCCGGGCTCGAAAAGTGGCTCGAGATCAATACCCAATATGCTCAGGTCTGGCCAAACATCACCGTAAAACGTGAGCCACCGCCAGATGCCAAGGAGTGGGAGGGCAAGCCTGACAAGGTCAACCTGTTATCGCCAAACCCTGGCACGGGCGATTGAGAGCTGGCCAGCGTATATGCATATGTTGTTGCGTGCGTCATCGGTATAGTCAACTACTAGGTGAACATCAGGGGTCGAGTACAAGCTGAGGGAGGTAAACAGACCCTGAGAGTGCGAGATGTTCGAGCGTGTGACCAAACTGATGAAGACGGACAGAGCGAGAACATGGACGCTCAATCAGCTGGCCCGGTCGATCTTTTTGACGGAGTTCGTGTCGGCGTTCTTCCTGGCGATGCGCTACTTCTTAAAGCCGAAGGTGACGTTGAATTATCCTTTCGAGAAGGGCGAGCTCTCGCCCCGCTTTCGCGGCGAGTTTGCCCTGCGGCGTTATCCGAACGGAGAGCAGCGCTGCATCGCCTGCAAGCTGTGCGAGGCGATCTGCCCGGCGCAGGCCATCACCATCGAGGCGGGGCCACGGCACAACGATGGCACGCGGCGGACAACCCGTTTCGACATCGACATGATGAAATGCATCTATTGCGGCTTCTGCCAGGAGGCCTGCCCCGTCGATGCCATCGTCCTGGGACCGAACTTCGAGCTCGCGACCGAGACACCCGAAGAGCTCTACTACGACAAGGAACGTCTACTCGCGAACGGCGACCGCTGGGAGCGGGAGATCGCGATGAATATCTTGCTCGACGCGCCCTATCGATGAGCTGGCGAAGAGCGTCGCCATCCCCCGTCAAGCGGGGGCCTCAAGAGTTTGAACTGGTCACCTGGTGGCGGCGTAGGCTCGAAAGTACCGTGCTAGGCGTTCGCTATCGGTGTGGAATGAAAGTTTGAGCATGACGGAAGAGCTGAGGGGACGGCGAATTGTGGTGCCGGAAACGCGCGAACTCGGTCAATTGGTCCGCATGCTGGAAGAGCGTGGTGCCGATACGGTGCCTTGTCCAATGATTGCCATCCGCGATGCGCCTGATACAGCACCTGTAGAAGCGTGGCTGCGCCGCTTCGCGGACGAGACGTGTGACGATATCGTGGTGATGACCGGTGAAGGTATACGGCGCCTCCTCGGCTTTGCCCGACGCATCGATCTGGAATCCGCCTTCATCGATGCGCTGCGCTTGACACGCAAGATTACGCGCGGACCAAAGCCCGTTCGTGCGCTGCGAGAGATCGGATTGACTGCCGACGTGCCCGCCGACAAACCCACTACCGAAGGCGTTATCGCGGCGTTTGAGCGGCATGACCTCACCGGGCGGCGGGTCGGCGTGCAGCTATATCCCGGCAACGCGAACGAACGACTTCTAAAATTCCTGGAAAGGGCCGGGGCGGAAGCGGATCCCGTGCTTCCATATGTCTATACTTCTGAAGTCGACGATGCGCGCGTAATCGCCGTCATTGCCGAAATGGCTGCTGGCCAGATCGACGCGATTGCCTTCACAAGTGCGCCCCAGGTTCGACGGTTCCGCGATGTCGCGCGCGCGTTCGGTCGAGAAGCGGAGTTGCGGCAAGGCTTCAAACGCATCATCGTTGCGGCAGTCGGGCCCATTGTTGCAGCCGAACTCGATGCGATTGGAGTGCAGGTGAACGTTACTCCTCGTGACAACAGTTTCTTCATGAAGCCACTCGTACGAGAACTCGCGGCTGCCTTGACTAGGGAACATGAGGGCTGACGGTCCCACACAAAAAGGCGTGATCTGTCCATGACCCGGTCCGGGGCGCTGACCTAGAGAGATTCACTTTCGCCTCCAGTTAGTAGCACGGGGAGAGGAATGACGAAGGGGAAGTTTGGTTTCCTACAAGGTGGCGGCGAACACGAACCTGGTTCTGCCGCTGCCTACGTGCAGATTTACGTGAAGTCGAGCGCCCTCAGTCGGGCTCCGGATCTTGCAATCTCAATGCATCTGATGACCGAAGCGGAAATCGATGAGTTTATTGAAGATGCACTCACTGAGTTGGAAGAAATCCGTATTGATGCCAAGAAGGCGCTAGTCGCGGCGGCTTCACACTAATGCCTCCGGAGGTTTTCGGTACACACGGGATTCGGCGTCGAGATTTTCGGCGTTATCTAGGGAGGCCCTCAAGGGCCCATTCTCGAAGCTCAATGGGATCGGTCACGCCATCCGCAGCGAGCCCCATGAGCTTACGACTCAGCGCAGTCTTCAATTCATAGTCCTGCTCTAAATCGCGAAGCGGATCGCGAGCCTGCAGCACCGTCCATGTGGCGTCGAATGCATGCTCTACTGTGGAACGCAGTGCTGGATCGTAAAAGATGCGTGGGGGGTTTTTAGAGCCCATTGCTCCCCTCCTTGTGTTGCAGGCGGGAGTCTTAGGCTCTCAGCCACCGGTGCCTGTTATTGCTCTTACCGGCGATGGTCCAGCAGGCGCCTTTGCTAGGCGAATAGCAAGTTAAATCGATACTGATGGCTAGGTAGCGCCAGTTTGTCGTCCTAGCGAGACGGATCGCCGGCATTCCTATCCTGGCTGGCCTACATCACCAATACGTCCGGATATGATTTTCGGAAAGGACAGGAAGAGCGGCTCCTTGGCTGAGACGATGCCGGTAGGCAATCACGGCTAAGTGACCAAGGTTACATAGTTTGGCCGCTCCCAAGTGCTATGAGAGTGGCAAGGCCTGAAAAGCCCCTAAAAAAGAGGAGTAACGACTATGAGAAGAGGTTACATCACCTCCGCCTTTGCAGGCGCTCTATTGCTCGGGTTGTCAACAGCCGCTCTGGCTGTGACCGGCGAGTTCGACAACATGTGTACGCAGGGTCTTGCCATCGGCAAGGAGGTCAAGACGGACTGCTCGGTCAACGCGACCCTTGACGGAAAGACCTACTGCTTCGGCAACGAGGACGCCAAGGCTGAGTTCATGAAGGACCCTGAGGGTAATCTCGCGAAAGCGCAGAAATACTACTCGGAAGAACATCCCGGCTAAGCTCGGCTGTCTAAGATGCAAGAGGGCCCTTCGCTCGTCGGCGAAGGGTCTTTTGCTATCCGGCGATATGACGGCGAGCCAAAGTGATTTCCGATATGGGTCAGCTGACCTTGTTGGCCAGCGCGTGGTCAGCTGCCTGCCTTGGCAAGAAGCACAGAATGGTCGGCACTCTGACAAATCCTGAATGCCGTACGTTTGAATTCGTGCATGCAGAACTGAATATTCTATTGTGCGGGCTGAAGGGCGAGCCAGTCTGGCGGCTTCAGGAGAAGTTGAGTGTCGAAGCCGACGGCGTGTTCGGCGCTGGAGCCGAAAAGGCTGTGTGTACCGAAAACCTGCACCCGGACGTAGTGGTGATAACGACCGCCAAGGATGGTGTGAGAACTGATGGTTTCGGTGCGATGAACGGGGGGGGGAGACCGGCGCATCCTTATCAAATGACCGAGGCATAAGCTTTGAGTAAGCGCGAGTGATCATGAGATTAGCCCATGAGCGCTGACGAACATCGGTGCGACCGCCATCGCCAAAGCGCCCGATCTACAAGTTCAGCACCGACTCGCCACTCAGAACCACCGTGAGCGACCTTGAATGCTTGGCGCTTTTCTCCGGACAGGTCGCGGGCGAGAACATGGTCCACATCGCCCCTTGGGAAGCGGCGTTCGGGCTCCTTGCCGGCGCAGGCCGTCTCTTGGGGCCTGACGGGGTCCGCCAAAAGGAAAAAGATGGCCGCTTGAAGCGGCCATTCTAAAGAGAGGAAACGTGGGCCGCACAAGGCGCAATCCCAACAGGCTAGGCAATAGGCCGATGCGAAATGATTTTCTGGTCAATTTTATACACTTCGTGCAAACCCCGTACCTCCGCCAGTCTCACGGGGCCGCGCGTTAAAGTCTCTGTTTGGAGTTGTTCACCTATTAGAAGCACCTAGTACCGCGTCGGTCGTGCAAAACCACGCGCAACTGAGGTTTTCATCCCGTTCGCGCCGCGCTAAAATGTGGCTTGTGTGGGAGTGCATTGTCTTGAAGGCAAAGAGAAAGCGACCCTTCAACCTTGAGCTCTTTCTCTCCGGTACGGAGGGGGGAAGGACCATATCGAAATATCAAAAGAAGGAAGTCATCTTCCACCAGGGCGACGTGGCGGAGGCTGTCTTCTACATCCGGGAGGGTGAGTGCAAGGTCACCGTCGTTTCCGAGCGCGGCAAGGAAGCCGTGGTCGCGCTCCATGGAACAGGGGAATTTTTTGGTGAGAGCTGTCTGACTGGCCAGTCGCGTCGCCTTGCCACGGTCACGGCCATGACGGACTGCGAACTAATGCGGCTCGAGAAAGCTGCCATGGTGCGCGCGCTCCATGATGAGCCAAAGTTTTCTGAGTTGTTCGTTTCCCATCTGTTGGCTCGGAATGCCCGAGTTGAAGGGGACTTGGTCGATCAGCTTTTTAATTCGAGCGAGAAACGTCTGGCGCGGCTGCTTCTGCTGATGGCCAATTTTGGCAAGGAGGGAAGGCCAGAGCCCGTCATAGCGAAAATCAGCCAACAGACTCTCGCCGAGATGATCGGCACCACCAGGTCGCGCGTCAGTTTTTTCCTGAACAAATTTCGCAGGCTGGGTTTCATCGACTACAACGGAAAATTGCTCGTCCACAATTCATTGTTGAACATGGTTTTGCATGACAATCCCGGAATCAGGGGGGATGCCGACACCGGGAAATGACCCGCAGTTGAGCGTGTGAGTAATTTTGACCAGATTTCGCTGGGGGTCCTGTTACGCTTTATCAATGTATCTGCACCAGTGGCTAGCCTCCCATGTCCGGGAGCTCTGAGAAGTTCAGTGACGAGGCAGACCCGCGGTCACGTTTTATTGCGGAACGTTCGTCGTCGGGAGTGTCGCGTTCAACGTGCTGGTCGCGACCATCGCGCACAGTCACTTGTTCCAACCCGAGGTCGACCCCGAGCCCGTGGGGCGAATCCGCCGTGGCTATGGGATCACGCTCGCAATTTATATGGCCGCGACGCTGATAGCTTTGGTGGCGCCATGGGTGGCGCTCGCTATCGCGGTGCGCCTCCACTTGCCCCGCATCCATTATCAGCCGACGGCGCCGGCGCCTTGACCGGCAGGTCTTGTAATACCGGGGCCGCACCCCTTAGCGAGGATTGGGCGGAGGATGTCGACTTAGCTGAGAGGGGATCTGCCCTGGTCAAACGGTGGGGCGCCTACTGGCTCAGCGCCATCGCGAGGACGAGCCAGCACCACAAAGCTCTCGCCGCTGAATAACTGGCTGAGAGGCCGACGACCTGACGAAGACTGCGCTCGTTTTGGCCTACGCGGATACGATCGCTCTGCGAGCATGTGCTGTTTTGCTCAGACTCAGATGCGGGCAGGTAGTTTTATGGCGGCTCACAGAGAGGTGGTCGCCATGTCCTCCAACACTCCACCATTCGGCTTTTTCGATCCACATATACTCGCTACATTAGAGAAGACATTTAATACTACGTGGCCGGTATTAGAGGCCCACGAACCCTTTCGTGACTCTGAAAGGGAGACTGAACTGAAGCTTGGCCTAAGCCAGACGCTCGTGGCACTCGTCGCCGAGGGCGTGACCGACGCCAATCGGCTACGAAATCTCGCTCTGGAGAGACTGCCGCTAAGGCTGCATAGCTCCGCCGCGCCGAGGCCCCCTGTCTGTACCGAAAACTAGACCGGACGTAGTGGTGGTGAAGTCCGCCAAGGATCGGGTGTGACCTAATGGTTCCGGTCCGCTGAACGGGACGAGAGACCGGTGCATCTTTAGCCAAGGACCAGTGGGTTCTGATGTTGTTGTAATAGCGAGCACAGGCTCGCAGGGCTCGGCGAATTGCCTAGAAACCTTGCTAGCGTGACTGTTGGGACACACCATACAGTCGTGGCTTGGGAGGCAGAGGCACCAAATAGTAAAAAAGCCCCAGCCAATGCGATCGGGGCTTCTTACACAGAACAACTCAGCGGGGTCGGCTGCCAAAGTACCGCTAGGGGGGAGGTAGGATGGCTCGTGCCTATCCCTAAGAGCACACTAGCATGAGTTCCCCCCTCAATTGAGGCTCCGCGCGGCCCCGGTGCCTTTACGCGGAAGTCCTCAGAAAAGATTCCGCGGCCGTCCCTGTTTCCGTCACGAAATTCCCTGTTTCGTATAAATAGTTCCCTGTTCCCCCGTGTAGGGAAAACAGCCGCTTCTGGTTGATGTGCAATGGGAAACTTGACTCCTGCAGGGCAGGGAGGTGCCATAACTGGAGAATTTCCCTGTATTTTCCCGTAGATCAGGGAATTCGTGCTGTCTCTCAGCACAGCCAGCCGGTCGCGAGTTCTTGGCTCTCTGTCGGCTTCCGCGCGTGCGACAGCGCCAATCCCGTCCGCTTCCCCTCGAACGATGACCAAACCATTCATGGGCGCTCCCCGGGGCTGCGCGGCAACGGTTACTCCAGCGCCTCGGCGGCCTTCTGATCTTTGTCGTAGACCTCATAAATAACGACAGGAATTTTCAGATCGCCGAGATGCTCTTCAATTAGCGGTTCGACATCGCTCCATTCGAGACCGCCGACCCCTGTTGCCAGCCTGGGCAAGGCAATTGAGGAGATTCCTTCCTTTTCAATAATGCCGCGCAGTTCCTTAAGAGCGTGATTGACATTGTGTGCCGTTGCCTTCCCGGGATGCGCTTTATTGTCGGGCGCGGGCTCCTGGGTCATCAAATTGATAATGACCCTTTCCGGCCCCGCCCATAACCAGGCATGCCCGGCTTTCGGATTTTGCTGATGGCAATAATGACGGAAGTCCTTGGCCATCGCCGGGAAGCGTTCCCGCAAAGCAAGAGCGAGCCCCTGGTTAAAGTGATCATGAGGGGCAATGCCGTGGGCAATAGCCTGTGCATCACTCAAGAGAATGTCACCGCGAACTTTGGTAATCACTATGGCCTCTCAATCCACTGGAATGACGACACGCACAGCCTGCACCGGCTCGGGCATCATCAGTTTGATTTATCACAAGTCTTAGATCCCCGATGACAAATGGCCGATCCTGACGGCGCGGGCGCCCTCTCGCGCGCCGATGCGGCGTAACCCAAGCCGTTCTGACCTGGATCAACCAATCATGTTACCCTAGGACCAGTGGTTCCCTCTTTGCACAAAATCAAGGCGGGTTGTAAACCGCTGCCTAACGTTAGGCATCCTTGGCAATCGGCCCGTCCTTGCCGGACGATTCGACAAGCCACAATGTAAGAGGCTGCCACCACGAAGGAACGGTGATCTCATGAGCCAAGCCTCAGACAGCCAACCGCCCGGTCGCGGTAAGCTTGTGGCGCTCGACACCGAGACGCCGATCTGGGACCGGTTTTTCACCGTCGCGCCTCTGGTCCTGATCGGCACCCGCGAGCCTGACGGCACCGACGACCTGGCGCCCAAACACATGGTGAGCCCGATGGGGTGGCAAAACTATTTCGGGTTCGTCTGTACGCCCCGCCACGGAACCTACCAAAACATCAAGCGGGAAAAGGTTTTCGCGGTGACCTATCCGAAACCGTCGCAATGGCTGCAGACCAGCTTGACCGCCTCGCCACGATGCGAAGACGACACCAAGCCAGTTCTGAAGGCGCTCGATACCGTCCGCTCGCAGACCGTTGACTGCCCGGTGGTGACGGACGGCTATGCCTATCTCGAGTGCGAATTGGACCGCTTCGTCGATGGCTTCGGCGTGAATAGCCTGATCGTGGGCAAAATCGTCGCCGCGCAGGTCGACGCGGACTATCTGCGGGCGATGGAGCGCGACGACCAGGACGTCATCTTCAAAGGACCGCTGCTCGGGTATCTCAGTCCCGGACGATTTGCGGCCATCAC
>Ga0315553_10004181_pt1 | contig 10986 bp, 10 predicted proteins | sample SalMarSW160140MG_FD_203099 | JGI IMG/M metagenome (GOLD analysis project Ga0315553, IMG submission 203099) | Salt marsh sediment microbial communities from the Plum Island Ecosystem LTER, Massachusetts, United States - Salt Marsh Sediment SW1601-40 ... | reverse complement strand
AGTAAAAAAGACCATGGGTAAAAAATATGCCGATTTTCAGATTTCCAGGTACAATATAAATACACAACCCTATTATGTGCTCATTGATTACAATGAACAGTTATTGACCACTCCCAGATCCCATGATCTGGATATCAATGAATACATCGATTTTCTGGATGAAGGACTGAAAAATTTTCAAAACAGGTAACATTACCTATTCAATTTGTCCTACATAACGGCTTCTCCGGGTGAGGGAATACGCAGTGAAAAAACCGAGGGCTCCGTTGCTGATATTCCCAGTTATGCTGGCAGGAGCCGATTCAAACGGACCATCCGCATAGAGTGTCTCCTTGATAATTGCCAGACAATATTCGTAATACTCCTCTGTGATGGATGCCATCTCAAGAGTAATCCGGTTTCCTGGCCTGGCTTCAACCGATTGAACGCGTATCCCGCTCAGGTAGTTCCCGTTAATCAGATCATCATTTGCAAACTCGAGTTGTGTGATGTTTTTTGACATCAGGATAAAATCTTTGTAAACCTTCCAGAAATAATGATCCCCCGGAGTTGAAGGCTCCTGGGTGAATAGTCCGATTTCATATACCTTTTCATTCGTTTCACTTCTATAAAACACGATCGAATCAATGGGCTGTACCGAAGGCATTACCGAGGTTGCACTGTACGTTTCGCCATCCACACTGATCGTCAGTGTGTAGGAACTTCCCGGAATACCGGCAAAAACAGCATACGTCAGGTAAATACCGGGCGCATTTTCATAAAGGGTATAGAGCGTCGATGAATCTTCAATGGTTACGGTTGCCCCGCTGACCATCTCAGGAGGCAAATCAGAGAAGTAGGGACTGCTTCTGGAAAGCAACACAGAATGCTGCTTTGCTTCGCTGGTAACATACCCTTCAACAACCAGTTTTACAGGCGATTCAAAGAGATCAACATCAATCTTCTCCGTGCAACCGTACAGAAAAAACAGGACTGTTATGATCAGAAAATACCGCATGCTCATGAAGTTAGTTAAAACCTGAAATTATAGCTAATTGACGGGATAATGGGGAACATATATAATTTATAAGCTTCTGTCATTTCCGGGTTGTCCTCGTTTGATTTGAAAAAGATAAGCCAGGCATTTTTGCGGTTGTACACATTGTATATTGAAAAACTCCACTCCCCTGTAAACCGCCTTCCCGGCTTCTGTTTGCCTTTTAAACTGGCTGCTATATCCAGCCTGTGGTAAGCAGGCATCCTGAATTGGTTCCTGTCGGTAAAAACAGGAACAACAATGGCACCATACCTAAACCTTCCTGTGGGATAGGTAACCGGGGATCCGCTGGCATATACCCAGTTGAGGGAAACGGTCCAACGATTCGTCAGCCGGTACTGGCTAACCAGGGCGAAATCATGCAACCGGTCATAATTTGCCAGAAAGATCTTATTGTGATTGACACCATCGATCTTCATTTCCGACCGGGAAAGTGTATAGGAGATCCACCCCGTTAATTTTCCCTCATCTTTTTTCACGATCGATTCAAATCCATATGATCTTCCCCAACCAAACCGTAACTCCCCTTCCAGCTCCGGATTGAGAATGATGTCTGCATGCTCCTTGTAATCAATCTGGTTGTACATCTTTTTGTAATAACCTCCCAGCGATAGTTCAAGCACCCCAAACAGTGCATTCCGTGTATACCCGAGAAAATATTGATTGGCACGCTGTGGTTTGATGTTTGGACTGGATGGGATCCAGATGTCTATTGGTGTGCCTGCTGTTGAATTGGAGATGAGATGAAGATTCTGATGTGACCGGGAAAAACTGGTGGTGATTACGGATAACGGACCGGGTTTAATGTTGATGCTCAGTGTGGGATCGATATTAAAATAGGAATTAAAGATCGTTCCCGAACCGTAAACAACCGAATCTATGGGTTCGTAATGCTCATCAAATCTGTAAACCGTGGCTTTTCCCATGTTCTGGAATAACGTCATCCTGATACCGTATTCCAGGTCGATCCATTCGGTTAACTCCTGGTTGTTAGAGAGATACAGGGCATACTCGAGAGCCTGTGAAGGGGGTATCTCATAATCAATGTATATCGATGTCTTATCAGCAGGCTGAATGTATCCGGGACGGAACGAAAAATAGTTCACATGCATTCCGAACCGGATCGTGTTTTTGGGATTGGCATAAAACGAAAAATCATACTTCAGCCCCACATTGGTGATGGAGGAGTTCCATTCCACACCGGAAAGCGTCGTTGTCTTCCCAAGCTTGTATTGATAACGGCTGTAGATCAATGACAGATTAGAGAAAAGCCGCTCGGTAAACAGGTGATTCCACCTGAGACTCCCGGTGAAGTTGCCCCACTTCAGGTAATAGGTGTTCTGGTATTTGAACACGTCGCTTCCCATGAACCCGGAAATAAAGATCCGGTTTTTCTCATTCACACGATAATTTGCCTTCAGGTTGAGATCGTAAAAATAGATCCTGTTATCCTTAACTTCCTCATTCGACGATAAGGGAAGGAAAATATCAGCATAGGACCTTCTTCCCGCAAGGAGGAAAGAACCACGATTCTTAACAATGGGACCCTCCAGCATCAGTTTGCTGGATATTGTTCCAATACCTCCGGATCCGCCAAAATTATTCTGGTTCCCGTTTTTAAGACGGATATCGAACAAAGAAGATAACCGGCTGCCATATTTTGCAGGGACCTCTCCCTTGTAAATGTGAACATCCTTGACGATATCATTGTTAAAGACCGAAAAGAAACCCATCAGGTGAGAAGCATTGTAAATGGGTGCTTCGTCAAGAAGTATCAGGTTCTGATCATAACTTCCTCCCCGTACAATAAACCCTGAAATGCCTTCACCCGGTGCCATAATCCCGGGTAACATCTGGATGGCTTTGGAGAGGTCAGCTTCCCCGAGCAGGGAAGGAATCTCTTTGATCGTTTTTGATTGAAGCCAATGCGTGCTAACGTCGGTTTTTTGAAATTTCCCTTCGTGAAGATCCGATCTGATCACCACTTTCTCCAGATCCTGAGCCTCTTCTTCGAGCAAAATGCTGTATCGAGTGTTCCCGGTAAGTTCAAGCGTATCCTCAAATAGCTGGTAACCGATGTATGAACACCTCAATTGATAACTTCCTTCGGGCAGTGTAAGAGAAAAGAACCCATAAATGTTCGTGACCGTCCCCACTGACGGATCTTCAATGTAAACGTTTGCTCCGATAAGTTCTTCACCACGTGTATCCCTGACATACCCGCTGATGGTATATCGCTGTTTTTTCGTGGAGGGAACCTCCTGCGTTTGCCCTGAAATAGAGATCAGGAAGAGAAGCCATATAACCGCGAACCTGTTCATCCGAAATTGGATATCAAAAGTAATGCTTTTTCATTTATGGAGAACAGGTATCCATGCGCAACAGTGGAATATGCTGATTTTAGCTAATTTTTCGGCAGCGGGAGCTTTCTTTTGCCGTAGGCATTCCTTCGGAACCTACCTTTCTTTTGCGGAAAAAGAAAGGTAGGCAAGCCGATTGTGCCGAAAATTAGCTAATCTCTGATTAGCTTAAATTTTCTTCCAAAAGGAATGCCTTTGGCAGAGCATCCTCGAAATGGATATTGAATTGAAAATTCAAACCATTTCGGGAGGTTCGGCGCGCAGAAGAATGGCCTGCCCTGTGAAATAATGAATTGCAAAAACACTACGCATAAGTGTAAACTTTTATTTCACAGGGTCTGGAGCACCACGGTCCAATTAGGGTCCTCTCATGAACAAAGGTCCCTGCATTACGCCGGATGACAGGTTTGGCATTTCAAACAACAAAGCAGTTCCGGCGATTTTATCTTGCGTAACGTATACCCCGGCTTGAAAGCCGGGGCTATTGGTTTTTCCCGTTAGTTCCGAAGGTCCGAAGGACTCCTTTGGAGAATCCCTACGGGAGGATCACTATGTAACAACCACTCTGTGTTTAATATCCCCAATCGTCCGCCAGGGCGAATAAACCGCCTTATGCCATAGGCATCACTATGTGATAAGAATTGCATATGAAAACCGGGACGCAGGGTAATGGCCAAAAAGATAAAATGCTGTTTGACAACGCCTAACTACCTGCCCGTCCCTGTCTGCCAGCCACAAGCTGGTAAACCCTGTCCGCGGCAGGCGGTCAGGCGGGCGATACCCGATTCCTCAAAACTTACCCAGCTTCAGCGTAATGCCCATATTGAAACCCCGGATAACATTTGGAGGAGCAATGTTTGGGTTATCAGGATCCATTGGTTCAGAATATTCCAGTTCGATATCTGATGTGAGAGTATAATAGGCTCCAATAGCAATCCTGAAATGTTTGAGGATATTAAATTCCAGCTCTACTCCCGGTTCGATCATCAGGAAAAAGTCACTATCTTCAATTGAGCTGTCTGTAAATCTATCCTTTTCCATTGAATATGCGATACCTCCAACACCGGCTAGCACCGGAAAAGAGACATGCACGGGAAATCGCGGCAGGATGATCGGTTCGATCAGTAAACCACCATATCCACCAATGAAATTTGCTGTTTCAACCGGTAAATAATAATCATCTTCCTTCGACTCATTAAAAAAGAGCTTTCCGCCAAGTCCCACGGCAAGGCCATGCCCCGCAATCCATCCGCCACGGAGACCAAATTGCATACCATGCTGATCTTCGATCTCTACATAGTTGAAGGAAAATCCGGTGTAGTGCCCTCCCGTTCTGTCCTGGAAGATCGTCTGGACTTCAGTTCTGTCTTTTTCTTTCTTTATTTCTGCTCCCTCTGTCTCTTCCTGTGCACTGACAACCAGGCTCCCAAACAGGAATAAAAGGAGGAATGATACAATAGTCTTTTTCATCTTTTCGATTGTTAAATTTGTTAAAACCAGTATTTTATGGCGAACCCGATATCGAATGGATTGAGCTGGACCAGGCCTTTTACATTCAATTCAAAGAACGGTTTGCAGTCCAGACTGATTGCCATTGGGAATTCGCGAAAAATGTATTCAATGCCAACATATCCGTCCACTCCGATTAAAGGTAAGAATATTTTTTCATCATAATAGTAATCTTCGAACATGAATTTCTGGTGGTCAGTATACATGAAACCAACATGCCCCCCGAAACCGAAACCGAATATCATATTGTCGGAAAACTCAAGAAATGCAGGACGAAACCGTTCACGTAACAGGGATACCTGTACCCCCCCTCTTCTGAAACTGACGATCGTTTCCAGTGAAATTTCCTGGTCGAGAAACTGTCGATAGGTAATGCCGGATGAAATTCCCCCACGCAAACCGACTGCACCCGAATATTCCTGGGCAGATGCGAGCAGACAGGTGGTGGATAAAATGATCGTAAGTAAATATCGTATTTTCATTGTTGAGTATCTATTTATGAATAATGGTGATCGTTCCTTTGAGAGCCGTTACCCTTACCTTGGAAGAGGTTTCAGCATTTCCAATTTTACCATAGGTGTTCATCTCCTTCTCATCTTTATCAATCACCTTCTCTTCGATGACTCCTAATTTTTCCGGATAGGTAAATGTAGCATTCGTATGGTTGACATCCACCATGTAGGAGCAGCCCGAATCAAAGGTCAGATTGATATCCGTGTAGTTTGAATTGATATTCAGGAATGAAAATCCCGGCTGGATGTGCTCCATATTCAGACTGCCATACTTCATGGTGAAGTTGAGTTCGCTGGTCATGTCATACACATACACATCAGAGAAATAGGTCTCCCCGGACAGGGTTTTTGTACTGTTGATGAAGAGTTTATCCCTTCTTGAATTCAGGGTAAGATCATTGACCTCTCCGATGTCCACTTTGGATGACCGGCAGAAAAGGTTCAGCTTTTCAGCCCTTTTTACCTCAAATTCCGAGTAAGCAATATCCAGTTTACCGTCCTGAATGTAATTGATCACACCATCGCCAATCTCAAGGTTGATCACGGTATTCCCGGTCAGTTCATTGGCCTTAAGGTCTCCATTCGAAAGATTGAGGCGGAGATCCCCGACATGGTCATCGATGTATACATCGCCGTATTTATTGTTTATTTTTAACTCGATGTTTTTGGGAACCTGAACCGTGTAGTCAATTCCCACCACGTTGTCTGAGAGAATGATCGTCTCTGCCAGGTCCTTTATGCTTTCGAAAAGACTGTTGTATCTTCTTCCGAATTCCGTCTCAGCAATGACATAGTAATCCGTGCTGGTAAAATCAAAATCAATGTTGTCTATGATATTATTCAGTTTGCTGAGATTGTTTGATTTGACCGTAAGCTCAATATCTATGCCAACTGAATCTTTTTCCCAGGAAACGATATGGATTTTGCCGTATTTATTAATGATCTCTACGGAAGTTGAGGAGCTAACGGGAAAAATTCGTTCAATTCTCTTGCTTTCAGTAAACGATTGTGCCTGCAAAAAATTGACGGAAAGCAGGAATAGAACAACAGGAAACAGGATGGTTTTATAATTCATGGCTATTGTTTTCATCGTTTTTCTCTCCTTCGGCATAGTCGAAATGTTGCAGAAGATCTTCAAGAATCGTCAGTTTGATCCGGTAATTCTGTATCAGAGCTTCCACAACCTCTCTGTTAGAAATATTATCCTTTAAATCTTTCTTAAGCTCGTTTTGTATTGAATCGATGGCTTGAAAATCACGGATCAGTTCATTCTCAAGCCCGGGATATTCGGTCAGGTAATCCTTCACATCCTGGAATTTCAATTGAAGCTGGGAAGTATAGTAAATTTCAGCTTCCTGAAGTTCCGGGATCATGATCTCATTGCGGTTGGCAAACCTGAACCTGGAGAACGGACCATACGGCTGAAAAAGGTATTCGGCAATGAGCAGGGAGAGAATGAAAACGATCCCTGCTGCAGCGCCCCTCCATCCAATCACCCTCCAGTTTACCGGTTTTTCTTCTTTCACCTTCCTTGCCGGTTTGATGGTATGCCAGATCCCGGGATCCGGGTCATAAACATCAAACTGCTCCCGATTTTCCCGCAGGAATTTTTCCAGTTTATCTTCTTTCATGCTTCTGCATTTAATAGTTCTTTCAATTTTGCTTTTGCCCGGTGAAGCTGCGTTTTTGATGTGGATTCGGTGATTCCCATGATATGTGCTATTTCACCGTGGTCATATCCTTCGAGCAAATAGAGGCTGAAGATTACCCGGTATCCATCCGGAAGCTTTGCAATTGCCCTTTGTATTCTGTTAACATCCAGCTCATTATCTTCAAATTGCACCTCCTCCTGATCATATGAGGTCAAATCATCTACAGTTGATATTTCAGGATTCCTTCGTTTCAGATGGTTTAAGCATCGGTTCACCACTATTCTTTTTAACCAGGCACCAAAAGTTGCTTCATACCGGAATGTGTCGAGTTTTATGAACGCTTCCGTAAATGATTCCTGAAGCATATCTTCTGCATCTTCCCGGTTATTCATCATTCGCATGCATACATTATACATGGCTTTTGAGTAAAGCTGGTAGAGCTTGTACTGGGCACGGGAATCACCCGTTTTGCTTGCCTCAATGATCTTTTTGTGTATGTCCAGCTGAACCTCTGCCAAGCTATTCTTCTTTTCGTTATTAATGACAAATCATTTTTCCCGGGGTTGCATGGTTACCCCTTTTTTTTCATCAGCATTCTGCTCACGGTGTATAGGATCAGGAACAGGGCCAGAAAATCGCTGATGCGCCCGATGTAATCACCATACCGTACATAAAAGGTTTGCTTGCTGTTCAAATTGAGTGTCGACTGGATAACATCCACCGTCCACCAATCCGTTGACTGAATAATTTCCCCTTTTTGATTTATGAAACAGGAGATGCCGGTATTCGCTGAACGGGCTATGCTTCTGCGGGTTTCGATGGCTCTTAATCCGGAATAGGCAAGATGCCGCCGGTAACCGGCACGGTTAACCCACCAGCCGTCGTTGGTAAGAACAAACATCAGGTTGGCTCCGTTTCTGACAAAACCACTGTAGTACTCTCCAAAATCGGATTCGTAACAGATGGCAGTACCAACCTGTACACCGGTTGAAGGATCATTCAGTGTGGTCCTTTCTGCCTGCGTTCCAAAACTGCCCGATACGCCTCCAAGATCAATGATGAACCGCTCCATGAAACCGAATACCGCGGGATAAGGCACCCTCTCAACACCACTAACCAGCATCGATTTATGATAAAATTGAATATCCCGTGTGTGGCCAACCTGTATTGCAGTATTGAAAACCTCATAATAAGCAGTTGTGTCACTGAATTTCCTGGCTGTCGGTGGAAGCATTTCATCAGCCTCACATCGTCTGAAAGAAATGATCCCGGTAACAAACCGGACTGCCGGAAACGGCTCGATGAAATCCCTTATCCGTTTTATGCTGTGATTTTTATTCATGGAACCCAACCAGATGCTATCGCCTATTGCAGTTTCGGGACCGACAATGTAATCTGTTTCACTGTCGGTCAGGGAATCGGCAAGAGACAATAAGAGGGTGAGCTGTTCCTCATTCGAACGGGTGCCAAACTTTTCACTGTATGGGTCAATGTTTGGCTGGAGTATTACGATCGATTGAGGATTCGTTTTCTCCTGGTAGGAATAAAAACGGTAGAGTGAAAAAAGCATTGGTAAAAACACAACCAGCAGAACAAGCCCGGCCCGCAAGTTTCTCACTGGTTTTTGAGGTTCAGTTTTCAGTTCCTTCAAAAAGAGAAAAAGAAGAACGTTGATTACCAGAAGCCAAACCGTTCCTCCAAGAACCCCGGTATATTCATACCACTGAATGAAGCGGATCTCATACGCCAATCCATTACCCAGGTTTAACCAGGGGAAATTGAGCTCACAATTCAGGAACATGTGTTCGAAAGCAATCCAGTAAACAATAAAACTGATGTAACCGACGCGATTTCCAAACTGACGGTGGGTAATGTGAAAAAGCCAGAATGTGAATGACATGAGAAAGCTATTGACTATAATGGTAGCCACGGCACCGATGATTGTAGCGTGATAGATCCAGTAAACCGAAACGATATTCCAGAGAATAAATGCAATGGAGGAATAACGAAAAACAATGCGTGAACTGCAGGTTGACCGGTTTTCATACAGAAAATGCTCAACAAACAGGAGGGGTATAAAACCGAAAAAAAGAACAAGCCCGGAAAACCAGCTGAACCATCCAAGACTCAGCAGCAAACTGCTGGAAATGGAATACCATAATAATCTTTCTTGCTTCATCTGATCCGGATTGCATTCGATGGATTCAATCCTTGTCATATTTTATCGTTACCAGTTTCTGCTTATTGACCAGGTATACGCCAACAAGAATGATCGCAACCCAGAGAAACTGGTCAAGGGTAATCTTTTCACCGTCAAAAATTCCCCAGAAGATAGCAAAAATGGGCGTGATGTAGGTGACTGAGGTGGCAAACAGGGTAGTGGTGTATTTGATTAGTATGTTAAAAACAGCAATGGCTATGGCAGAGCTGAACAGCGCAAGGATAGCAATAAAACCGAGATTTTGCAGGTAATCAGGCGTTGTCAGAGCATGCGAGAAATCAGTAAAAAGAAGAGAAAGACCGGCAAAAGGACCAACAAGGAAAAATCCGAGACTGGCTATGGTTACTCCGTCCATGTCCTCCAGCTTGTATTTTATCTCATTCACACTGATTCCGTAACAGAGAGTCGCTATCACGATGAAGATAGCATACCAGTTAGCCTGGTACAACAGTCCGTTGGATCCTCCGTAAACCAACCCGATAGCCCCGAATAAACCCAGAAATACCCCGATGATATTGATCAGCTTTACCTGGCTCCGGTACAGGATCAAACCGATAAGCAGGGTAAACAGGGGAGTCAGGGAATTGAGGATCCCGGCTATGGCACTGTCAATCTGTGTTTGTGCCTTGGTAAACAGGAATGCAGGCAACCCGTTTCCAATAAAACCGACAATGAGTAGCGATTTCAGGTTTTTTTTCGTGATCTGTCGCAGCCTGGTAACAGAAACCGGAAGGAAGAAAAGAAAGGCAAAAAAAAGCCTGAAGGCACCAACCTGATGGTTTGTATACGATTCAAGCCCCTTTTTCATTAAAATGAATGAGGTCCCCCAGACGAAAGAGAGGAAGAGAAGAATAACCCATTGCCATGTCTTCTTCGTAAGATCCATGAAAAAAATTTCGGTAAAGATAATTAATAATTACAGCTTACATTTTTACGGTTCCATTTAAATTTATAAATTGATCCCTGCCGGGTTGCTAAACCCATTGCTCAATGGAAAAATCATAATGGTGAACCAAAAATGATTGATTTATTTTATTTACAAATAATTACAAAATTTTAAGCTGTGAAAAACTATAAGATCTATCTGGGGGGCGATTTCATAACCACCGACCAACAGCTGCCAGTGAAAAACCCCTATACCGGTGAGGTTTTTGCCACCACGTACCTGGCATCTGCCGGAGAACTTGAAAAAGCCATCCAGAAGGCTGAATCAATCCGGACAAGGCTTGCAGAAATGCCCGCTTATCAGGTCAGCGAAGCACTCTTTGAGATTTCCGGAAAGATAAAGAAGGGTAGGGAGGATTTGGCGAAAGTGCTTGCAATGGAATCGGGAAAACCCATGCGGTATGCCCTGGGCGAGATTGACAGGGCAGCACAGACATTCCTGGTAGCAGCAGAGGAGAGTAAAAGGATACCGGGAGAATACCTCTCTCTCGACTGGACCCCGGCAGGTGAGGGAAAAGAGGCATGGGTAAAATATTTTCCCGTTGGACTTATTGCGGGTATCGCTCCTTTTAACTTCCCGATGAATCTTGCCGTGCATAAGATTGCTCCTGCACTGGCTTCCGGAAATCCGATCATCCTCAAGCCCGCCCGGTCAACTCCATTATCGGTACTGGAACTGGCCCGCATCATCGATCAGACATCCTTTCCGAAAGGGGTACTCTCTATCCTGCCAATGGACCGTGAATCGGGA
>Ga0315553_10004180_pt1 | contig 10989 bp, 8 predicted proteins | sample SalMarSW160140MG_FD_203099 | JGI IMG/M metagenome (GOLD analysis project Ga0315553, IMG submission 203099) | Salt marsh sediment microbial communities from the Plum Island Ecosystem LTER, Massachusetts, United States - Salt Marsh Sediment SW1601-40 ... | reverse complement strand
GGGGTTTTCCAGTTGACTTCCTTGCGTTGCCAACCGGGCTGACCGGCCTGGGCAAAGGAACTGGCACACATTGCTGCAGTAAGCAGCAGGATGATGTATCCTTGGATATATCTGTGAGTATTCATCCTTTTCGTCCTCCTTCATTACACGGCTTATATATTATTATAACATATAAAAGCAAATCAGTTCGTAAAAATCCCGGTAAAAACACGATAAACCGGCACCTTACCGGTGGTTATATACTTGACTTATCCGCTATTTCGGCGTAATAGAGAGCAACTGTTTTTTCGTCCCCGTAGCTCAATTGGATAGAGCGCTGGCCTCCGGAGCCAGAGGTTGTGCGTTCGAGTCGCACCGGGGATAGTAATTTCAAGGATGATGAGGAGTACATGGATGGCTGTTCTGGTAGGTATCGACGAAGCTGGTTTTGGCCCGATTCTGGGGCCATTGCTTGTATCGTCGAGCAGTTTTCAGCTTCCACGTGATCTTCTCACAGCCGACCTGTGGCAAATTCTGGAAAAAAGTGTCGCCAGTAAGCGAAAACGGCTTGGGGGACGATTGCTCATAGCCGACAGCAAGAAAGCCCACAGCAAATCACTGGGAATCAAACATCTGGAACGAACGACCCTGGCCGCTTTGAGATGCCTCGATAAAAAGCCGGTTACACTGGCTGAACTTATATTATTACTGTGTCCGGATTCCTTGGAGCGGTTGAGCGATTATCCCTGGTACAAAGATGTCGCAAGTCAAAGAATCTTGGCTGATGACGCGGATGAAGCAATCGCCTCGGCGGTACTTGCCTCTGATATGGCTTCAAACGGCATCAAACTGCTGGAGTTAAAGAGCTGCTGTCTGGACGTTGCGTTCTACAATAGTATGGTCAACAATGTTAGAAACAAAGCGAGTGTTCTTTTTACCGCTACGTCAAGGCTTATAAAAAACGCTTTTGATAATTTCGCGGACGACGATTTGCAAATTATAATTGACAGGCAGGGGGGGCGGGTGCGTTATCGGAAAAACCTGCAACTGATGTTTCCAAACATGGAATTGAAGATTATCTGTGAGAGCCCGGAGACCAGCAGCTACGAATTACAGACTGATGGTAGAAGTATGCGTTTGCATTTTGTGGTAGGTGCAGACGACCGGTTTTTGCCGGTGTCGCTGGCGTCGATGGTGAGCAAGTATCTCAGGGAACTTTTAGTTCACAATATAAACCGCTATTTTGCCGGATTCAATGCTGATTTGAAGCCAACAGCGGGTTACTGGAAAGACGGCTTGCGCTTTATCAAAGACCTGAAAGAAAATGTTGCTCATGCGGAATATGACAGCAATCAACTAATTCGCTGTCGTTAAACGGCTGGTGTTGCAATTATTCCTGCTCCAGTAGTTCGTTAAGCAGAACAATCTGGCGATTCTCCTCTCTAATGATTTTATCAATGGTATCTTTGCTGGCCGGGTCACGGGCAAACTCCTTCAGACCGTTATAAAATACGACGACCCCTTTTTCCCTTTTGATAGCATCTTTGAGTATCTCTTCCTTGGTTTCTCTGCCGGTTAATGCCACGGCGGCACCGTGTTTGGTACCAAGCCATGTAAGACCTGCCATTACCTCCGGATTTGACAGTACATAATTATCAGGGTCGAAAGTTCCGAGTTCACCGGTCTTTTCAGAAAACCGCTTTCTCATCCGCGCCCAAATCTTTTCGTGCTTGGCTTTCCAGTTGGCCAGTTTGTAATATGTATCACGAAGTTCAGGATTGTTGGTTGATTCCGCCGCTTTAAGGTAGAACTTGGCGCCTTTAACTTCGACTTTCTCGGCTATTTCCAAAATCTCAAAAACATTAAATTTGGTTTGCATAGCTGTGCTTTCTTGAAAAAAGTTTCGGCTCCTTTTCTTAAAAAAGACACTGCCCTACGTACAACTGCCGTTTTCGGACGGCAAAGTCGGGGTTTAAGTACAACCTTAGTATCGCTAACTTTATTATATCGTCTTTTTGGGCTGCAAATCCAGAGAAATCGAGTAAAATATACCGACGAGACCGCGGGTTTGGTTGAACTTAACTTCATTATTCACAAACTCTTAGAACAGCAGCAGCGTGGATTTTTGATTGTTTGATAGAGAGCAAAACCTCGTTAGCCTGCTCCAGTGGGAATTCCTCGATGGTGGGGACAATGGGTATTTGAGAAGCTAACGGCAGAAATTCCTCAGCATCCTGTCGCGTGACGTTGGCGACGCTTTTTATTTCTTTTTCAAGCCAGAGATACTCGGCGTAGTCCAAAGCGGGAACAGGTGTCTCTTTGCGAATGGCATTTATGACCAACCGTCCCCCCTTATCTAAAACAGCCAGCGCATCACGCACACACTCACCTACCGGCGTAAAATCCATCACCTTGTTCAACTTCACAGGAGGTTTGTCACCCGAACGACCGGTCCAGACGGCACCAAGATGTTTGGCTAATTCCGCATGTTCAGCAGTTTTGGTGAAAACGAAAACGGGACTGTTTGGAAACTTGTGTTTAATAACTTGAATTACGATGTGTGCTGAGGCGCCGAATCCAAACAACCCTATGGTTTGACCATCAGTGATTTGGGCTAAGCGAACAGTGCGGTAGCCAATCACACCTGCACATAAAAGAGGAGCAGCCTGCGAGTCGGTGAAGCTTTTCGCAAGGGGGTAGGCGAAGTCTTCCGAAATGCCCATATATTCTGCGTAGCCGCCATTAGAACTATAGCCGGTCCATTTAGCGCAGTCGCAAAGATTTTCTTGGCCTGTCCGGCAGAAATTGCATTGGCCGCAGGCTGAATAAAGCCATGTAATTCCCACACGGTCTGCAATATCAAATTTAGTTACGGCTTTTCCCTTATCAGCCACAGTCCCAACCACTTGATGACCCGGCACTATGGGAAGCTTTGCTGGTTCAAGCCGGCCTTCAACTTCATCAAGGTCTGTATGGCAGGCACCACAGACCGAAACCTTGACCAGAATCTGGTTATCGCCGGGCTCAGGTGTCGGCAAATCAAGCATCTCCAATGGCTTTTCTTCGATTGGGCAGGTTTTACTCAGGATCATCGCTTTCATCTGGATGTCTCCTCCTTTAGCTGATTTACAAAGACTTCGTAGCTTTCCGGGCCAAATAGACAAAAGACTACCTTTTCCAGACCCGTTTTGCCTTTAAGATAGTCGATAGTTGTCTTGAGCATTATTTTGGCACAACGCTTGATTGGAAATCCGAAGATACCGGCGCTGATTGCCGGAAAAGAAACGCTTTTTAGGTTGTGTTCATCAGCTAACTTGAGTGAGTTTAGTGTTGCATTTGTCAGCTTTTCGTCCTCGTTCCCTTCGCCCATCCGAGGACCGACCGCATGAATCACGTACTTTGCTCTTAAATTCCCTGCTGTCGTTATTACAGCTCCGCCTACGAAGGTTCCGCCTATCTTGTTACATTCCTGCTGAATTTGGCCCCCACCTTTTTTTCTGATTGCCCCTGCCACGCCGCCACCCAGAATTAACTGGGCATTGGCGGCATTGACAATGGCATCGGTTTGCATTTCCGTAATGTCACCTTCGAGCAATTCCAGAACGCTGTTTTTTATATCGGTTTTCATAGCATCTGCCTTCTTAATCAGGTTCTCATCTACTATTAGATTGTCCTCTCCAGTGCCTATTGAGATTTATAGTCAGAAGCTGTACCGCAATGCTGTATAGATGTTCGTGTTATTTTTGAACTGGCCGAAAAAGGTGCTTGGATATTTACCGAAGAAAACATTTGCACCGGCTTCAACAGCTAAGTTGTCGTTGACCTTGTAATTAACTATCGGCCGCATGTACGCATCCTCGTCCGAGGGAGAGTAATAGGTAAATAATGAGCATCTCAGGTTCTGGTTCATCAGGAGTTTTGTCAGCCGCACTGTGATTAAGTGCCTGTTTCTGTCACGGCTCAGGCCCGAAGGCAAACTAGCCTTGTGCTGGTCATAATCCAGCATGTGCTCGACATAATATTGTAAACCGGCAGTAAAATCTTTGCCAATTTCCTGCGAATAACCGGCCAGAAACCGCAATTCGGAGTTGTTGATATTACCTTTGTTTCCGCTTTGGTCTTCATCGGATTCATAGTAACCGAATTCTAAGTTACCAATTCCCTTGCCGGCGTTGCCTCGGAGACTTGCACCATAAACATTCAAGTCGGGGAAAATCGCCTTTGTGGCCGCAGCGTTTTGCCCACCCGGACTTTTCCAGTAGCCATGATAGCTATACAGAGCATATTCATAGTTGTTTATATTCTTATACACCCGTACTGCAATTTCATCATTTTTGAAGCAGAGGTCTGACTTATCGGTGTTCTGTATTGCATCCTGCCCGGCCAATCTTCCGAGGTTTGAATTCCAGTACGAGATGCGCTCCCCGCTTATAAAACGGTCAGAATCGAATTTCGGTGTATAGACGATATCAAAGTTGGCCGCCTCAGAGAACAAACTTATTTTTACGGCATCGGATGGTGCCTTAAGGTATTCAGTATCTCTGCCAATAAAGAAAGACTGCCAGTCCTTCGGAAACAAATCGTTGATAAAGACAAGGTCACCTGTCCCCCATGTCAGGATTTGCCGGCCGAGTTTTAAGTCCATAAACTCATATGGGCTCGTGAAAATATATGCTTCCCGCAGGTTAAAGTCAGCCTGCTCTTCTACAAGGTCGGCAGTAATATCGCCTTTAAATTTAAAATCAGCCCAGTCCAGATATGATGATAAATCAAGTTGCATACGCTGCTCCATAATGGACATGTCTTTTTCATATTTGTCTTCTCTGACGCGATATCCGGGGCGTATTTCGTAAAAACCATGTATGTCCAAATTTGACAGCAGCGAGGCAAAATCGTTTGCACTTTCTTCCTGGGCCATAACAGGCAGAGAAAGAACAAGCACAAAGGCTACAACCCCTCTGTAACGAATCATCTAATTGCCTCCCTCGGTGGTCTGCGAAGGTATCGTTCTGTGAATATGTCTTCCAAATTAATGTTATATTCTACATTGGTAAATTCCATTTCTGTTTTGCTGCCGGTATTTAAATCTGAAACGATAGATTTGACGACCGTCGGAAACTTTTGGACATTCTCTTGTTCTTTTACCTCGATTGTCTCTACCTTTTGTGATTTGATAATGCGGTAGAGTTTGTTCTTTTTATCGTAAAAATCCATCTTCATGGGAATGAAAGTTTCGCGGTCTATTGCAACATTGAAATAACTAAATTCGACGGAGTCTGGGTTCTTGGGTACATTTTTTACTACATAATACTTGTCGTTGGTTTCAATAAGCTCGTGGGTGTCTTCGGCCAGATTCCGTCCGGATATGTCCTCGTATAAAAAGTCTGACCCGACAAAGCTGGTTCGTTTGTCACTGGCGGCGATTCGCTTCACAAGGTCGAGACTGGGCAGATACAACCATCTGTCATCATCTTTTTGAATATCAGCATGTTTATGAACCATGAAAACCATCTTGCGAACATCAGCTGGTTTTAGAAAATAAACATAGTATTTCTGGTCGCCACCGTCCTTAACATCTTTTCTTAGAATGATAAATTCGCGAAGTCTGGTCTGACCTTTTTTGTCTGTGATTATCATCTTGACTTTTGCTTTGCCGTCCTTACCCTGATAGTATGCCATAAAATTTGCTCTATTAACTATAGCATCGACATCGTTAATTTTCTCGGGCATGTTAGGCTCATTAGCTGCAAAAAGTGCTGTTGAGGGCAAAAACATGATTGTAAATGCCGTTAATAATTTCATTTTACGCCTCGCTTTCGTTTTTCGCTGTCCGGCAGTTGCTTAAATGCCGAGCTTTTTTAGTATAGTCATCATTGGGCACCAGTTAGTAAAGGCTGATTGCAGTAGATTCAGGCTGACAAAGCCAACAAAGAACAGCCAATACGGTGAATGGAAATGTGCCAGCAATGCACCCCCAAACACGAAAAAACCTGCAATTGCTCTTAAATATCTCTCAATGTTCATGACCCGTTCCCTTTAGAAATACGAATTATTTTTGTGCTTCTTTTATATCCAGCTTTTCGCAAGCCTCTCTTCGAGACAAGGTCCCGCAGACAAGTGCCATTATAGGTAATGCTATTACGCTGATCCAGGCCAGTTTGTTCCAGCTGAGTTCTTGGTATTGGTGCATATTGACCGCAATTAAAACGACAGTTGCTAAAGAAATAATCAAGCAGAAACCACAATTGCAGCTTACGGAAGTTGGTTTCGATATAGGCTTAAACAGTACTTTCTCTCCTATTTTTAATATGGAAGGCAGAACCATCAAAGTAATTACTCCGGACAAAGCCATTATAGCACATAAGAATATTCCCACCGTCTTATATGGTACCAGAGGAGCTGCAAGTAGTGGCAAAAAGCCGATTGCGATAACAAGGACGTTTCTGCTTATTGCCCTGGCGGGTTCGCCGAACATTATGCTGGCACTTGATTTCCAGGAGCCGGTGTTTGAATAGCTTATTCTGGCGCGTTCGAGAAAATGTATTGCGAAGTCAACTGCCATTCCTAAAGTCAACGCACTTAGAACCGCAACAGGCATATCGTAATCCTTGCCAACCATGCCTATTATGCCGTAGATAACAGTTATTGTAATAGTCAATGGTACCATGCAAACAATACCCCATAAAGGCGAACGGAAGAGTATTGACATCATTATAAAAACAATTATAAAACTCCCAAGAAACGACTGTAACATTCCGAAAACCATTTTGTCCTGCCAGACAGTATTTATATATGTAAGTCCTGCCCAGTTGTACTTTAGTGGTGCTGGCGGTGCGTTTTTATCAAAAAAGTCGTCAACAGCCCTTACAACTTTTTCCATTTCTTTGTTGTCACCACTGGTTAGTTGAATCCAGATATTTGCCTTCATGTAGTCGTAAGTAACCAGATGCCATAAATCTTCCGGATTGTGACTGCTCTGAAACTGCAGAAGGCACTGAGCAACAGCGCCGGAAGATTTTGGAATTATATAACTTTCGGCTTTGCCGTCGATTAGTTCTTGGTGGACCTTCTTTACGACATCTGCGACGGAGTTGCTTTTCCCCACAAGGCCCGACTCTTCAAGATAGGCTTGTAATTTTGCTACATACTCAAGGACTTCAGACTGTTTGAATAATTTGAGCTGTTCCTTTTCCATTTCAAAGAAATTAGTAACCTCATACCACAAATCAATAGCAGCATCTTCACTAGATTCTTCAGCAGCTTGGAGTTTCTTATTTGATATTTCAATAAGCCCATCGATGTATTGTTCCCTGGTCATTTCGTCTGAGGTCTTGCTAAGAAGCAGTTTTTCGATTTCGCCGGCCAAATCTTTCGTCGAAGGCATTTCTTCCTCGAGCTGGGAACGTTTCTTTAACCAGCGGTTTCGCAGATAATCCACGAACTCAGTGTCGATGTATCCTTCAGTTCCATCTTCGAGGACTAAATAAGCCATATATGTTCCGCCGAAGTGTTTATTTAATTCGATATCAGCCTGGCGGATAGGATGATTTTTTGAGAACCACTTTACCGGGTTGTCATTTATTCGGATTTTTGTAATTCCGTAAATGGCGATTACGGTGATTAAAATCATAGCCACTAATATTAGTTTTGCTTTGTTGTAAGTGAAATCTCCCGTTCTGTATAACAGTTTTGTGAGCCAGTTTTGCTTTTCTATATCAATTGCTTTGCGGCCAAAGTTTTCAAGAGATTTTTCCTTTATCATCATTATATAAGCCGGCACAAATGTAACCGTGCATACCCATGCAATCATGATTCCGATAGCTACAAAGATGCCGAAAACCTGAACCGGGGGGATCGGTGTAAGTGCAAGAGAGGCAAAGCCTGCCGCTGATGTCAGTGAAGTATAAAGCATAGGTGTAAACAGGTTGCTCATTACCTCCTTGGTGGTATTAACTCTCCCTTTTTCTTTTGTATAAAGATCGAAGAATTCCGAAAGAATATGTACCGAGTCCACCACAGCTATCGGCATAAGAAAAATCGGTATCATGGAGCTCATGATATGTACCGGGAACCCAAGTCCGATTAAAAGCCCCATAGTCGAGATAACGGAAACCATTGCTACAATCATTGGTGAGATAATGACTATGAGCTTGCGAAAGAACAGCAGCATGAGTAGAAAAATCACCACCATTGCAAGAGGTGCCGAAATAGCCATCTGAATAAACATCTCGACGCCAAAAGTATCCTCGGCAACTGGCAAACCTGTGATGTGATATTGCTCATCCCCGCTGAATGTGGCAATTTTTTCTTCCAGACTGCGGTATACACGATAGCTTAAATCTTTGCTTGTCAGCGGCAAATACAGACAGACGGCTTTCCCATCTTCGGAAATGAGTGTTCCCTTAAGCAAGGGATTACTCATCGCCATATCTCTGATTTCCAATGCTTCCTTCTCCGTAGCAGGGGGCTTTTTCATGAGCCATTCGAATTTGACTTCACCCGGGCCACCCTGGTCGATATGGTCGACGGTAGAAGGTGCAAGCAAATCGACTTCAATGACTCCGATTTGTTCATTGGTGTTTTTTTCATCCGGCCAGGAAAGTGTCCGTGCATATTCTGTCAGCTCATAAATTCTTGTCAGTGAGGAGGTATTAAATACACCATTGGGGTTCTTGTTGTTGACGATGCCCACCACCACGATATCGTTTAGGGAAAACTGGTCTTTGGTCGAATTATGGAATACTCTGACGGCTTCATCCTCTGAGAGCATATTCTCCGGGTCGGTATCAACCTCTATCAGAGGTATCAACGCTGCCATTGTCAACGCAATGACAACCATGCAGATAGTGATTAATTTGTTATGTTTTATTGAGTAATCAGTAATGGTCTGTTTGAAATCCATTTCACATCTACCCCGAAATTGTTAAGAACCAGAAATTTGTGTTTTTGGGCAAATAAATGTCCCAATAGAATTTTAGTACCGATTCCAATAAAAAACAAGCCCCTAAAAGTTCCGATGTTCAGGCTGGATATGGCAATGGATAGAGTGGAAAAACAAAAGGCGGCGGCCGGATTCGAACCGGCGAATAACGGTTTTGCAAACCGTCGCCTTAGGCCTCTTGGCTACGCCGCCAGTGCGTTTACTACAACTTTGACTACACTATTATAAATAGATTCTTTCGTTTTTAAAACAAAAAGATCGAGAAATCAAGCCAAATATTGACCTTTAGGCGAAGATTAGCTGACTGTTTGTAAGCTGCCATCGTGAATCCTTGACCTTGGTTTTTCGGAGTGTTTGACGTCAGTAAAACAGCACAGATTAGGTTAGAGGAGAGGTTCAAACAGTTTCCAGGAAAATAAGGAACTGCTTGAAAACGCATAAACGTTAACGGACAGGGCCGAGTAGAGTAAATTGTAAGGTCTATTTTGGCCAAATCATTTGTAGTTTTTGCTCTTGATTTGAAGTTGATTTTGAACTACTTTAACTATTCTGTTCCTAAGCTTATATGTAAACAGCATCTGCTGGTATTTGTAAGTCGTACATTCAAAGATGATTTATGACTTTATGACAAGATATTGTGTTTATGACCATCCATCCGATTTCAAACTATACTCAGTTTTTTGAAGGGAGGCAACGAATCAATGATTATGGAATTTAACCAAAAATCTAAAATCTTCGTTATCGCGATGCTTTATATCTTTTTCGTCACTTCCTGTTCAAATATCAAAACAACAAAATTGAAAACAGGGAATGTGATATTCATTCATCCTGATGGCAGTGCTGCGTCAATGTGGTGTGCTTTACGACTGCTGGAGAAAGGGCCGGATGGAAAAACCAACTGGGACAAAATGAAGCGAATGGGGTTGTATCGCGGACACCTGAAAAATTCAACCAACAGCACCTCTCATGGTGGTGCTACAGTTCATGCCTTTGGAGTAAAAGTAGATAATGATAGTTTTGGAATCAACCCCCAAAAGCCGATCAAATCTCTGTCTGGTAAAGACTATAGTATCATGATAGAAGCAAAGAAAGCCGGAAAAACTATCGCCCTTATCAATAGCGGTCACATTTGTGAACCCGGAACTGCCGTTTTTGTTGCCAATTCTTCGAATCGAGATTTTACGGATACGATTTCAGAACAAATCATTTTCAGCGGTACTGATATCATCTTGGCTGGTGGAGAAGAGTTATTGCTTCCAAAAGGTCAAATTGGTAGACATGGTAGACCCGGTAAGCGAAAAGATGGGAAAAACCTTATCGAAGAAGCAGAAAAACTTGGTTATACTATCGTTTATAACAGAGATGAATTATTAGCACTCCCCTTAGACACAGAAAAAGTTTTAGGCGTTTTTTCTGCCAGCCATACGTTCAATGATAAAAACGAAGAAACGCTCAAGAAAAAAAATCTTCCCTTGTACAATGAAAACGCACCATCTGTCGCAGAAATGACTGAGAAAGCACTAAAATTAATAAAACACAAAGGAAAAAACTTCTTTATGGTTGTAGAGGAAGAAGGTACAGACAATTTTTCAAATGCTAATAACGCCAAAGGGGCATTGGAAGCATTAAGTAGAGCTGACGCAGCAATTGGGATAGCAATGAATTATATTGAGAAAAATCCTAATACATTATTGATTACCGCGGCGGATAGCGATGCTGGTGCTATGAAAGTGGTGAGTGTTTCAGATTCAAAGAAATTCGAAGAACCATTGCCGCCAAGACAATCGAATGGTGCGCCTTTAGATGGTAGAGAGGGAAAAGGTACGCTGCCTTTTGTTGCCGCACCGGATCAGTTTGGTAATCGCTTGCGTTTTGGAATCTCTTGGGTTTCTTACGAGGATCTTGGCGGTGGTGTGATTGCTAAAGCGCATGGTTTAAACTCGGAGTTACTTCCTAATAATGTCGATAATACAGACATCTACCGGCTCATATACGCTACTTTATTTGGTGTTAAATTACCTAAATAATTTCCAATAATATCTGTTCCATACTAAACTGGGTCCACACCC
>Ga0315553_10004178_pt1 | contig 10993 bp, 7 predicted proteins | sample SalMarSW160140MG_FD_203099 | JGI IMG/M metagenome (GOLD analysis project Ga0315553, IMG submission 203099) | Salt marsh sediment microbial communities from the Plum Island Ecosystem LTER, Massachusetts, United States - Salt Marsh Sediment SW1601-40 ... | reverse complement strand
GCCCGCGCCTGATTCTTGGTCAACATTTCGCCGATCAGCGCTTCTTCTCCATCGATGACCATCACCAACCACAATCCCTCCAGCCGTTCCTGAGCCTCCACAGGCATCGGAGAGACGACTATCCTCCCGCCCGGCAGATCGTGGTCCGTCGTCGTATATACCACCACGCGTACCCCTCGCTTGATCGCCTCTTGCAGCACAGGCCGGAGGGTTAAGAAGGTGGCAGGCAGAAGCGCCATATAGATTCGCTCGCTGGCTTGGTCAATCATTTCCTCTGCCTTGGCCATAATGTTCTCATGCCCCATAATGCTCCAGACATACTCGAGGTCCGAGGTCGAGCCGAGCGTTGCCAGATCGTCCCTGAGCGATGTGATGAGCTCCTCCTGCTCTCGTTCGAGTTGGGCCAGGAACTCTTCCGCTGGAACGGGGGCGTATTTGGTGCTTCCCTCCTGGCGTAACGTCATTGCAGCGCCTCGGGTCGTCAGCTTGCCCAGAACCTCATAGATCATCGAGCGTGGGACGCCAGACAGCTTGGCTATCTGATAACCCGTGACGGGGCTCTCCCTGAGCAAGGCGATATATGCCTTTGCCTCGTACTCTGAGAAACCGATCTTTACCAGTTTGTTAATGGGATTGCTGCTCACTTTCCATCCACCCCCTAGGCGTTAGGTCTATAACTTAGGCGTTAGATTTATAACTACTTTAGTATACTCCAGTTCCATTCGTTTGTCAAGTACCCAAACCTTAAAATGGTGCGGCTGCTATTCGCGGGCTTGTGCTTGACTTCTGTACAGCCTAGGCTATACTCAGACATAGGGAGCCCTTCGTGGTTCAAATGTGAAAGGTTTCTGATCGAAACAGATACCCAGAGGGCCTCGCCACCAACGGCCTTGATGGTACACCAGAACAACCTCTCCGACGTATTATGATTAGGGTTTAAAGCACACCCTGGGCGCGCTTTGTGAGGAAGGACCGTGAGCATTACCGTGAACCCTGAACAAGAATCGCGCCCTCCCCTGCGTGGTCCTCTCTTTCGTCTTGTACAGGTGGTTTGGGTAGTCCTTGCCATCCTGACTCTAGGCATCTTTTTCGCCTCGGTACTGGCCTATTACGCACAGATCGGTCGCCCTGTCGAGCCTTACGCTGTGTACGGAATTGCGATCGACACCGTTCAGGTATTGGTGTACTTTCTCGCTGCCGTGGCGATCTTTCAGCGCAAATCAGATGACTGGATGGCTATCCTGGTCTCCACGGCGCTGCTGACAATCGGAGTCGCCAGCCTCCCCACCTTGGAGGCGCTGGTTTCGAAGCGAGCCACGTGGCAATGGCCGGTTGACCTTGTGCAGGGTCTTGGCGTGGGGTTGATCCTTTTTGTCTTCTACCTCTTCCCGGACGGGCGGTTCGTACCCCACTGGACACGTCCCGTCGCTTTCCTGTGGGTTGGATGGTTAGTGGCTTGGGCTGTCTTTCCTGCTGTGTCCGTTGACAGGGGAGAATTACCTCTCGTGCTCCGGTATCTGTCCTTTCTGGTTTGGCCAGCCATTGAGGCTCTCAGCACATTGCGGTACTATCTGCGCGTCTCCAGTCTGTTGGTAGTCATGTTGAGCTGGTTTGGCAGCGGCGTGTTCGCTCAGATCTACCGTTACACCCACGTCTCCAGCCCAGTTCAGCGGCAGCAGACCAAGTGGGTCGTGTTTGGCCTGACCGCCGGTGTTGTGGGGTACTTTGGGTTTCAGATCCCGCTCCTCCTGATCCCGACCCTCCGCCAGCCTGGCTTTCCCAGAACGCTCTTCTACCTGATCGGTGAACCCGTATCCGGGTTGCTCCTGATCCTGGCGCCGTTGTCCATCAGCGTCTCTATCTTGCGTCGTCGATTGTGGGACATCGACCCCATCATCAAGAGCACGTTGGTATACGGCATACTGACAGGGGGAGTGACAATCATTTATCTCGGTGGCGTATTCGTGTTTCAGCGGCTGTTCCGCGCACTCACTGGACAGCAGTCCGACGTGGCGATCGTCATCGCCACGCTGGTGAGCGCGTCTCTGGTGCGCCTGCTGAGTCGTCGTCTTCAGAGCGCTATTGACCGCCTTTTCTATAGGGAGAGGGTAGACTTTCGGCGGGCAATCACCACCTTCTCGCGTGAAGTGCGCACCATCATCGATCTACCAGAACTGCTGCGCGTGCTCGTGGTCCGCACGACCGATCTGCTGCATATCACGCACGGTGCGGTCTACCTACTCAACCCGGATGGAGCGTTTCAACAGGCCAAGACACACAACCTGCCGCCTGACTCTGACAAAGAGATCGAGTTGTCGTTGGGCTCCAGTTCACTCGACTCGCTTCTCGAAGGCCGTACTGTCTCTCAACCCAGAGACAACACTTTTTCAATGCTCGTACCGCTGATCGCACCACGGACGGAAGGTAGCGACCTGGTTGGGGTACTGGCCCTTGGCCCTCGCCTCTCCGGTCAGACCTATTCGCGCGAAGACCGTGCCCTGCTGATGGGCCTAGCCGACCAAGCTGGCACCGCCATTCGTGTGGCCCAATTGATTCAAGAGAAGGAAGGCGAAGCCCGGCGCAGGGAAGAAGTCGAGCATCGCCTGGAGGCGTACCGGAACTCACCTCTGGGACGGGCAGAGACATTCGCCCAGGAATTGCTGTTCGAACCAGAGGCCGCGCTGATCGAGCTTCACCGTTTGGCCCAGGCGTCGGGACAGGATCCGAACTCGGCTAGCCTGATTGACAACCTCCCCCGAGTCCTCGATGGTATGAGGGTTGAGCCGATTGCCCGCCTCGCCGAGGGATTCAACTACCTTCTCACCAGCCGAGTCGAGCCTGAGATGTTGCCTGTCGGCCTGCGTACGCTCACGGGTCAACTAGAAGACTACCCGGTTGAGGGCCTGCAATACGTCTGCCAGTGGGATCCCGAAGGTCGGTTCAAGGAGGATCAGCGGCCCCAGGCTAGGGGTTTGCGCTACGCTGCTGAGGCTCTGGCCGCCTACCGGTTAAGCCAGACGGCCCTGCAAGCCAACTCTGTCGGCCGGATCACGCAACTCTTGCCTTCTTTGGAGGGTGGTCAGCGAGAGGTAGCGGCAGAGGTTGGGCAGACAGCAAGCACGACCATGTACGAGCCCTTTCAGACCTTGACCCAGGCTCTATTCAGGCTGCGTCCTGTGGCAGAGGCCCTGTACGCCTTTGAGCGCATGGACACATCCCAGGACAAACTTTCCTATCTGGCTAGCGCTGTCGAGCGGCTGAGACGGGTGGAGCATCTGGCCCGGACAGAGTTGGGCAGTGCCGACCGTCCAGTCGTGCAGCGCATCGCCGAAAGCTGGTTAATGGTCATCACCGGCGCTATCAGCGAGCTCCAGACCCGCGCCGAGATCGTGTGCTGCCTCCTTACGCGCCATACGTGGCAGGAGGACGTGGTGCCTCTGGTTCTGACCTTGCGCAATGAGGGACGTGGTGCGGCGCTCAATGTCAGGGTCACCCTGGTGCCCAAGCCGGAATACACGATGTTGGTTGAGAGTGCCCAGATTGACCAGATCGCTCCGGGTGAGGAAGTACGTGTGGAACTGCGCGTGCGACCGCACCTGCCGGATGGGGTAGATCGATTCCGGGCTCGTTTTGTTATTGCCTATGCTGATCCCCGCGGCTCCGACCAGGTGGAGAACTTTGCCGACGTCGTTCGGCTCCTGGCTGGAGAGAGAGAGAGTTTCAGTTCATTCCCAACCCATACGTGGTCGGCACACCGTTGGAGGCTGGCTCGTCTCTGTTCTTCGGTCGGGAGGATGTGATAGGGTTCATTCAAGAGAACCTGGCTGCCCTCCATCGCAACAACCTGGTGCTGATCGGCCAGCGACGGACTGGCAAGACCTCGCTTCTTAAGCAATTGCCCGTCCGCTTGGGTGACGATTATCTGCCGATCTACCTCGACGGTCAGGCTCTGGGTCTTGATCCTGGCCTGCCCAACTTTTTTCTCGCCTTGTCCACTGAAATCGCTTTTGCTCTGGAAGATCGCGGCTTTGGTATCGATCTCCCGCAATATGAGGACTTTGTTGACAGCCCGGCCACGTCCTTTGAACGCGTCTTTCTGGGACGCGTGCGCCAGACGATCGGGGATCGGCATCTGCTGATCATGTTCGACGAGTTCGAGGAGTTGGAGTCAGCGGTGGACCGTCGTAACCTGGATCCTTCGATCTTTGGTTTCCTGCGCCACCTGATCCAGCATTCTGACAACTTGAGCGTGATCTTTTGCGGCACTCATCGTTTAGAGGAGTTGGCCTCTGATTATTGGAACGTCCTCTTTAACATCAGCCTATACCGTCAGATCGCCTTCCTAGAGCCACCGGAAGCGTTGCGGCTGATCCAGGAGCCTGTCGCAGAATATGGGATGCGTTACGACGATCTGGCGCTGGACAAGATCTGGCGAGTCACAGCGGGTCATCCCTATTTCCTTCAGCTCTTGTGTCACAGTCTGGTGAATCGACATAACAAGACGGAGCGGAACTATATCACGATCTCGGAGGTGAATGCCGCCCTGGACGAGATATTGTCCTCCGGCGAGGCTCACTTTATCTACCTGTGGATGGAAGCGACCCCAGAGCAGCGACTGATACTGGCAGCTCTGAGCCGAATGACGCCCCTCACCGGTCGTGTCACGCTGGTTCAGGTCGTGGATTACCTGGCCGAGAGGGGCGTGAACCTGGAAAGGCGAGTGATCGGCGATGGATTACACTACCTGACACTGCGCAACATCCTGACAGCGACCAGCGATGCGGATCCCGTTGTGGGCGAAACCTATCGGTGGCGGCTAGGTCTGTTGGGGCTGTGGGTCGAGAAATATCGATCGCTGACCCGAGTTGTGGAGGAAGTGGTCGGCGCAGCGCGGGGCGCAGTGCGCTTGGAGAACGAATGAGGTACGGTAATGGATAACCCCTATGTCTTTCGCGGCCCTATAAACGATCCCGATATGTTCCACGGCCGTATCCACGAACTCAACGAAATCGCGGCCTTCCTACGCGGCAACCAGTCTATCTCTGTGGTTGGTCCACGCAAGATCGGCAAGACCTCCCTGATGTTTCACCTGATGCGGCAGGAGGTGTGGCCCGAACTTGGGCTGGGGGAAGACATGCTTTTCGTTTATCTGGACTGTGAGGTGCTGGGCGAAAGTGGACATGAGGAGATCCTGAGCCAGTTCGCTGGAGAGATCGAGGTGGCGCTCGACAGTCGCGACCTGCCTCCAGAGCCAGCCCTTGAGCGGGCGATTGACAAACCCTCGCGCCTATCGTTCGAAGGAGCCATCCGCAGGCTCAATCGGCGTGGCCTGCGGGTGGTCCTGATCCTCGATGAGTTTGAGCGGCTGAGTACCAACTCGCGCCTGGACGTCAATTTCTTCAACGCCCTGCGGTCTGCTGCCGGGCGTTACAAACTTGCCTTTGTCACCGGTTCGGCCCGTCCACTGATTCAGCTTACGTATTCTGGCAAGTCGCAAGAGATCTTGTCCAGCCCATTCTTTAACATTTTCGCCCCCATGTTCTTGGGACTGATGCCCGAAGAGGAGGCCCGTGAGTTGATTCGCGAACCCGCTCGCATGGCGGGCGGATCCTTCTCCTCTGCTGCGGAGGATTATGTCTACTCGCTGGTGGGCGGGCACCCGTTGGCTCTGCAGGTGGCCTGTTTCCACGCCTTGGAGGTGCTCGAGGACGCTGATCTCGACGAATCCAATCAGGTTGAGATCGAGCAGCGGGCTATGCTGGAGCTGAACCCCCATTTTCAATACTATTGGCTGAACCTCTTGCCTCAGGAGCAGAACACACTGCGCCAGTTGGTTAACGCCACTTCCCGCGCCTCCACCGACACCACGCTCCGCGGGCTGCTGCGTGACCTGGTCCAGAAATGCTTGTTGATCCAAGAAGAAGGGGCCTATCGATACCCATCCCAGGCGTGGGAGAGCTTTCTTTCATCCTCCTTCGTCGCCAGTCAGAGCCCTCCGCTACCTGGCGCTCGGGGAGCAAGGGATCTGACGCCTGGAACGCGCGTGGGAACGTACGAGGTGCTGGAGCTTTTGGGCCGGGGTGGCATGGCGGAGGTCTACAAGGGGCGTCACCCGCGCCTCGAGCGTATGGTAGCCATCAAGATCCTGTCTACCAACCTGGCTGATGAACCCGACTTCCGTGAGCGGTTCGAGCGCGAGGCCCAGGCTGTCGCCATACTCAGACATCCAAACATCGTGCAGGTATTCGACTTTGGCGACGTAGAGGGCACCTATTATATGGTGATGGAGTTTATCGAGGGTGTCGACCTGGCTCGATATATCCGCGAGGTCGGGCGGATGCCCTTGGCGCACGTGTGTCCGATTGCGCGCAATATGGCCAGCGCTCTGGATTATGCGCACGCCCAAGGCATCATACACCGCGACGTCAAGCCTTCCAACGTTATGCTGCCGGGTTTGACACCCTCTGGGCAACCTGGCGAAGAATCCGGTGATTTCAGCGCTATCCTCACGGACTTTGGCATTGCCAAGATCAGGACCCACGACACCGGTGTGACCAAGACGGGCATGGTGATGGGGACACTAGACTATATGGCTCCCGAGCAGGTCAGAGGTGCTCGCAAAGTGGATGGCCGCGCTGATACATATGCCCTGGGGGTGATGCTGTATGAGATGCTCACGGGGGAGCTGCCTTTCCAGGGTGACAACCCTGGCGCCGTGATGCTGGGCCACCTGCAACAGCCAGCCCCTGACCCGCGAACGATTGTGGAGGATCTGCCCGAGAACGTCGCGATCGCAATTCTGCGCGCGCTGGCCAAGGATCCAGAGGACCGATACCCCACCGTAGGAACGTTGGTGGAGGCTTTGGGTGACGTAGAAGATCGGTAGGTCGGAGGCTGGTAGATTGGTCGCCAATCTGCCGGTCTACCAACCCACCATCACCATCTTGAGGAGAGATACAAATGGAGAGACCGTCTGCACATCGACTTCGACTGATGCTGACCGCTCTGCTTGGCCTAACGCTGGTCAGTGTGTTGAGTCTCGCCCCAGTGGCTCGAGCCGTCGAGTTTGACGATGACGGCGTCATTGGGGCCGACGAGGTGATTGACGACGACGTGATCATGAATGCCGAGGCGGTCGTCGTGGACGGTACGGTAAACGGCAACCTGCTGGTCTCGGGTGGCAGTATTACAGTCAATGGCAGGATAAATGGAGATCTGCTCGTATTCAGCGCTGAGGCGACGGTCGATGGTCAGGTGGACGGCAACCTAGCTTTTTGCGGGCAGTCGCTCTGGATTAACGGTGCGATCAAGGATACCGTTTTCTTCCTGGGCAGGTCCCTTGTCCTGGAGCCAGCGACCGTCATTGGTCGCAACGTATTCTTTACCGGCTTTGGCATGGAGGCAGAGCCGGGTTCGATGATTGGGCGGGATGTGATAGCAAGCGGTTATCAGGCACTGCTCCGGGGGCAGACTGAACGGGATGTCCAGGCAGAGGTCACGGCGTTGGAGCTTGGGGGGAGCGTTGGTGGGGATGTGAGGGCCAAGGTAGGTGCACCAGGAGAGGGGATGGTCGGTGGCCCCTATTGGCCCGGCATGCCGCAAGCAGTGGACGCAGGGCTGCGGGTGTCGGAAAGCGCCGAGATCGGTGGTGCGTTGGTTTATTCCAGCGAGGTTGAGCAGGGGGGCACGATTGGCGCAGTGCCCCTTGGTGGGGTTGTCCACGAGCCCCCTGTGAAGCCTGAAGTGTCTGTGAGTTTTGGGCAGCTTGCCGGTCAATGGTTGCTGGCCCGGGTGAGAGAGCTTGCTACATTGCTGGTGTTGGGTGCTTTGGCCGCGTGGCGACTCCCAGGGGTGCTGAAGCAGTTGGCTGATACGGCGCGGTCCAAACCGCTCCCCGCAGCCGGGTGGGGGATCGTGGTGTTGATTCTCGGGTTCGTGGGCGCTGTCGTGCTGGCTGGCCTGGTTTTTATCGTTGGGATTCTTCTCGGCGTCGTCACCCTTGGCGGACTGGCGGGCGCGACGTTCGGTATCGGATTCTCCGGTCTATCCCTGGCGTTTGGGTTGTTTATGCTCTCCATGATATACGGAAGCAAGCTGGTCGTGGCTCACCTGGTGGGCAGGCTGATTCTACAGCGGTTCTTACCTCAGCATGCCGAGCGGGCGATCTTGGCGTTGACACTGGGCGTGGCCTTGTACATTCTGGTCCGGTCTGTTCCCGTGCTTGGTGGGTTGATTGGCGCCATTGTGACGCTGTTGGGCCTGGGAGCTATGTGGCTGCTGCTCCGCCAGCGGCGTGGCGCTTCTCCCGAGCCAACACAGCCTCAGAGCGCGGTGGTGGGCTGAACTGGATACTCGGCGTGAAAAGCCAAAAAGGCCAGCTTTCTACAGACAAAAGCCAAGATTTGTGGTATAATGAAGGTGATAGCGCGGAAGGCCCGTGGTGAGCGTGTGTCACAGCCTAGATTGATGTACAAGAGTCAGCATTCCGACAAGACCGCAGGAACACAGGAGCGACGGCAGTGAGGCGTGTGATCTCATCCCTGGAGATCATAATATGGGTGGTCATTGCCCTTGTCGCTGGTGTATCCACGGTTAATTCGCAGCCCCCGGATGGAAACTGCCAGTATTTCGCCGAGACTGGTTATCATGTCTGCGATGACTTTCTCGAGTTCTTTGAGACGTGGGGAGAGCTTGAGATATTTGGCTATCCCTTGACCGAAGCATTCGACGACCCTGTGCTCGGTCTGAGAGTTCAGTACTTTCAACGCGCCCGGCTGGAATGGCGTCCCCATAACCCAGAACGGTATCGGGTGCAACTGGGTTTGCTGGGAGATGAACTCGGTTACGAGTTTCCTTCACTCCCGGAGGATCAAATCCCCGCCTTCAACACCAGCCTACGTCGTTACTATTCAGAGACTGGTCACATCGTATCCCACGCGTTTCTACGCTATTTTGACGAGCACGGTGGATTGTTCATCTTTGGCTATCCACGTTCCGAGTTCATGTACCGGGATGGTTATGTCGTACAGTACTTTCAGCGTGCGCGTATGGAGTGGCACCCCGAGGACCCCTCTGGCCCGAGGATGCGCCTGACGAACCTGGGGGAGGTCTACGCCGAGCGCATTGGTATCCCTGGGGACTATGAAGCGTTCGATGATTCGTCAGAGCGCGTGGACAGGATCACAGAGCTAGAGCTCGACGCCTCGGTGCGCCATATCACCACCGGTCAGGATGGTCAACAGACCGTCTTTGTCTATGTGACTGATCAGCGGCACCAGCCAGTCCCAGAAGCGGTGGTGGTTGTCACGGTCCACTACGACGAGTCAGGCGAAGAAGCGCATCCATGTGTGCCCACCGATGAGGAGGGCTTTACTGCACGCACGTTCAATTTGCTGTCCGTAACACCAGGAGAGAACGTGGTGATTGACGTGGAAGCAAGAATTGGCGATGTGGCAGGTCAGACACGGACCTTTTTCCTAACGTGGTGGTAGGATCACCCAACCGCTATCCCCAACTGCCTGACATGATCTGCAAACGGTCTGGCCTCATTCGCTCGGAGAGAGAAACCCATGATCGAATGTCCAGCTTGTGGCCGCCAGCATCGTCCCGGCACTCTGTTCTGTAGCGAGTGCGGGGTGTACCTGATCACGGGAGGGACTTTACAGACTGATCCTCTACCTGAAGAGGAGCTGCCCGAAACAAAGGCCAGTCCGTGGGCTCATGAACCTGGGGAGGCGCCAGGTGTAGCCCCCCCGATTCCACTGCGCCTCAAGGCCGTTGCGAGCGGTTGCCAGATTCAATTGCCGGCTGCCTCCGAGGTGCACGTTGGGCGTCTCGATGCGGCCCACAGGATCATTCCGGACGTGGACCTCACCGCTGAAGTAAGGCCGGGAGATGGCGTATCCCGTCGTCACTGCAAGATTCATCAGCGAGGCTCGACATATTTGGTTGAGGACGTTGGGAGTGCAAACGGCACCTATCTGAATGGTGAGCGTCTGAGCCCTTATCTGCTTCACGTTATCGAGGATGGAGACAAGCTTAACCTAGGTCGTCTGGAGTTGGAGGTTGTGATTCGAGACTAGGCATCTCTTCCAACTTTTCCGGCCCAGGCTCAATCGCCAGCGAGTCGACCTGCATCCACTGTTGTCCAGGTGCGTCCAGCAGGCCCCAGCGAAACTGCCCCCACGGTGTCGCCACCATATACTGGTTGTCCAGCCACATCACAAAGCCCAATGGCCCGCAGGGTGAGGGGGCATCGGCCAGCACCGGCTCCCCGTCCACACTGAAGCGTGCTCGCTGCTTACCCCATTCCAATACGTACGTGTGCCACCTGGTCATATCCTCCCCAACTGTGGCCTCTCGCACGTTGATCGCCCGCTGGATAGGCGGCCACAGGGTGCGATAGAGAAAGGGGAGGTTCATCAGCAGTACCGCTGGGGGTGCGAGAGGGGCCAGCAGTATGGCAAGGGGGCGCAGGGCGTCCACGGCGGCGGCCTTCCAGCCGCGGCCCGATGTGTCCATATCCAACTTGATATTCGAGGGTGGCGATCCATAAAAGAACCAGATGGCGCGAGGTAGTGCGGGCATCCGCGCCCCGGTCATCAGGAAGGGATCGTTCCAGAAGCCAAAACCCGCCGTACCCTTGAGTTGGCCTGAGGGGTGGGAGAAGCGGGCGCGCACCGTCAGCTTTAGCGGCGGGCGCCAAAGGAAACGACGCCGGGGCAGGCCTTGGTAATCGTCAATCTGGGCATCTGAGTATTTTTGCGAGGAGGTGTCGGTTATGACGAAACGGAGGGTAGAGCTGGAGGGCTCGAGCGCACCCGTGCCCACGACGTACCGCCGCCAGTGGGGGGCGAGTTCAGCGGCGAAATCCTCGCGAATGGGCCTCATGCGCTTAGACGTGTGCCGACTGCGCTCTCCGTCGCTTCGGTTGCGCGCATCTCGTCCAGCAGGGCCTGCAGTTTGTCCGCCTGGGGGTCGCCCGGGGCCATAC
>Ga0315553_10004176_pt1 | contig 10997 bp, 11 predicted proteins | sample SalMarSW160140MG_FD_203099 | JGI IMG/M metagenome (GOLD analysis project Ga0315553, IMG submission 203099) | Salt marsh sediment microbial communities from the Plum Island Ecosystem LTER, Massachusetts, United States - Salt Marsh Sediment SW1601-40 ... | reverse complement strand
TATTGGGTGAAATGATAGAAGTCAATGGGAAAACAAAAAAAGCCCCCAAAGGGATACAGTCATGGTGTCCTTTGAAGGCTGGCTGAAGTCTTGGTTCTTTCGTTGCCTTCCCTCATATCTCTCCTCGCTTAAGGAGTCAAAAGGGTGGACGTAGGTTAATCTAAGAAGGGTTTGTCTGATATGTGTACGGTTTGACAAGTCGGGTCAGCTACAGACCCAAAGAATATCTGCCTCAAGCTTTAGGTTGGAGCTTCTGTCTTTTTACTCCACTTTGACCTCGATTGATTTCGGTTTTGCCTCCTCAGCTTTTTGAATATGGAGATTCAACACGCCATCCTTGAACGAAGCGCTAATTTTAGTTTCATCGATATTGTCAGGCAACGTAAAGCTACGGTTGAAGCTCCCGTAGTATCGCTCAACTCGATGGAACTTTTTCCCCTTCTCTTCTTTTTCCTGTTTTCTCTCTCCCTGAATCGTTAGGACACCATTATGTACGGTAACTTTGACATCCTCCTTATTGACCTCGGGAATCTCCGCCTTGATCTCGAATGCTTTGTCGGTCTCAGCGATGTCTACCCGAGGAGCCCAGTCGCCTGTTGCGATTACCTCTTGGCTTCCAGCCCGAGGTTGCCACACCGCTCTCCTGAAGCGGTCAAGCGTATCCTGCATCTCTCGCCCCTGATCCAGTGTTATTAGTGCCATCATGCACCTCCTTCTTTGCGGGATTTAGTTTACCCCAATAGACATTCCCGCATTCAGACCACCAGGGTTTTGGTTGTTCTCTCTGTAGCTCCAACAATTATATCTGTAGAGTGCTCTTCGATGATTTCAGAAACTTTTTCTTAGACTTCCTTTTTTTCCTGAACGAGGATCCTGTTAGAAATTCAAATCGTGGTTATTTACTAACAGATCAATTTTCAGGAGATAAGGTTAGATTGACCTTTAGTTATCCAATCAGCTTGAAAAAAACAGGCTTCCGAAGTGCCGTTATCTCTAGAGAGGTTCACGTACACCCGAGAAGCCTTTATTTAACTGCCGCCACAGAATCCCTTTTTGAGTATAACCTTTAGAGGCCTTTGGCCATCTCGTGGTATAATATTGTGTATTGAATCTGGGGCAATTAACTATATATAAAATATAAGCATAGTTTCTGGAAAGTCAATGGGGGTACAATTAGTTTCTCAATTTCCCCTCAACTCTCCCTGAAGGTTCAGGTAATTCATTGAGGCGTGAAAGACATCATTTATATGGTAACCTTTCAAAATTATTTAAGATTACGTTTGTCAGCCCGAAGTCTTGATTCTTATTTCCGCACCAGATAGCAAGAACACTCCATCATGGCAAGAAAAACATCGTCCATGCCGTCCTTTTTGTCGGCGACAAAAAATGATTTGATTTTGGGCGTTTGGACGATCAGGACAGTCAGGGCGATCAAATCCTCAAGAGTCCCTGATATCCTGACGAATGACTTTCTGCAACAAATCATAGTCTTCCTTGACTATCATCCCAATCGTCCATAAATAGCGCGGGGGGCAGGACTTCCTGTAAATATCCTCCAACTTCTTAAACAGATGGCGAAGGATTGGCGTGTCAATGGCCCCATTTAACCTTGGCATTATGGACTCCGCCTTTGCCGGACTTGGCATCTTGCAGTAGTAAACGTAGACCTTGAGAGCAAGATCAAGAGCCTTTGCAGCATGACCATATGATGAAGGTTCCTCGGTCTTCGCCAACCTGATAGTTTTAACAAACCATTGGCAGAAGTCTCTGTGCATTTTGCTGAAGTCTTGATCTGAACTGATCCGGTCAAGACCTTCAAATAAATCTGCCAGTTTCTCTTTGATGAGATCGGCTGAACGTTCTTGAAACAATGGCGTCATGGCAGTAAACCCAACAGCCATATCGATGATGTTTTGCTTCTTTGCTTTTTCTGCCAGTTCCAGAGCATCCATTTGGTCACCTCTGTTCTTGAGCATTCTTGTTTCTTGTTCTTGAATACAAAGGGCAATGCTGCAATTCTCTGGTCCCAACTTTTAATATGATCCTGATACACCTTCAGACAAGGGAATAACATCTCCGGGACAACGTCAATTAGGATAAGCCCCAACATTTACAGACGACCTGAAATTTGCATAGGCTTTGCGGTTCAGCCGGGAATTGGCCCTGTATGAAAGATTGCCCACCAGGCTGATAAGCGGCGCGCGGCGTTGCCACAGGTTGCTCCATACCCTGCGCAAAATTCGCGGCATGGAATAGAAGTCCCGGTCGCAGGAGATCATTTCTTCGATGATGCCGTCCATGGACAAATGCTTATAACGGGCCACCGGAAAGGTCAGCGTATAATATTTCCAGTCCTCCGGGAACGTATCGAGGGCGATACGGTCCTCCGATTTCATCTGGTCCCACAAGCGAGTACCGGGCAAGGGAGTCAGAAACAGCGCGTTGAGATTGTCCACACCGTATTGGCCGGCCACCTCGGCGATATGTTTTCCGATGCCCGGTTCGTCGATGTCCAAACCGATGATAAAGGAACCCACAACCAGTATCCCGTGCCGCTGTATACGCCGCACGGAGGCGCAAAAGTCGCGGCCCTTCTGAAGATTGAATTTTTTACCGAGCTCCCGCAGTCCTTCCGTCGTGGGGGATTCAAAGCCGATGAAGACACCTCTGCACCCGGCCTTCGCGGCCAGGCCCAGGAGTTCTTCGTCATCGGCGAAGTTGATAGAGGCCTGGGCAACCCATTTCTTTCCCAGATTCGCCCGTGCCATGGCCCGGAACAGGTCCTTTGCGCGGGAGATGTGGTCGGTACGCGTGCCGACGAGGTTGTCGTCCACCACCAGAACATGTTTCTCACAGATCAACCGGAATTCCCTCACCACATCTGCAATGGGTCGCTGGCGGTAGTGGGCCCCGTTGAACGCCGTCACACTGCAAAAGCTGCAGTTCAATGGACAGCCGCGTGTGGTCTGAATGGCTCCGAAGGCATAACCCGCGGGCAACAAATCATGGCGGGCAAGCGGGACATCGTTTATCTCGGCCAGCCCTCCGTCATACCGGCGCTTCAAACAGCCATGTCGGGCGTCCGCCAGAACCTGTGGCCAGATGCCCTCAGCTTCCCCGGTGACGACCGAGTCCACACGCTCCGTGACTTCGTCCAGGCACATGGTTGCGTGAATGCCGCCCATGACCACAGGCACGCCCAACCGCCGGAAGTGAGCGGCCACATCATAGGCGCGGTTGGCCTGGGAAGTGAAAGCGGTAATGCCTACCAGGTCCGGCCGAGGCATGGCCCGATAGTCCGGCGCGCCCAGGTTCTCGTCTACAATCGAGATTTCCCACTCCGAAGGGGTCAGGCCCGAGAGAACCATAAGGCTGAGCGGTTTCCACACGCGGTAGCGGTTCCAGCGGCTCTCCTTGACGTTGACGATGCTGACAAGCGGGTTGGAAGGGTTGATCAGATATAGTCGCATGGCGCGTGCAGTTACTCCTGGATAGGGATTTCGTTTTTGTCCTTCTTTTCCTCAATGCCGGTTTAATGAATGGAATGTCGCAATGACTATGGGTTAGGTATCCATTTTAATTTTTATTTCCTCATAAACGGTGTCAAAAGGTCTATCGGGATGGGAAAAAGCATCGTGGAATTATTTTCTGCAGATATCTCTCTCAGGGTCTGCAGATATCTGAGTTGCAGGGCTTCAGGGTGCTCATGGATGATACCTGCAGCCTCTGCCAGGCGACCGGCAGCCTGGTATTCACCCTCTGCATTGATCACCTTGGCCCGCCTTTCCCTTTCAGCCTCGGCCTGTTTGGCCATGGCCCGTTGCATCTCCTGGGGCAGGTCTATATGTTTGACTTCCACGGTGGTCACCTTAATACCCCAGGGATCGGTGTGCTTGTCCAGAATGCTTTGAAGTTGGGTGTTGATCTTTTCCCTCTCTGCCAAAAGATCATCCAGCTCCACCTGCCCGCATACGCTCCTCAGGGTGGTCTGGGCCAGCTGAGAGGTGGCAAAAAGAAAATTCTCCACCTCAATAATGGCATGGTTTGGATCCATCACGCGGAAATATATGACGGCATTCACCTTGACGGAGACGTTATCCCTGGTGATGACATCCTGAGACGGGACATCCATGGCCACCAGACGGAGGCTGACTTTCACCATTTTATCGATGATCGGGATGAGAATGATCAACCCCGGGCCCTTGGTTGCGATCACACGCCCCAGTCTAAAGATTACCCCCCGCTCGTACTCCCTTAGGATCCTGATGGCTGAAGCCAGGAAAAAAACAATAAGAACAATAATCAAAATCAAGAATGTCGGCATGATATCCTCCTTTCCTCATGTTTTAAAAAGTTGAGAGAAAAGACCACATTTCGATTAACAGATCAAAACTCGCCGTTAATCGCCTTTCTCACCTTTAGAAGCAACCCTTGAATCGCTTCGACTTCCACCTTTTCATTCGCTTCAATCTTCTCCCTGGACACGGCCTTCCACAGCTCTCCGTGGACAAAGACCTTTCCTTCAGGATCGAGGGTCTCCTGAACAACCCCCACTTCTCCTATGAGACCTTCCCTCCCTGCTTGAACTTTAGTTGTCTGGGAACGAACGGCCAACCATGCGACGAAGATAAAAAACCCACTAATCAGCACAATAAACGGAATACCCATAGTAAAGCTCAGGCCCAGGTCCTCAAAAAACATCATGCTCCCCAAGGTCAAGGAAATAACCCCTCCAATCGAAAGAAGACCATAGCTTGTTACTTTGATCTCTGCAAGGAAAAGCACGATGGCCAATCCGATCAGCATCAGACCGGCATAATCAACCGGGAGTGTCTGCATGGAATAAAAGGCCAATATCAGCGAGATGGCCCCGATGACCCCGGGAAATATGGCCCCGGGGTGTGTAATTTCAAAGCCCAGACCAAGCAGACCGATGCTGAACAGGATGGCCATGATGGTCGGATCACTGATTAGCATCAATATCTCATCAATGGTTCTCGGTTCATAATGTATCTTTTTCAAATCTTTCGTGTCCAACTTGATGGTGCCGCTCTTGACAGAGACTTCGCGGCCATGGATGATTTCGAGGAGTTCATCCATATCCGCAGCAACAAAATCTATGACATTCTTATCCACCGCCTCATCTGCTGTAATGGAAACACTCTCCCGAACCGCCTTTTCAACCCATTCGGCATTCCTTCCCTTTTCTTTGGCGATTCCCCTGCCGTAGGAGGCCATGTCATTCACCACCTTCTCTTCCATGGTCTCTCCTATCTCCTCACCATCTCCCGAAACTGGGTGGGCAGCCCCGATGTTTGTGCCCGGTGCCATGGCGGCGATATGGGCGGAGACAGTAATCAGAACTCCGGCAGAGGCGGCGCCGGCTCCTTTGGGAGAAACATAGACCACAACGGGGACCGATGAATTCATAATGGTCTTCACCATGGTCTTCATGGACACCACCAACCCGCCAGGCGTATCCAGTTGAATGATCACAAGGCTGGCCCCACGGTCTTTGGCCTCCTTGATGCCACGGGTCAGGTTCGTCGCAGCGCCTGAACTGATGGCACCCTCAAGTTTTATGATCATCACCTCACGTTCATCGCTGACGCCTTTGGCCGGGCAAAGAAACGTCACAGAAAAGAAAACAACAAATACTAAAGCGGATAGTAGCGGTGTCGTAGAGCCATATTTACGCATCTTTCTTGACCTCCAATCCCAAACGCTTCATGACCTTCTGGATATCCTCCCACACTTGACGCTTCGCTGAAGGGTTTCGCAGCAGATAGGCCGGGTGAAAGGTGGGCATCAGCGGGGTCTCCATGAAGGTATACCAAGACCCTCTCTCCCGAGTGATTTTGAATTCTCTTCCCAATAGGGTCTGACCGGCGACGCGACCGAGAGTGCAGACGACTTGGGGCCTAATCAAGTTGAGCTGCTCTTTTAAGAAAGGGAGGCAGGCCTCCACTTCGTCCTCCTCAGGGTCACGATTCCTGGGTGGTCTGCATTTGACCACATTACAGATATAGACTTCCTCTCTGGTCAGGCCCATTGCGGCGACAATCCTGGTGAGGAGTTTTCCCGCTTCACCCACAAAAGGGAAACCGGCCAGGTCTTCGTCCCTGCCGGGGCCTTCACCCACAAACACCAATTTGGCTTCCGGAGAGCCCTCACCGAAGACCAGTTTCGTCCTTCCTTGACAGAGCTTGCACCTTCTGCAATCCCCGATGAACTGCTTCAAATCTTCAAGAGAGGCAAAGTCCGATACGCCCCCATCAAGATAACGAAGAGTTGAGGGAGAAAGGTTTGGAGGCTCAAGCCCTATCTCCATATCTTCTTTCATCAGTCTCTTCAAATGACCGACAATATCTCTGAGCTCTCCTACCGGCCCGGTGATCGATTCTCCCATAAGTCCTTTATCCTCCCCAAAAGCTGATTGGCCACCTCGGCCTTTGTCATCAGGGGAAATTCCTCCATGTGACCATCCCGATACATGACTTTCACCAGGTTTGTGTCTGAGTCGAACCCGGCGTCTTCTCGACTCACGTCGTTGGCCACAATCATGTCAAGATTCTTCTTCTCCAACTTCTGTCTGGCGTTGGCCACAAGATCTCTTGTCTCAGCGGAAAATCCCACGAGAATACGAGGGAAATCTCCTTTTTTACTCCCCAGTTCCGCCAGAATATCCGGATTTTTCACCATTTCAAGGGTCTGGTTCTCTTCCCCCTTTTTTATCTTCTGCTCAGCCTTGTCCCGTGGCCTGTAGTCGGAAACGGCCGCCGCCTTGATGATCACATCGTATTGACTGCTCGCGGCAAGGACCGCCTGCCTCATTTCTTCAGCAGTTTTGACCCCGCAAAAATTGACATCATGGGGAGGTCTCAATCCGGTCGGTCCGCTCACCAGCATGACATCCGCACCCCTTAGCCTGGCCGCCCTGGCCAGGGCATAGCCCATTTTACCGCTGGAGCGGTTTGTGAGATATCTGACCGGATCGAGGGGCTCTATAGTGGGCCCCGCGGTCACGAGTATTCTCAACCCCAAAAGATCCTGTTCTGAGAGCAACATCCTTGCGTGCTCCAGGATATCGGCCGGTTCCGGAAGACGTCCTGGGCCTTCGGTTCCACAGGCCAACTCACCCTCTGAAGGCGTCATGGACACAAAACCCCTTTCTTTCAGAAGTTTGACATTGTCCTGGACTGCGGGGTTTTGAAACATATGCGTGTTCATGGAGGGGCAGACAAGGACCTTGGCCGTAGCGGCCAGGATCAGGCTCGATAGAAAATCATCCCCCATACCATGGGCCATTTTTGCAATAATATTTGCTGTGGCCGGGGCGATGATGATGAGATCCGATTCCTGACCCCAACGGATGTGGTCCATAGGGACAGCACCATGTTCCCACATATCACAGACAACCCGATTTCCTGAGAGGGCTTCGAACGTCAGGGGAGCGACGAATTTTGTGGCGTGGGCCGTCATGGCCACTCTTGTATCAACCCCGGCTCGAACCAGGAGCCGGACGAGTTCCGCCGCCTTGTAGGCAGCAATTCCACCGGTCACCCCCACAACAATTTTCTTGTCTTTCATAGCAAATGCCTCGGAGACTCTATCTCTTGCCTTCTTGTCACATGACATAGGATCAGGGAGCGGTTTTTTCCCTTCTCTAATACCCGCCAAATTCCCGAATCTCTTTTTCTCCTACTCTAATGGTCCAGAAATCAGAGAGCTTCAGCACCTCCATGAGCCTTTTCCCCTCCACATCGGCCTCGGTTTTTTCTGCGAAAAAGCCGACACGAACCCTCATATAGTCCGTTCCCTTTACATTGGCGCGGGTGATATAAACGGGAAAACCCACTCGAATCAGCCTGACTACGACTGGAATGACCTCTTTCTTATTCGGGGTGGATAGCACGTTCACCGCCCACCGCCTTTTGCCTCTCTCTACCAGGTTGTTTTTCACCTCGTCTTGTGTGAAAATCTTCAGTCTCATGCCTTCCGGAAGCACTTTATCCGGCAAATCCTCTGCCGTCGACATATGGTTCAATCCGTCCACGTTGTGACGCCCAAGAATAGGCCATTTCAAGGAATCGCCATACACATTCTCTTTGCCCGCGACGCCGGCAAGGGTATCCCCCTTCTTCACCACATAGTATCCCGTCTCTTCTTTGGGCAGAGCCTCCTCTGTCACTATCTTCGGTCTCTCTAATTCCCTCTCTTCAACGGCAGCCGGTTTTGTCTCTGCCACACCCTTCTCCTCAGGCTTGGGCTTCAAGCTTTCATTGATTTGGGGCGTTTTTGCCTCTGTTAAGACAGGGACCTTTGAAATGCCCTTTACGATTTTGTAGGTCTGGGACGAAGGTAAAGGCTTCTCATCCTGCGAACATGCACCATTGAATAGAAAAAACACCAAACTGATGGAGATCATGCGGGCTGCGATCTGCCGTGCGCTTTTCTGTATCATCATACAAATACCAGGCTCATCGTTCCAGAAAATGACGTTGAAAAAAAGGTAACTATGCAAAGCTCATCGCTTTTTTTGGCATTAAAGCGTAAAAAACCCCAATTGACAATAAAAAACGGACCTTCCCACCCTGTTGTTGTTCAACCTGAAACCATTCCGGTCTTAGGGTCGAAAATGGGCCCACCGGGAATCACAAGTGAGAAAAAGCGGGTAAGGATGAAATGATAAGTTGAGGCGCTGCAATTTGAAGGGATAGGCCAAACTCCTCTCTGGGTGCATCGCCGATGAAGATGTCTCGGACTATACGTGTGACGTGGCCTGAGGCATAAGGCATCCCCGCACGAGCCGGGATCTTCCAACGGCCCAAGGGGAAACACCCTGAGCCGCGTGGGTAGACCCTCATATGATTTGTGGGGTACTGCCTTCCACCGTGGACCTTATGCCTTGTGCCTTAGATTATTCCTTCTCTGCCGCGAGTTTCTTTTGAATATCCACCCGGAGGACTTTTTTGTCTATCTTCTCCGCGGCCGTCAACGGCATATCCTGGATAAACTCCATCCGCTCGGGAAACTGAAGCACCGAGGCCTTCTGCTCTTTCAGAAAACTGATAATTCCTTCAAAGGTCAGCTGAGCCCCTGCCTTGGGTTGGATATAGGCACAAACCCTTTCGCCCATGAGAGGATCAGGCATAGCAATGACGGCCACGGCCATGACATCCGGGTGGGCAACGATCAGCCCTTCGATCGGCGCGGCACTGATACTCTCTCCACCCCGGTTGATCATCTCCTTGATCCGTCCGGTCAAGGTGATGCGGCCGAATTCATCGATCCTGGCCATGTCTCCGGTCCTGAAAAACCCGTCCTCGGTAAAGGCCTCAGCATTTTCTTCCGGATTATTATAATACCCGGTAAAGACACCCGGACCCTTAAGGACCAATTCGCCTTGGCCACCAAGGGGGACGTCTTTCCCGTTAGGATCAATGACCTTGTAGGTATCATAGGGACACGTCGGTCTTCCGACGCAGCTGCAAATCGTCTCCAGGCTGTCGCGCCGTAGCCGTTGTAAAACTTCACGTTCAACTTTTCTGTGACACTCTTGACCAGGCCCGGCTGGCTCGCCCCACCGGCACTGTGCATCTTTTTCAAGGAACTCAGATCGTGCTTATCAAGATCCCCGTATTCGATCATCCTTTGCGCCAGAGTCGGAACCCAGATAATCGAAGTGACTTTTTCCCGTTCAATGGCATCACAGATGTCTCTATTGTCCGCAAGATCCAGAAGCACCATCTTGCCTTGTGTAATCACACTTCCAATAAAGCCCTTGCTGAATGACAAATCATGGCCTATGGGGCCGACGATCATATTGACATCCTCGCAGTTCTGATCCCACGACTTGGAACAATATTCGATACCGGTCAACAGACTGTTGTGGCTACGACCCACAATCTTTGGTAATCCGGTGGTTCCGCCTGTGGGTCCCATATGGGCGATCTGCATGGGGTCCGGACGAGCAACTGCCAGCTTTTCAAGATTTTCATCTGTCAATTCCGCCTGTTCTATGAGCTTCTCCAGGCTTGAGAATCCCGGCCGATCCGCTTCCCCTCGGACCGTGATCACATGCTCCATTTCAGGGTGTTCCCTTAACACATCGTCTATGATGGGCACATAATCGGTCTTTTTGTACTTGGCGGGAACGATCCAGGCCTTAGCACCGGAGATATTGATCAGATGGTTGATCTCGAACTGTCGATACCGGTCGATCAATAGGACTGTAATGGCTCCGATCTTTTGAAGGGCAAAAAAGGCAAAAACGAACTCGTTCCAGTTGGGAAGCTGAAGCAGGACCCGATCCTTTGGCTTGATGCCCAGATCCGTCAGGCTCACGGCCAGCTTATCCGTCTTTTCTCTGGCCTCTCCATAGGTGAAGCGCGAATACAGGTCCACAAAGGCCTCTTTTTCAGGGTGAATATCCGTCGCCCTGTCAAAAACGTCTCCGAATGTCAGGCCTGACCACCACCGAAGCTCGTTATATTTATCAGCATCCTCTTTTTCATAGGGATTACATCCCTCAAGAAGATCTACCATAACTCTTCCTCAAACACTTTTTTGTTGTGACCCATTTTTCTCGGGGTTGGATTATAGGGCTTTTGCCCTGGGTCGTCAATTAAATATAGGCATATCAGTGTGTTTGCTGGAAAATACCCGAAAATCCACGGCTGTTTAGGCACTTAAACCCATTTGATGCCAAGCAACCCGTTTTCTGTGGCTCAAAATCAGAGAAAAATGCACAAAGGATAGCATTTGGGACGCGATCTTGTTTTACCTGTGAAACGCGAAGCCGGTTTGGCTGGCTAGACTCCCACCTTTAGTGTCCCGAATATTGACAAAAAAGATAAATTAGGCTAAAAGTTTTTACAGAGCTTTATTCCCCAAAAATAAAGCCCCTCCTTGGAAAGGAAAAGGTTATCCGGTTCTTCAAGATCCTGTTTGATCGGTTTCCCAAGCTGGAGTTCAAAGTGGAAGGATCAGGAACC
>Ga0315553_10004173_pt1 | contig 11001 bp, 9 predicted proteins | sample SalMarSW160140MG_FD_203099 | JGI IMG/M metagenome (GOLD analysis project Ga0315553, IMG submission 203099) | Salt marsh sediment microbial communities from the Plum Island Ecosystem LTER, Massachusetts, United States - Salt Marsh Sediment SW1601-40 ... | reverse complement strand
ATTTCCTGGAAATACAGTCAATCAGAAAGAAGCATGTTGCCGTTCTGCCCTATGGGATGCGCAAAAGAGTGGAGCTGGCAAGAGCATTAGCTCTGGAACCGAAGATTCTACTTCTTGACGAGCCTATGGCCGGGATGAACCTGGAGGAAAAGGAGGATATCGTCCGATTCATAATTGATGTCTTCGAAGGTCAGGGGGCCACCTATCCCGATACCCCCGTTCTGAGAGACGGGGTTAGGTGCATTGTTCTTGTTGAACATGATATGGGAGTGGTTATGGATATCGCCGACAGGATTATAGTCCTCGATTTCGGGCGAAAGATTGCCGAAGGCACCCCTGCCGAGATTCAAAGCAACCCTGAAGTTATCAAGGCTTACCTAGGAGAGGAACTATAAGCGTTTAGAGAACAAAATGCTACAAGTAAATAATATTGAGGTCACCTACATGAATATTATTCAGGTGTTACGAGGCGTATCACTAGAGGTAGCTGATGGCAAAATCATTGCCCTGCTTGGGGCTAATGGTGCGGGCAAGACTACTACCCTGAAGGCAATCTCAGGGATGCTAAAGACCGAGGAGGGAAAAGTAACGAACGGCAGCATCGTTTTTGATGGTAAGAGTATAGATAGGTACGGTCCCGGGAATATTGCTGCCCTGGGCATAACCCAAGTTATGGAGGGGCGGAGGGTTCTTGAGCACCTTAATGTTGAAGAGAACCTGCTGGTATTTGCTCATCATCGTAAAGACCGTGGGCAGGTAAAAAGCGATATAGATATGGTTTTTAATTACTTCCCCAGGATTAAAGAGCGGCGCCGCCAGAGGAGCGGCTATCTGTCCGGCGGTGAACAGCAGATGCTGGTGATAGGGCGGGGGCTCATGGCCCGCCCCAAGCTTATGCTCTTGGATGAGCCTTCACTCGGTCTTGCCCCGTTGCTGGTGCAAGAAATCTATGAAATTATCGGGAGAATCAATGCCGAACAAAAGATGGCCATACTCTTGGTGGAGCAAAATGCCAGAGCTGCCCTTGGTATCGCTGACTATGGCTATGTTATGGAAAACGGCAGGATAGCTCTGGAGGGGCCAGCTGAGAGGTTAAAAGATAATCAGGATGTTCAGGAATTCTATATGGGGCTATCAGCGGTGGGCTCCAAAAAGAGCTACCGTGAAGTTAAGCACTACCGGCGAAAGAAGAGATGGCTCGCTTAAAAGAACAGGTAAGGGCAGTGCCTACTGAGATAGAGCAGGTCTATAGAGAAAAGGGCGATACCTGGCCCAAGATACTCAAATATAACTATGAAAGGTATGGCCCTAACCATACCGCCATGCGTCATAAGCATCATGGTATCTGGCAACCTTATACCTGGAAGGATTATTATGTCAATGTCAAATACCTGGCACTTGGTTTAATATCACTCGGCTTTGAACCCGAAGATAAGGTGCTTATTATCGGGGATAATGCCCCCCAGTGGTATTATTCTGAGCTAGCTGCCCAGTCTAACCATGGGGCCTCAGTGGGGCTGCATCCAGATTCAAGTCCTTCAGAGATAAAGTACACTGCCCAAAATTCCGAGGCTAGATTTGCTTTGGTTCAAGACCAAGAGCAGGTTGACAAGTTTCTTGAGATTAAGGACGAGCTTCCACAGCTTGAGAAGGTTATTTACTGGGGCTATAAAGGACTAGCCCACTATGATGACCCTATTTTGATGGAATATAAGCAGGTGGTAAAGCTGGGGGAAAAGCATGAAGGAGCACACCCCGGACTCTTTGAGCAGAATATCGAAAGCGGTAGTGCCGACGATGTCTGCGCCATCGTTTACACCTCGGGAACCACCGGGGTTGTTCCCAAGGGAGCCATCCACACCTATAGGACAATGAGGGCTGGTGCTGAATACTACCTGCATCTCGACCCTTGGCAGGAAAATGACAATATTGTTCCCTACCTGCCGCCAGTCTGGATGACTGAGCAGCAGTTTGGAATTGGTTGCCACCTCTTGTCAGCTAGCATCCTGAACTTTGCTGAGGGGCCGGAAACGCAGCAAGAGGATACAAAGGAGATAGGACCGAGTATAGTACTCTACGGGGCTCGGCTATGGGAGAACCAGGCAGGCAGGGTGCAGAGCCGCATTCGACAGGCTGGCGCTCTTAAGAGACTCGTCTCCCGCCTGCTGATGCCTATCGGCTACAAAATGGCTGATTTAAAGCTTAGAAAGCAAAAGCCAAGCCTATCTCTGAGAATACTCTACGCCTTTGCTGATATAGCCATGTTTAGACCCATCAGAGCTAGCCTTGGTCTGTCAAATGCCAGAATCTGCTATACCACCGGGACTATACTCAGCCCTGAGGCCTTCAGGTTCTACCACGCCCTAAATCTTCCCCTCAAAAGCCTGTATGGATCAACGGAGGGCGGGGTTCTTACTGGCGCCAAGAATTACGATATCCGTTGGGAGACTGTCGGCCCTATTCACAGGGGAGCAGAGGTAAAAATAACCAATAATGGTGAAATTATTTACCGGCAGCCTGGTATTTTTGTCGGTTACTGTAATGACCCGAATAAGACTGCCGAGGCGCTCAAAGACGGGTGGTTTTATAGTGGAGACAGTGGTTTTATCGATGAGGATGGACACGTTGTCTTTCTGGATAGAGTAGGGGACCTCGCTGACCTGGCCAGTGGTGATAAACTGGCTCCCCAACTTATTGAGAGCCGGCTGAGGTTCAGCCCTTACATCAAGAATGCCTGGGTTCTAGCTGGCCCAGATAGAGCCTATACCTCGGCAATCATAATAATCGATTATGAGAGTGTCGGTAGGTGGGCAGGGGAGAGAGGGGTAGCTTATACTACTTTCACCGAGCTTTCCCAGAAGCCGGAGGTTTACCAGCTAGTAAAGGAGGATATAGATAGAGTAAACAGGGCTTTACCGCCGGGCATCAGGGTGAAAAAATATGTCAATCTGCACAAGGAATTTGACCCCGATGAGGGTGAGCTAACCAGAAACAGGAGGCTGAAGAAAGTCTTTTTAGAAGAGCGCTACCGCGAGCTTATCAGGGCTATCTATAGTAATAAGACTGAGGTGCCCGTAGAAGCTCGGGTCGGATACCGGGATGGGCGCATGGCAACAATAAAGACTACTCTTAGCATCCAGTCTGTTGAAGGAGGTGCCCACTGACCCTCTTTCTACAATTAGCGGTAACCGGTTTTAGCGTGGGCGTAGTCTATGCCCTGATCGCTTTAGGCTTTGTCATCATCCTCAAATGCTCCCAAGCGTTTAACATTGCCCAGGGACACATTGTAATGATTGGGGGCTACCTTGGCTTCACCTTCCTGATAATGTGCGGCCTACCGCTATGGGCCGGTCTGCTGGCGGCAATAGCAACGGCTGTCATAATGGGCTTATTGATAGAACGTCTTGCCCTGCGCCCCCTGGTGGGTCAACCAGTACTAGCAGTAGTCATGATGACCATAGCCCTAGGCTTTTGTATATTGGAGGGGCTGGCAATCCTGATCTGGGGTGGCGAATTTAAGGTCTACTCCGGAGCGCTGCCAGCGATATCCCTGCGCCTTGGTGCGGTATATGTACCCGCAGCGACGGTATTCACAGTAATATTGGCTGCCATTGTGGTAGCCGCACTCATGCTCTTCTTCCGCTACGCCAAAATTGGACTGGCCATGAGAGCCACTGCTGAGGATGAGCAGGTGGCGCAGTGTGCCGGTATCAGGGTGACTACAGTTTATGCCATCTCCTGGATAATTGCCTGTGTTACCGGTGTCGTCGCCGGCGTTCTTTTAGGTGGCGAAAGTGGCGTTTCACCGTACCTGGCTAATATGGGACTAAAAGCATTCGCAGTGGTGCTGCTGGGAGGGGTAAACTCAATTGGCGGGGCTATCGTAGCCGGACTAATAGTGGGGTTGGCCGAGTCCTTCGCTGCTGGCTACCTTGACCCGCTAACTACCCGCGGTGGGCTGGCTACTATCTTCCCGTTTATCATTATCATAATTGTGCTATTCATTAGACCCTACGGCCTATTTGGCCTGAAAAGGATAGAGAGGATTTAAAAACATTACTGGGTTATTTATTAAGACATACCATTTACAACGGGAGTTAAGTTAAAGAGCATGAGTTTAGCCAGTGGGACCTTTAACCAAAGCTATGCTCAGGATATGGCTATCCTCCGCACCAGGACGCAGCGGGTAGTGTTGTTGGCCTTCCTTGCTTTTCTTTTCACCTGCCCACTATTTATCAGTGAGACATGGCTGACCATAATGACCATAATCGGTATCAGTGTTATTAGTGTTCATGGCCTTAGTATTCTAACCGGCTACTGTGGTCAAATCTCCATGGGACATTCTGCCTTTATGGCAGTAGGTGGCTATACCTCGGCTATCTTATGCGCCAAGCTTGGCTTCTCATTCTGGGCAGCCCTGCCTTGTGCTGCCCTGTTTGCGGGATTGGTGGGTTTAATCTTCGGCTTACCATCACTAAGGGTCAAGGGCTTCTACCTGATTATGGCAACAATAGCCGCCTACTTTATTATTTCCTGGCTCGTCCACTTCCAGCTAACCGGGCTCACCGGTGGTGTTTTTGGCCTGGCTGCGCCTAAACCTGAGATATTTGGCATGGTGCTGCGGTCCAGAGCTAGCTACTTCTACCTGGTGATGATAATTGCCTGTCTGGCTACAGTCGTGGCTATAAACATAGTCAGGAGCAGAGTCGGCAGAGCCTTCATCGCTATCAGAGATAATGACCTCGCGGCTGAGGTCATGGGGATTAACATATGGGCTTATAAGCTATTGGCATTCTTCATCGGCTGTGTTTTTGCCGGTTTGGCTGGCTCACTCCTAGCTCACTATTATGCCTGGGCTAGTATTGAGGCGTTTCCCTTCATGGATTCGGTTTGGTACCTGGGCATGCTGATTATCGGTGGTATGGGCAGCACCACCGGGGCTATCTTGGGCACTGTGTCTTTCAGGCTGCTGGATTATCTGGTCATCATTCTTGCTCCAATGTTAGCCGAGACTTTTCCGGCTATTGCACCCCAGGCATCGGCTTCACTTAGCCTCATCATGCGCGGACTGGTAATTATCGTCTTCCTTATCTTCGAGCCCAGGGGGCTGGCTCACGGCTGGGGGCTTATCAAGGCATATTTCCGGCTATGGCCTTTCTCACATTAACAGGATTTTAACATAAGTATTGTAATATAGTAATATAAATGAAAGGGGGTGAAAGGCAGATAGACAAATTCAAAAAGACATTAGTTCATGGGCTAGATTAAATCATAAACTAGAAGTGAAAGGAGGTGGTTACATTCAAAAAGTCACTTATGGAAATAAAGTGAAGGGGGGTGATTAAATTCAAGAAAGAGACGTAATTCGTGAGCTGGACTAGACTAAATCATAAACTAGAAAAGGAGGAGAAATGGCTAAGACTAAGTTATTATTAATTGCTCTATTGATTATTGCCATACTGGCATTGCCACTCTTGGCTGCCTGTAGTGGGGGCGAGCAGGAGGAAGAGGAAGAAGAACCAGCAGAAGTAACGGTATTAATCGGTGGCACTTTCCCCCTGACCGGCCCCTACCCCGAGGATGGTGCCGCGGTTTCGGAGGCCTTTCAGAATTATGCCGAGTGGGTAAACGACAACCATAAGATATCACCATGGGGTCCTTCATTCCCCGAGAATGTAATCCTGGAGGTAACGTCCTTGGATGATGCGGCCAACCCAGCTACGGCGCAGACTAACTATGAGACGCTTAAGGGGCAAGGATACAAAGTGTTCAGGATATCAGGTTCCGGAATAGCGACGGCGATGAAGGATACGTTGATTGCTGACGAGGTCGGTGCCACCACCATGGCTTCTGGGCCCTATCTCCTGACTCCGACGGTAGGAACCATCTTCACCCTTTACCCTATTTATACCGACCAGGCCGCCGGCATCGCTGATTGGTTCATGGATAACTGGGAAGGGGCCGAGGCGCCAAGGGTTGCCTATCTTACCAATGATAGCTTCGGCCAGACAGTTCCGACAGAGGGGATGAACGACTATCTCGAGTCAATCGGGTATGAGGTGGTTTTGGGCTGCCCGGCGGTACCTACGGTACCTGCATTGGCATCAGATACACAACCCATGCTTTCGTGGTGTCAGGATAACGATATCGACCTTACCCTTGGTGCCATGCTTGTTGTCGGAGCAGTGAAGACAATGACGCAGGCGGAAACCATGGGTATTGGATGGAACCTAGACTACGAGATGACCGTTGGCTTATGCTCACCGGCTCACCTCACTATATTTCTGCGGGATACGGGTGCTCCGGATACAGTGGTGGGGAACGGTCTTGTCATCGCTGGGAGCTATCCCCCCTGGAGTGACACCAGTGATGGAGTAGAGTTCTGTAAGACCCTGCTCAACACCTATGGAGGGGGCTTCGAGGAAACAGAACATATAATGTATCAGCACGGCGTTGTTGAGGCCATGATTCAGGTCGAAGCATTTAGGCTGGCACTCATAAATACCGGTAAGTCTGCTGACGATCTAACGTCGGCTGATGTCCTCACTGAAGGCTTCTACGAGATTAGTGGCCTTGACACGAGGGGCATACTCCCTTCAACCATAACCTATGGTCCGAATGATGTTGAAGGTGCTGAGGAGGTACGTCTTGACCGGAACGAGGATGGTTATGACGTGCATCTGGGCGATTTCCCTCTTCGTCACGTCTTCTAATAACCTTATCTGGGGGGCTCTTAATGGGCCCCCCAGCAACTCCCAATGCTCTGGCCAGGAGAGCGAAAAACAGGACTTCCCACCAGTTTTGACCCAGTTCGAATTGAGTGGGGAAAAATATTCGTTCGGAGGTGAAGAAGAGATGAGCTCGATCCAACAGGACTTATCCATATTTAAAAAATTTGATTTTGACAGGCCGCCCGTCGGTGTTAAGTTCTTACCCAATAAACCGGATGGGCTGGAGAGGCTAGGTAAGATTTTGGATTTCTGCGAGATGCTTCCCGAAGCCCAAGAAGGAAATGCTTTTTACGTTACCAAGGACAATTTCACCTGTGTCGGACCGCTGATACTAGGCATGATAGAGCATGAGCCAATTTTTGAGAGCGGGCAGGTAGGACCCAAATTGGAGGTCCTCAAGGATATACGCGCCAACCAGAGAATCTATCATGTAATCCCCAAACTACAGAAAGGTGCCGCTAACTATGTTGCCTTTGCTCCCCTGGACAAGCTATCATTCGAGCCTGACGTATTAATTGCTACCGCTAACCCTAGCCAAGCCGAAATCCTACTGAGAGCCTTAAGCTATAGCAGCGGGAGGATGTGGTCGGCAAGGGGGACACCAGTCATAGGCTGCGCTTGGATCTACATTTATCCCTACGTAAGCGGCGAATTGAATTTTACCATCACCGGTTTTAGTCATGGTATGAAAGCCAGGAATCTGTTTCCCGAGGGCCTGATACTTATGTCTATCCCTTATGACTTGCTCCCCGGCATGATAAATAATCTGCGGGGAATGAACTGGGTTCCTCTCTCCTACACTTTAGGCAGAGAGGGGCATAAGAAGAGGGTTAAGAGAATAGTTGACGAACTAAGCAAGAATCTCAAGCCAAGCAAGACAAGGATATGAAACAAGTGACTTTCAGCTTTTTTATGCTATAGTCCTTTAATAACCTCGGTTCCCCCAGCAGAGCCCGCTTCCCACTTATCGTTCTCTCGGTAATTTTAGACTGCTACTAATAACTATATTCCTTATGATTTCCGAAGTCCCGGCGGCTATTCATGCGCACTATGCCGCCCTTGATGGCTCCGCCTTTGACCTGGCGCAAGATTTTGCCAAAGCTGAAGGTATCGGCGCCCCCAAGGGACTCATTGGCAACCTCTGCGAAGTGGGGAAGGGAGGACTCGAACCCCCACGCCTTGCGGCACATGATCCTAAGTCATGCTCATCTGCCAATTCCGACACTTTCCCATAATTCTCCCTCCCGCAGCGGGAGGGAGTTAGAGGGAGGGGGATTTCACCCTCACCTTAATCCTCTCCCATCAAGGGCGAGGAATTTTATACAAGATTATGCAGTTAACTATAAGACAATAGCATTTTACGGGGCTTGCCTCAAACCATCGCAAATCCCATTGACCATACCAATTAGGCCTACTACAAATTAGGTATTATGTCCCCAGAATGTTACAGTATCCTCAAACAGAAAATTGCTATCTGACCATCAGACTATGGCATTTATGCCCAGAAGCTCACGCCCGATGGTCAACTTATGCATTTCAGTTGTACCGCCAAGTATGGTGCTCAGCACCGCATCACGGTAGTGATGCGCTATCGGAAAGTCATCGGTGCAGCCATAAGCGCCATGAAGCCTGATTGCCTCAGCCGACGCTCTCACCGCTAACTCAGTGGCAAGCCACTTGGCCGAGGATATCTCTTTAGCATGACGAAGCCCCTTGGTCTTGAGATCACTAACATAATATATCAGCCATCTGATCGCCTCAATTTCTGCTTCCATTCTGGCTATTGCTTCTTGCACTAACTGAAAGCTGGCTATAGGTCTACCAAACTGATGGCGCTCTTTAGTGTATTTGATGGAAGCATCAAGGCAGCTCTGAGCCATGCCAACAGCACTAGCGGCGATGAACAGCCGAGCTGTATCAATACCAACTAAGGCGTTCTGAAGACCCCGACCTACCTGACCGAGGAGATTATCGTGGGGCACCCGGCAATCGCTAAACCCTAAATTAACCAGGTCACAGGTCCAGCCGCCTACCAGCCTGACATTTGAGCTGGAAAAGCCCGGAGTACCTCTCTCAACACCAATAAGAGCGATCCCCTTAGTGCCCAGGCTCTTGTCCGTCTGGGCTAAAACAAAGACAATATCAGCCATACTGCCCTGCACGATGAAGTTCTTGGTTCCGCTAATAACCCACTCATTACCATTCAGTGCAGCCGTAGTCTCGATCGCAGCGGCGTCGCTGCCAGCATTGGGCTCAACAACGGCTACAGCAGCAATCAACTCACCCCGACATAGAGGAGGCAGGTATTTCTGCTTCTGCTCATCGTTAGCCACATTCATAAGAATAGTGCCGGCTAGCACACCATGCCCCAAAGAAACCAAGGTCTGTGTCCAGCTCGCCCAACTCAGTTGCTCCCAGATTATAGCTGCGGAAGTATAATCAAGCCCGGCACCACCATATTCCTCAGGTATGTGAGCTCCTATTAGACCCAGCGACCCCATCTTCTTGATAAGATCATAGTTTACCTTGTGTTCTCGCTCATACTCTTTGAGTGTGGGAAGCATCTCCTGCTCGGCAAACTCGCGTGCCATGCTGCGCAGCATTATCTGTTTCTCAGTTAACTCGAAATCCATCGTTTATACTCCTTACAGTTAAATTTTGCCGCCTACAGGGGAATATTGCCATGACGCTTGGGAGTGGGTTCCACCTTCTTATCTTGTATTAACTGAAGCGACCGGATCAAGCAGAGCCTCGTCTCCCTCGGTTCAATAATATCCTGGATATAGGTGACCTGCGATGCTAAAGCCAGGCTATCAGCATATAGCTCTTTATATTGCTTTATCTTCTGGGCTCTAAACTCTTCTGGTTGGTCTGCAGACTTGATATCATCAGCATAAAATAGTTCTACCGCTTGTTCAGCGCCCATAGCCCCAACCTCAACCGTAGGCAAGGCAAAAACAAGGTCAGTACCAAACCCCGGCAGTATACCCATACCTAAAACAGCACCCCCATATGCCTTACGCAGTAGTATCGCTATCTTGGGTACAGTCGCTTCCGACAAAGCATAAAGCACCTTCGCTCCGTGGCGAATTATCCCGGCTTGCTCTTGAGCTTTACCCGGAAGATAGCCGGGTGTATCTACTAACAGGATGATTGGAATATTGAAGGCGTCACAGAACCTGATGAACCTGGCTTGCTTGTATGAGCTATCCACGCTCATACAGCCGGCACAGACCATCGGCTGATTGGCAACAATGCCCACAGTATCACCATCCAAGCGAGCAAAGCCGACTATTATCTCACCGGCAAACTCTGGTTTAACCTCAAGAAAGTCGCCGTTATCAACAATTTCTTTGATGAGCCGATGCATATCGTATCCCATGGTTGATTGGACGGGCACTATCTCATTCAGGGCATCGGTAAACCTTTCCGGGTCATCACCAGTATCCTTTCTCGCCGGTCGTTCTCTCCAGTTTGAGGGCAGAAAAGATAATAATCTCTTTATCCCCTGCATGCATTCTTGCTCGCTCTTGACCCGGAAATCGGCAATGCCGGTAACCTGGCAATGGACCTTAGCTCCTCCGAGCTCCTCCATGCTGACCTCCTCGCCCAGCACCGACTTAATAACCCGGGGACCGGTGATAAACATATGCGATAGACCGTCAACCATAAATATGAAATCGGTCAGTGCCGGGGAATAGACAGAGCCGCCGGTACAGTTGCCTAAGATGGCTGAGATTTGAGGTATTGCCCCCGAGCAGCGAGTGTTAATAGAAAATACTGCCCCGCCATGTTTCTCGTCGCTCACCCGGTACGGGTCGTCGCTCCCTGCCAGCTCGGGTCTTATCACCCTGGCTCCCGGGGAATCATTCAGACCAATGAGCGGAACGCCCATATCCAGAGCCATCTCGTGTATCTTATATAGCTTCCTGCCATGCATATAGCCTTGAGAACCGCCAAACACGGTAGCATCATGGGAGAAAACACAAACCCTTCGTCCGTCTATTGTTCCATGTCCGATTACAATGCCATCTCCTGGCGCACCAACCTTGTATTTCACCAGCATATTAAACTCTTTGAAGCTGCCTGGATCGAGGAGCAGGTCTATGCGCTCACGCGCTGTAAGTTTACCCTTCTCATGCACCTTAGCTATTTTCTGCTCACCACCCCCCAATGCGGCTGTTGCCTTGGTTTCACGAAGCCTTTTAATACGCTCTTCCATCTTCATTCTCCTCCAGATTAGAAATCAAACTCAGCACCATTTTAACAG
>Ga0315553_10004172_pt1 | contig 11002 bp, 11 predicted proteins | sample SalMarSW160140MG_FD_203099 | JGI IMG/M metagenome (GOLD analysis project Ga0315553, IMG submission 203099) | Salt marsh sediment microbial communities from the Plum Island Ecosystem LTER, Massachusetts, United States - Salt Marsh Sediment SW1601-40 ... | reverse complement strand
TTTTCCGAAACCTAAAGGGCTTGTCAATGATTTTGCCAAGGTGATTTCTCAGGCACACAAACAGACCATTCTGGACCTTACCACCGAACTGCTCAATAAGACAGGAATCCCTGTGGTTCTGGTCACGATGCCGGATATAGGTGGGGCAGATTACACGGAATACGCAAATCGACTGTATGAGACCTGGGGAATCGGGAAGGAGGGTGAGGATAAAGGTGTTCTGATCTTTGTGACCGTCAAGGAAAGGAAGATGCGTATTGAAGTGGGTTATGGACTCGAGGGCATTCTCCCCGATGGCCTCGCCGGTGAGATACGAGATCGTTACATGACCCCTTATTTGAAGAAAGACCAGTTTGGCGAGGGTTTATTAAATGGGACCTTGGCCGTTTCTCAGATCATTGCCAAGGACGCGGGTGTGCAGCTGACCGGGCAGGTCCCAGTCAAAGCCCCGAAAGAGAGAAAATCTCGTTCTTTTCTTTTTCCCCTCATTCTCATCGTCTTCCTGATGTTCGGGTCAAGGCGCCGCACCGGATCCTGGATATTCTTCCTGCCTTTGCTTCTGGGCGGAGGAGGTTATGGGTCCAGATCCAGTGGCGGATTCGGAGGGAGCTTCGGGGGCTTTGGCGGAGGCTTTGGCGGATTCGGGGGTGGCATGAGTGGAGGGGGAGGTGCTGGAGGGGGTTTCTGAAAGACTGATATTCTGAAGGAGCAAATATGGCAAAGAGCCCACAAGATCCAAAGAAAATATTCCCGGAAATCATCGATGACTACAAGGGTCTCTTAGGGGATGACCTGATCAGCATCTTCCTATACGGCAGTGCTACAGGACAAGACTACAGGCCGGGGAAGTCGGATATCAATTTTATGATGGTTTTGTCTGAAGGAGGAATCGACCGTCTTGACAGGGTTTTCAAGATGGTGGATAAGTGGAAAAGGCGGAAGGTGGCCATCCCTCTGTTTCTCACAGAGATCTACGTCGAATCTTCTCTTGATGTTTTTCCCATCGAGTACCTCAACTTCCAGCGCAACCATATCCTCGTCTATGGCAAGGACATTCTAACAGACCTTTCATTCAATCCAGAGTGGGTCCGTCTTCAGTGCGAAAGAGAGATCAAGGGCAAACTGCTTCTGCTCAGGGAGGCCTTCCTGGAGACAGCGGGCAAAGGCAGGGCATTGAAAGGACTCATGGCCCAATCCCTTCAGGCCTTTGTGGCCATCTTTGACGCCCTCCTTTACCTGAAAGGCAAAGAGATCCCCCTGGGAAGACGTGAGGCCGTCAGACTCACATGCGAGACATTTGACTTGGATTGCAGACTCTTCGAGAAAATCTTGGATATCAAGGAAGAAAAAATCAAGCCGAATGATACGGAAATCAGCGCTCTGTTTCAGGCCTATCTAAAGGAAGTCCGAAAACTTTCAAAAACAGTCGATACATTGGGAGGATGAAATGACCGGCATACAAAAGGTTTTTCTGACCGTCGCTATTGTGATTGTAGTCCTCGTTGTGATCCCGCTCCTGTATTTTAAAGGGGCCTACAACAATTTAGTCGCCTTGGACGAAGGGGTCAAGGCTGCGTGGGCACAGGTGGAAAATCAACTTCAACGTCGCTATGACCTGATTCCCAACCTTGTGGAAACGGTCAAAGGGTATGCAGCTCATGAAGAAGAGCTTTTCGTCAAGGTCACAGAGGCGCGTTCTAAGGTCGGCGGTGCTGGTAGCGTGTCGGACAAAATTGCGGCCAACAATAGCCTTTCTGCGGCCCTCTCCCGATTGCTTGTTGTGGTGGAACGCTATCCGGACTTGAAGGCCAATACCAATTTCCTTAGGCTCCAGGATGAACTGGCCGGGACCGAAAACAGGATTGCAGTAGAACGCCGTCGTTACAATGAAACGGTCAAGACCTATAACACGACCGTTAGACGTTTCCCCACCAACATCATTGCGGGGATCTTCGGTTTTGGAAGGGCCTCTCTTTTCGAGGTCCCTGAGGAAAGGCAGGAAGCGCCAAAGGTCTCATTCTAGTGTTGTGTCCTAGAAATAACATCCATAATTCTGAGCAGATTCTACGACACAAGGGGGCCATGGGGGTCTCTTTTCAGGTTCACCACCATCTGTCCAGAGGCCGTGGAACGGCACCATAATTCTGCATATTATGAAGCAGCCCCACGAACAATGTCTCCACAGCGACGGGCATTCTTTGTGCCTGTCCACCGAACGTTGTCCTCTTTGGGGGCGGTTACAGGCTCGGGTGTCTTTTGGGTGGCGAAACTGAAAAGAGACCCCCATGGCCCCCTTTAAATCCGCAATAGGTACTTTTTGCTCGAGTTATTTCTGGGACACGACATTAGGATTTCATATCATATGTTCGCGGCTCAATTATGAAATAATGGCAAAAGGAGCAAGCCTTCTTTGAACGAAGATATCAACGGCGTGATCCATATACCCATCGACGGCGTCCTTGACCTCCATACCTTCGACCCAAAGGAGGCGGCCTCTCTTGTCAATGAGTATCTCCGTGCATGCATCGAAGAAGAAGTCTATGAAGTAAGAATCATTCACGGCAAAGGAAGGGGTGTCCTGCGACGAACGGTTCATGCTGTCCTGGAAAAACATCCCGCGGTCTTCGAATTCAAGTTGGATACCGGCCCTTCTTCCTGGGGAGCAACCATTGTTCGCATGACGCCCCCGCAACAATAAAACCAATGGCCTTATTGAAGCGGCCGCAACTCTGGAAAGGCCGTTCTGACTTTTCCTTCAAATAACTTCCGCACTCACTTCTGTTGATACAAGCTATCAACTACCAGAAGAAACTGAAAAATCTTTTGGATACAGTGATGGTCGCAGGCGGATCTCAAGGTGAAAGACGAGAGGCCACAGCCATTTTCGAAAGGCCAGATCCTTATGCTTAGAACGTGAGATCATACGGCGCAGCCTCTGAGCCGATCCGACATTGTTTTCTCATACAGCCCTTGAAAATGCACAGCGAGCGCATTCCCCGCAGGCTTGTTGGAGCGTAGCGGAAATCCCACTTACGGGGCTGCGGGATTAGCGAGCGAATTACAGTAAGAAAGCTTCCTTACATTTGGGAGATTCCCTGCAGCTTGCTGCAGGGATCTTCAAATGCGATCGAACTTGAAAGAAGATCCTCATGGCCAAATCGTTTTCAATGGATCGTATCCCACTCACACCTTCCTCCGCCTTACCGACAACATGTGATCATTTCAAAAACTGAACCAACATCCCTCAAGATCAGGCTGTCTTTCTCCAAGGGCCTTCTCGTTCCACCATCTTCCCGTAGACTGCCACTAACGCATCCTTTAAGTTGAATTTTCGAGGTAAGTCTCCTAGAATACCTCTGCGTCTCCAGCGCAGGCTTGCTTCCCAACAAACGCCCACACTGATGACGTTGCACCTCTAGTCTTTATCTCGAACAATTGGTGCCGACCATGAAAGGTGAAACACGTTGAAGGTCAAACTTGCAAAAACCGCTGCATTTTGTATGGGTGTGCGCCGGGCCATGGAAATGGTTCTTACGGAAGCCAACAAGAATGAGGGACCCATCTTCACTTACGGGCCACTTATCCACAACAACCAAGTCATGGCTCTCTTGGAGTCCAGGGGCGTCACGTCGATCGACGATATCGAGGGAATTCAGGAGGGAACCCTTGCTATCAGGGCTCACGGAATTCCTCCCAAGCAGAGGAGGCTGCTGAAAGAATCCGGCCTCAGACTCATCGATGCGACCTGCCCTAGGGTGGCTCGGGTTCAAGCCGTTATTCGTTACCAGACAAAGAAGGGGAACACGGCCGTCATCGTAGGTGACAGAGACCACCCTGAGGTCATTGGCCTTTTAGGGTATGCAGGAGATCGGGCCTATGTGATCAACCAGTTGGATGACGTTTTCCACATCCCCGACGGAGAAAAGGTCTTCGTTGTTGCCCAGACCACACAGGACACCCGCAACTACCAAGAGATCGTAGAGGCCGTCACTGATAGGTTTCCTGATGCCCTGATCTTTGATACCATCTGTGATGCCACCATCGAGCGACAGGCCGAAGTCAGGGCCTTTGTGGGTCAGGTCGACGCAGTCGTTGTGGTGGGAGGATATCATAGCGGAAACACCAGGAGGCTCGCCCAAATATCTGAGGCTGCGGGCTTACCTACCTTTTGCGTAGAAACAGAAAAGGACTTGGATGAAGAACGGCTTTCCAACATGGAAGTGATTGGGGTAACGGCCGGTGCCTCCACGCCAAACTGGATGATCAAGAATATCGTTAATGAGATAGAGACGATCCGGAGCCGTAAGGAGAGTTTCCTGGGGCGGTGGTTCAAGGGGACCTTTAAGTTCATGCTCCTGAGCAACCTGTTGGTCGCACTTGGGGGCCTCGCTCTTGCGTATGCGGTCTCAGTTCTCTGCGCCAGGGTGCCTGATTTCGTCTACCCCTCCCTCGCTTTTTTCTATCTCTATGCCATGCATGTCTTCAACCGTTTTCTTGACAAGGACGCCAGCACGTATAATGACCCTGAGAGAGCGAGCTTCTACCGCAAATACCGGGGTTTTCTGATCGTCTCGGCTACAGTCTCCATGATTGCCTCCTTTGCCCTCGGCTATCACCAGAGCACCATGACATTCTTTGCCATTTTGGGCCTTAGCATTCTGGGCATCATATACAGTATTCGAATTCTGCCCATAAGGCCCAAACGCCTGTGGCGGTATACCAAGATCAAGGATATACCGGGGTCAAAAACCCTTTCAGTGGCCCTGGCCTGGGGTGTGGTGATTACCTTACTTCCCCTGCTTGTATCCCCAAACACGGATTGGCTTGTGGCCATTATTTCATTTATCCTTGTGTTTTCAATGGTTTATGCTAGATCTGCCCTCTTTGATATCTTCCAGGCCCAAGGAGACCTTATTGTGGGTGTGGAAACGCTTCCCATTGTCTTGGGAGAAAAGAGGACCCTGTATCTCCTAAAGGGCGTTATCTTATCGGGGGCCTTGATCAATGCTACGGCAGGCATCTTTGGGTTGGTCGGTCCCTTTATATACCTCCTCCTCCTCTGTCTTCTGTCCCTGGGCCTGAGCCTTTTGGCCTATGAGAAGAGATGGCTTTATCCCGGGACACGCCTTGAAGCGATAGTGGAAGGCAATTTCTTCTTTGCTGGTCTATTGGGCCTCATCTGGCAGATCCTCTCATGACCGACATAAGCGTCGTCATCCCTACATACAATCGGTCATCCAAAGTGATCAGGGCCGTAGCCTCTGTCCTCTACCAGACATTTACCGATTACGAGATTATCGTAGTGGATGATGGATCCAAGGATGGGACATCGGATCGCCTGGCGCCTCTGGCCTGTCACATCCGGTATCTCCGCCACCACTCGAACCTGGGGGTTTCCGCAGCCAGAAACACGGGGATCAAGGCCTCCAGATCTCCATTCATTGCCTTCCTCGATTCAGATGATTACTGGTTGCCGGAGAAACTGTCTATCCAGATGGATTTTTTCAGACACCACCTTGACGCGGTTGCCTGCCAAACAGAAGAAGTCTGGATCAGGAAAGGAATTCGCGTCAATCCCAGAAAAAAGCACTTAAAACCGTCAGGGCACATATTCGAGTCTTCTTTAAAACTCTGTCTGGTCAGTCCCTCTTCTGTTATGCTGAGGCGATCTCTATTCAGTGAGGTGGGCCTTTTTGACGAAGATCTTCCTGCCTGCGAAGATTATGACTTGTGGCTGAGGATTTCCTGCCGATATCCCATTTCCCTAATTCCCAGGCACTTGGTGGTCAAGGAGGGAGGTCAAGATGACCAATTATCGTTCCAGGTCAAGGGATTGGACCGGTTTCGAATCAAAGCGCTCCAAAAGCTCATAAACGGGGGTCAGCTTAGCGCCAAGCAACTCCATGCTACTGTACAGGAACTCTCCGACAAATGCCGGATTTATGGGAACGGATGCCTCAAGAGGGGAAGAGTGACCGAAGGGAAATACTACCTCAAGCTCCCCAAATCCATAACTAACTGATAATTCACAACAAACTGGTGTCTCGTATCATACGTTCTGAGACCAATATCTAATGAACCCGTAAAAAGTCAAAGACCCGTCACTCCCGCGAAAGCGGGAGTCCATAACAGCTTGGAATTCCTTGATTCCCCCGTGCGCGAGAATGAAAGAGCGGGGGAAAACATACTTTTTACGAAGACATCATATTTAGAGTTCTTGATAGAATTCTCGATTATATTGGTGTGTAATAAGGCATGAACTGTTCCCTCAAGACGATATCTATAGGGGCCAGCGGTCGTGAAACGGCACCATAATTCTGCATATTATAAAGCAGCCCCACGAACAATGTCTCCACAGCGACGGTCATTCTTTGTGCCTGTCCACTGAAACTTGTCCACTTTGGGGGCGGGCTCAGGCGTCTTTTGGGTGTGAAACTGAAAAGAGATCCCCATGCCCCCCTTTGTATCTGCAGTAGGTTTTTTTGGTTCGAATACTTCTGGGACAGGACCCTACCGATTGCTCGGGCTATGCCTTCGGCAGGATAAGTACGTCGATCTTACCCTTCAGGGACTCTTTAAAGGCAAGGGCATCATTGTCATCACCCACAATGGTGCCGTAGTGCATAGGGATGGCCAACTTGGGTTGGATGGCCAGCGCCGCCTCAACGGCCTGCTCAGCGGTCATGACATAGGTCCCGGAGACCGGCAGAAGGGCGATGTCCACCTTTAACTCCTTCATTTCAGGGATAAAATCCGTATCCCCGGCATGATAGATCCTCACCCCATCTACCTCCACGATGAAACCGAGCCAGGCCTTCTGCTTGGGGTGAAAGTCCTTATCCCTGTTGTAAGACGGTACAGCCTCGATTTTGACCTCTCCGAGACTCATGGACTCCCCGGGGGCGACGATCCTCACATCTCCGGTCAGCTTTTCTGCCGAAGTCTTATCTGTGATAATCACCGTACCTGATCCCTGAATCTTGGAGACATCATCAGGAGAACAATGATCAAAATGTTCATGACTAATCAAGATCAGGTCGGCCTTTGGGCCTGGTGAAATATCATAGGGGTCAAAATATATAGTCTCTTCAGCATCAATCCTGAAGCCATCATGCCCCAACCACACCATCTTCTGAGCCATTTCTTCAATCATACACAATCCTCCTATAATGGTTCCAGGATGATCTTATGATCCACCAGGGAAAGGAGTTTAATCTTTGCCCTGATCTCCTTCTTCTCCCCGAAAATATTGACCATTTTGACCTCCCCATTACCGGTCTCAAGTTGGTCAACACTCTCAAGGAGCAATTCTTCTTGCCCGTCCTTCAACAAATAGACTGCGGCCTCACACATGATTATCCATCTCCTTTATGATCTCCATGACCTGATCCACCAAATGGGGTAAAGGCTCGCCAGAGACACCGACCAGTTCAATATTCTCCTGCGTCAACGGGATCAAGATCTTCTTGGCCTCACTGGCACTGACGGCCGAGGCCATACTCGGCGTCAATTCCCCCATCATGGCATCTGGGACAACAATCGCCAAAGGCCCTACGATGACATCCACCTTGGCGCTTGTGCGCACTATCGCTCTCTCGCCTGTAGCCCCCTTGTTCGCTCCTGCCTTCATCATGCGGGAGGTGGCAATGGAGTTTGTTCCTAGTGCCAATATCTCCATTTCACGGTTTATTGCATTCCTCAGCCCCTTTATGATGGCTGCACCTATACCGCCCCCCTGTCCATCCATGACCATCACTATCATGCTGTCACCAGGTATTGATTTTGTGATTCACACTTGCCTTCCTTTAAACGACACCGCCTCAATAAATTCGCACTTTTTCGCCCTGCATTCATCAAAGATCCTCACAGTCATCTCCTCTAGGCATGACGGCTTATTGTCCACAAACTTATGGCGCCATTACGCCTTTTTCGTCGGCACACGCCCAATTCTCGTACAGAAACAGAATGACTCCACCGAAACCCGTAAAATACCGCCATAATCTAAAGGCCTTTAATCCGAGGCTACTCCGCGCCCCCTGATCACCCCCTTGACCTGGCGACGGGAATTCCATATATACGAAGAAATGTATTATACCATATTCGACTGAGAGCCGACATACTGACAGGTTTAACCTTCTATACTATAACATGAAGGCCGTTGACAAGAGAATCAGGAGTTTTTTAGGGTTGGTGTCTCTGCTGGACAAGTTATAAAATTGCCTCGCAATTTTATACAACGCGGCTTCGCCGCTTTAGCACTTTGGCAAATCTATTGCTTCTAGAGGGGCTCGGAGATCTCTTGGAAGGGCCGAACTTGGTTCAGGGCCCCTTCATCGGCGTACCTCCGGCGACTGGCGGGCGGCGGATTACTACAATCATATCCAGGAAGGAGACCTTCATATTACCAAGAGACATCTTCCGCCCGCCTGGGTGGCAACTTCATATCGCACTACCCATATGGCCCTTCGGCCCTGGAAAGAGATTGCTGAGCCCCTCAAATGTTCGATAGGAGCTAAACAGTGACGAAAAAGGAAATTCCTAAGCTATCAAGGTAACGGTGCAGAAACACTTTGGGAATAGATATGCCTCTAAATACTGATCTGGGACTACCGATATTCCTAGCCTTCTCGGTACTTTTTCCCCTGGGAACCTTTCTCCTCGGTTCCATCCCCTTTGGGAGGCTTATAGGCCAATGGGTCGCAGGAATAGATGTCACCCAGAGGGGCAGCGGGAACATTGGAGCCGCCAATGTGGCCAGAGTCATCGGGGTGAAATGGGGAATCCTTACCCTTTTTCTGGATGGACTCAAGGGGTTTCTTCCTCTCTTTCTTTTTGCCCTCCTCTTCCCCCAATCTGAGGCGATTCTGGCCCTCACGGGATTATCCGCTCTCTTGGGCCATCAATATTCCGTGTATCTGAGATTTCGAGGAGGGAAAGGGTTTGCCACCGCCCTAGGCGTTTATCTTGCCCTCTCTCCCGCTGCCTGCCTGGTATCTTTATTGGTGTTCGTTATCACGGTGTATGGATGGCGCTACATCTCCGTGGGATCTATGGTGTCTTCATGTATCATGCCCCTTATGCTCCTCGTTCTTGGCGAGTCGAGTGCGTTGATCACAGTGACCCTAATCATGGCCGTCCTGATATGTATTAATCACAGAGACAATTTATACCGATTGGCCAAAGGCCAAGAAAGGAAATGGGGAAAAACAGTCGTCAGGAGAGAAGATCCAGAAGACGTTCCAGCTCCTCATCGGAATAAAACGAGATGATAATGGTTCCTTGTTTGCCCCGCCTCCGCTTGATATCTACCTTTGTCCCCAGGGACCTCTTTAGTTCATCTGCAAGGGATCTAAAATAACCATCCTGCTCTGTATGATGCGACGTCGACTTCACTGGTGCCTTCTTCTTCTTTACCAGGTCTTCCACTTGTCGCACCGACAGGCCCTTCCTAATAATAAGATCCCTGATCTCTTTCTGTTCTGTAGGGTCCTTAAGACCAGCCAGCACACGGGCATGCCCCATGCTCAAGTTCTTATGGATGATATCATCTTGAATGGTCTTTGGAAGATTCAGGAGCCTCAATAAATTCGTAACAGTGGACCGGTCCATGTCCAATCTCTCGGCAAGGGCCTCTTGAGTCGCTTCCGTCACTTCCAGCCACCTTTTAAATGCGTGGGCCTCCTCAATGGGATTCAGGTCTTCTCTATGGATGTTCTCCACAAGGGCCAGTTCCAAGGACTCCGCGGGCGTAGTCTCCCGGACCACGACCGGGACCCTTTCCAGGCCCGCATTTTGGGCGGCACGCCAGCGGCGCTCACCCGCGATGAGTTGATACCCTTGATCTGTCTTTGTGACGAGAAGCGGCGTAAGGATTCCATCCTTCTTCACAGAGTCCTTCATAGCCTCCAGTTCCGGACCGTCAAACACCTGCCTCGGCTGATAAGGATTGGGCTCTATGTCCTCAATAGGGCACTGAAAGAAGGTTTCATCTCCACGACTCAGGCTGTTTCCCGCTGGAATGAGGGCTGATAGGCCCTTCCCCAACGCCCTCCGCTTTGTCATTGACTCTCACCTCGTTCAAGAAGTTCTTTAGCCAAAGCCAGATAACTCTGAGCCCCCTTGGACGTGATGTCGTAAAGGAGAGCGGGCTTCCCGTGACTGGGGGCTTCACTCAGGCGCACATTTCTGGGAATAATCGTCTGAAAGACCGCTGCCTTGAAATGTCCTCGCACTTCGTCTTCTACCTGAACCGTAAGATTGTTCCGAGAATCATACATTGTCAGCAGGATCCCCTCCACATCCAGAGATGGATTAAGGCCTTGCCGTACCGCCCAAATGGTTTTCAACAACTGCGTCAACCCCTCTAGGGCATAGAATTCACACTGGAGTGGAATTAAGACAGAATCTGAGGCGGTCATGGCATTCACTGTAAGAAAACCCAGCGAAGGAGGACAATCAAGGAAGATGTAATCATATCGCTCTTTGAGTGGAAAGAGTTTACTCCTGAGCCTATACTCCCTTTTCTCAATAGAGACCATTTCCACTTCTGCACCGATCAGGTCACCCGTAGCCCCAACAAGATCTAATCCAGGCAAATCCGTCGAGACGATCACCCTTGCCTCAGGCACGGAACCTAGCATCATATCATAAAGGCCTTCGACCCCTTCTCCTTTGTCGCCCCCTAGTCCGCTTGTTGCGTTGCCCTGAGGATCGCAATCCACCAGAAGACAGGTCTTTTCTGCAGCCGCAAGGGAGGCGGCCAGGTTTATGGCAGTGGTTGTCTTTCCCACTCCTCCCTTTTGGTTTGCAATGGAGATAATGGTTCCCATGAAATTAGCCTGGTCACGCGAAGCATTCTTGATCTCGTCTATTTGCCAGGACCCCCCCTACTGAAGCCCCGGGCACACTCTCTACTGCGAAAAAGCAAATAACACAATCCACCATATTTGGAAAGCAAAATCCATGTTTCACGTGAAACATGGACAGGACCACAGACTTCTCT
>Ga0315553_10004171_pt1 | contig 11003 bp, 9 predicted proteins | sample SalMarSW160140MG_FD_203099 | JGI IMG/M metagenome (GOLD analysis project Ga0315553, IMG submission 203099) | Salt marsh sediment microbial communities from the Plum Island Ecosystem LTER, Massachusetts, United States - Salt Marsh Sediment SW1601-40 ... | reverse complement strand
CGGCGAACAAGATACGATTCACGGCAGGCGATATCGTTTTGACGTCAAAGTTGATCGACGGCACATTTCCCGACTATCAGCGCGTGATCCCGCAGAACAACGACAAGATCATGCAGATCGGCAATGCTGGCTTTACCAGCGCCGTCGACCGCGTTTCGACCCTGTCGAGCGAAAAAGGACGGGCGGTCAAGCTCAACATCGCCGACGGCAAGCTCGTCCTTTCGGTCAATAATCCCGAATCCGGCTCTGCGACCGAGGAATTAGAGCTCGATTATAGCGGCGAGCCCCTGGAAATTGGCTTCAACGCTCGCTATCTATTAGACATTGCAGCTCAATTCGACGGCGACCGTGCGGTTTTCGAACTATCCGACCCGAGCGCACCGACCGTGCTTCATGACGAGAACGATACCACCGCTCTCTACGTTCTGATGCCGATGCGGGTCTGAGCCGGGTTGCGAAAGATCTGACCGCGCCGCGGAGCTATGCGGAAATTGTGGATCGACGGGAATTGCCTTGGCGGTTTTGACATCACATGGCTGCTGGGCCAATGGCGATGATGGCTCGGCGAGAAATCCCTTCCTCGCCCGTTTAAGCCTTTCAAATTTCAGGAATTACGCCCGGTGCAGCTTTGCGCTTGATGGGCGGCCGGTGGTCTTGACCGGCCGGAACGGCGCCGGAAAGACGAACATTCTCGAATCGATCTCAATGCTGACGCCCGGCCGCGGTCTGCGAAGCGTGCCGTTTGCAGATCTGGCCCGGCTCACCGGGGATGGGGGCTGGGCGGTCTCGGCGCATCTGTCGCTGAATGGCGATCTGGTAAACCTCGGCACGGGCCAGCAGGCGGAGGCGATGCGTGCCGCAAATGGCCGTATCGTTCGCATCGACGGTGAACAGGCGGGCAGCTCGGGGGCGCTTGGCGATTATTTGCAGGTTCTATGGCTTATTCCGGCGATGGATGGGCTTTTTGCCGGGCCGGGTTCCGAACGCCGCCGTTTTCTTGACCGCATGGTTGCGAGTTTCGACGGCGCGCATCGCCGCCGCCTCAATCAGTTCGAGCGGGCCATGCGCCAGCGGAATCGTCTGCTTGAGATGAATGAGCGCGCCGCGCGCATGTTCGAGGCGATCGAAAGCCAGATGGCCGAGATCGGCACCGCGATCGCCGCCGCGCGCATCGAGGCCGTGGCGCGCCTTCGCAGTTTCGATATGCGCCCGGCGCCGCCCGAGACAGGGGCTTTTCCTCACGCTCTCTTGGCTCTTGAGGGGACGCTCGAAGAGGCGCTTGGCGAAAAGCCTGCGGTCGATGTGGAGGATGATTATGCGCGCATGCTCGCCGAAAGCCGTGAACGCGACCGTGCGGCCGGACGCACGCTGATCGGTCCGCATCGGGCCGACCTGCGGGTGCGCCACGGACCAAAAGACATGCCGGCCGAGCTCTGCTCGACAGGCGAGCAAAAAGCGTTGCTGATCGGTTTGGTTCTCGCTCATGCGAAAGCGGTGAAAGACGCGCGGGGCGGCCTTGCGCCACTCCTTCTTTTAGACGAAATTGCGGCGCATCTCGATGCGCTGCGCCGTGAGGCATTATTTGAGGAAATCGACCAGCTCGGCGCACAGACCTGGCTCACCGGCACCGACGAAGCCGTCTTTGCGCCACTTCGCGAGAGGGCCCAGTTTTTCATCATTGCCGATGGTTCCGTCGCCGAAGGCGCGCGGCGCGAAGATCGGCATTTAAGCACCGGGTAAAGGATTGGTTCGAATGAGTGCGAATCCCGCACGGAAGACAGCCGCGGAAGGCGATTATGGCGCGGGCGCGATCAAGGTTCTGAAGGGCCTCGATGCGGTCCGCAAGCGCCCCGGCATGTATATCGGCGACACCGATGACGGCTCCGGGCTGCACCATATGGTCTATGAGGTGGTCGACAACGCCATCGACGAGGCGCTCGCCGGCTATTGCGACCGCGTGCTGGTGATGCTCAATGCCGACGGCTCGGTGACGGTGGAGGACAATGGCCGCGGCATTCCGACCGAGATGCATGAAGAGGGTGTGTCGGCCGCCGAGGTGATCATGACGCAGCTCCATGCGGGCGGCAAATTCGATCAGAACTCCTACAAGGTCTCCGGCGGCCTGCATGGCGTCGGCGTTTCGGTCGTCAATGCCCTCTCCGCCCGCCTCGATCTGACGATTTGGCGCGGCGGCAAGGAACATGCGATGGCGTTCGAGCATGGCGTCAGCGTCGAGCCGCTGAAAGTGGTCGGCGAAGCGCCGGACCGCAGCGGCACGCGCGTGACCTTCCTGCCTTCGCTCGAGACTTTCTCGAAGACCGATTTCGACTATGCGACGCTCGAACACCGGCTGCGCGAGCTCGCCTTCCTCAATTCGGGCGTTCGCATCGTGCTCTCCGACCTGCGCGGCGTCGAGCCGAAAACGGAAGAGCTGATGTATGAAGGCGGGCTCGAAGCCTTCGTGCGCTATCTCGATCGCGCGCGGACCCCGCTTATCGACACCCCCATTACCATCAAAGCCGAACGCGAAGGGGTGACGGTCGAGTCCGCCCTCCGGTGGAACAGCGGCTATCACGAGAGCGTGCTCTGCTTCACGAACAACATTCCCCAGCGCGACGGCGGCACGCATATGGCCGGCTTCCGGGCCGCCTTGACCCGGACGATCAATACCTATGCGGCCGAGTCGGGGCTGGCGAAAAAAGAGAAGGTGCAGCTCACCGGGGACGATGCGCGCGAGGGCCTGACCTGCGTCCTGTCGGTCAAAGTGCCGGACCCGAAATTTTCCAGCCAAACGAAGGACAAGCTGGTCTCCTCCGAGGTTCGCCCGATCGTCGAAAGCACCATGGTGGAGGCGCTGGGCGCCTGGTTCGAAGAGCATCCGAGCGAAGCCAAGACCATCGTCCAGAAGATCGTCGAGGCGGCCGTCGCGCGCGAAGCGGCCCGCAAGGCCCGCGAGCTGACGCGCCGGAAAGGCGCGCTCGATGTCGCCAACCTGCCGGGCAAGCTTGCCGATTGTCAGGAGCGCGATCCGGCGAAGGCCGAGCTGTTCCTGGTCGAGGGCGACAGTGCCGGCGGTTCCGCCAAACAGGGGCGCGATCGCGCCTTCCAGGCTGTGCTTCCCTTGCGCGGCAAGATTTTGAATGTGGAACGCGCGCGATTCGACAAGATGCTGTCGAGCCAGGAGATCGGCACGCTGATCACGGCGCTCGGCACCGGCATTGGCCGAGACGATTTCAACATCGAGAAGCTGCGCTATCACCGCATCATCATCATGACCGACGCCGATGTCGACGGCGCCCATATCCGCACGCTTCTCCTGACCTTCTTTTACCGGCAAATGCCGCAGCTGATCGAAGGCGGTTATCTCTATATCGCTCAGCCGCCGCTCTATAAGGTCAAACGCGGCAATTCCGAGCAATATCTGAAGGACGAGCGTGCCTTTGAGAATTATCTGATTGCCGGCGGCATCGAGGACGCCGTGCTCGAACTCGGCAGCGGTGAGACGGTTGCCGGCAACGATTTGCGCCAGATTGTCGAGAAGGCGCGTGCGGCGGTCGGGATTCTCGAAGGGCTTCACAGCCGCTATGCCCGTTTCGTCATCGAACAGGCCGCTATCAGCGGGGCGCTCGACCCGAAAGTGCTGGCCGACGAGGCGCAAGCGCGGACGCTCGCCGAGCGCATTGCAGGCCGGCTGGACAGTTGCTCCGAGGAGACCGAACGCGGCTGGCGCGGGGAGGTCACCGACGAAGGCGGGCTTGCCTTTACGCGCGAAGTTCGGGGCGTGACCGAGGTGCATGTCATCGACCGTGCGCTGATCGCCTCGGCCGATGCGCGCAAGCTCAACCAGCTCGCACAGCATCTCCTCGATGTCTATGGCACCACCGGCTGGCTGAAACGTAAGGGGCAGGATACGGCGATCCATGGGCCGGTAAGCCTGCTCAATGCTGTTTATGCCGCCGGTCGCAAGGGCATCGCCATGCAGCGCTATAAAGGCCTGGGCGAGATGAACCCCGAACAGCTTTGGGAGACGACGCTCGATATAAATGCCCGCACGCTGATGCAGGTGAAGATCGGCGAGCTGGACGAGGCCGACGAGATCTTCTCCAAGCTCATGGGCGACATCGTCGAGCCGCGGCGCGAGTTCATCCAGGAGAACGCGCTGGCGGTGGCGAATCTGGATGTTTGAGGCGATTCACTCCGGGAAAGCCTGTTAGAACGGATCCCCACGAAACAATAAGATGCAAGCTCTCGCTCGTGTCCGGCCGGTTCGGCAGGGTCTGCGGGACCTTGTTTGCTTTCGCGGATTCCTCTATTCCGATATTTCAGTTCGAGTGCCTGATAAATGAGGGAAACCAACAGCCTATGGCGCTTTGCGCGGTTCTTAAAAGCACCACGGATACATTGGGCTATCATGGTTGCAAGATGTTTTCCGATCCCAGGAACGAGATGTGACGATTTACGTAAACAAGCCCCGCGTTTGCCGTGTATTTAGAAGTATTCTCAAATGAAAAATCCCCTGCGTCTTCTAATTGTTCAGGACAACAGTCCCGGGCACTACAATCAAAGCGAGGGGGTGGCGAAAGCAATACAGCGGGTTCATGCCTGTGATGTCGCGCGGATGAGGGCTGTTAAAAATTCAATTCCGTCCTGGCATCTTTTATACTATCTTTATAATAAGAAAATTCTACCAGATAAGCTATTTCTAAAAATGGCATACGACGAGTTCGTTTGCGAATTTGATCCGGACATAATCGTATCAGCTGGTGGCGATACTTTGTTGTTAAATGTGATTCTCTCGAAGTTGTATCGATGCAAGAATATATTTTCGGGGTCGGTGCGCAATCTGGACCGACATCTATTCTCAGCGATTCTGATTCCTTATCGAAGATATTCAGGCCAATCGCCATTCATTGAGTGTCTAAAGCCTAGTCCGATCGATCCGGATGAACCATCGAAGGCCGCGCAGCGTTTCGACTTCTGCTTTCTGATTGGTGGACCGAGCGGAACGCATTCCTATTCGGGTGATGACTGGCATCGCCTCTTGCTGCTGATTCAACAGATGGCCGCAAGCCATTCCGTTGCGGTCTTCAGTTCGCGGCGAACGCCGCCGGATATCGCCGTTCAATTGCGGCAGGTGCAGAGCGAGAATATCAGCTTCTTCGATCCTGCAGATGCGGGAACCGTGGAGCTATTCGACTATTGCAAGCGGTCAAGCGGGATCATCGTGACGGAAGATTCAAACTCGATGATTACTGAGGCCGTGTGTTGTCGCAAACCTGTCCTGGCGCTTGCGCCGGCGCGGACTCGAATGAATGCTAACGAGGCGGACTACCTAGCCGGTCTGATGTCGAAAAATTGGCTCGCGCGCCAGGTGCTCGACGAAAATGCCGCCGTCCATGAACTCATCACAAAGTTGGACGCCTTACAGCCCATGAGATCCAATCATTTGGACATACTCGCAAAAAAACTGCAGCCACTTCTTCCGATCCCCGCAAGCGCTCCAGTGATGTCGTAGAGAGTGTCACGGAGTTGAGGTTCTGGGACGGCGGATCTTCGATTCGAAGGCGTCCCGGTGTTGCGCACCTGACGGCAACGGTTCGCGCTCCAATATTTTCGCGATCCGGCTGGTGCGCATGAAAGCATGGGATAGTGAAAAATAGAATCCCTTCCAGCCACCCGTACAATGCAACCGGCAGATATAATATTTCACAAAACTAATCGGAAATTCAAATATAAGGCGGACCCGCAAAGTTGCCGGTCCATAGGTCTTCGAACTGTTTGCACGAAATGTGCTGAACCGATTGTTTTTCTCAATAACGTGTTCGAGTGAGAGATAGGGGTAGTGGAGAATCGGCGCCCGAAGCTGTTTGGGCGCTATGTGCTTGAGCGCGACACGGTCATAGACTGAGTGGTCCCGATAGCTGCCGACCGCGCGGTGATAAAAGCGTACGACATTATAATCCGTCGCAAACGGCCTCGGCTTCTCATCGCCCGGGTAGATCGTCAATATCTTCGCCTTATAGGCATCGGGTTCGGGCGGGAGGCCGTCCCGAAACAAGCTTTGAATCTCCCTCGCCAGATCGGGCGTCACGACTTCGTCGGCATCGACATTGAGAACCCACTCATTGCGGCAGCACTGTTCGGCGTAGCGCTTCTGCGGTCCATAGCCGGTCCAATCGCGGTGCAGAACCGTCGCGCCCATCGACCGGGCGATTTCGACGGTCCGGTCCGTACTGCCGGAATCCACGACGATTATCTCGTCGACCCAGGATCGCAGCGCGACGAGCGTCCGGGGCAGCCGCGCTTCTTCATTCTTGGTGATGATAAAGGCCGAGACGGGGATGGGCACGGCATCTCCACAACTTAAAATTGCATTAATGCCGGCGTACGCGCAAATGATGGGGCGGGCAAGCTGCGCAGAGCGGGCGTCCACAGCTCGGGCAAAGAAAATCAGCCACTGCGTCTTATCGGCAACTTTTCGGCTTTGAAGGACTTGAGGAAGGGCGGCCCGTCTGCGGCCGTGCGGCGGAAATACTGCTTTGGCAGCACACTCGGCGGCTTGCTGCTAACCTACTGAATTTTAAAACAGATTTGCGTATCCTTGGATACGCAGGCTATAATTTTGCCTGATGGCTTTGTCAACCGAAGAGGTGCCGATGACGGATCAGCATTTGCTCCACCAGTTGCGGGGCTACAGTCTTACCACCGCGGAGATTCTCTATCGCATGCCGGATCATCCCGGCCTTCTGCAATCTTTCGTTTGGCAGGACTACGACATGGCGCCGCGTTTTCCTCGTCTCGAAGCGTTTCTGACCTATTGGCAGGATCACCTTGAAGGCCCGTTGTACAAGGTGACCGTCGCGCATAAGAAGCTCGTCTCCCCTACGGAATTTCAGTTTATCGACGGCCGGTTCGTGCTGCATTGAGCGGCGGCCTCTCCGTCACCCGGCATTGTGAGCCTGCACGCGCCCGCTTGATCCGGCGCGGCAAGGGCTGTATTCAGCGCTGATATATCTGAACCGGATCGGGGGCTGACTCGGCGCATGATCAGACAGGCCAAGAGACTGACGCGTCCTTATCTGCGCGCAGTCCAGGGAAGCTATCGCTCGGTCCGGCATTCCATATCGGCCAATTCGCCGCCATGGCTGAGAGGGGCGCTCGACCGCGTTCTCGACCATTTCGATCTTATCTTTGTGGATCACGGCGTCTTTCGGGCGATCTATCCGAACCGTCACCGCATCTCGCCTCTCGCCTGGCGCTCGGCTCAGCCCTCGCCTCGCGACATCCGGCGTCTTGCCCGTCGCGGCATCAAGACGATCGTCAATCTGCGCGGCGAGCGCGATTGCGGCAGCTACCGTCTTCAGCAGCGCGCATGCGAAAAATACGGCATCCGCATGGTCGATTTCGTCGTCAAATCGCGGCAAGCCCCGCAGCGCCAAATCTTTCATGACGCGAAGGCGCTTTTCAAGACGATCGAATATCCCATGCTGCTCCACTGCAAATCCGGTGCTGACCGTGCTGGTCTGATGAGCGTGCTTTATCTCATCTTAAAGGAAGGGCGGCCCGTCGAGGACGCCAGGCGCCAGCTCAGTCTCAGATATGGCCATATCAGACAGGCCGATACCGGCGTGCTGGACATGGTCTTCGACAGTTATCTGGCCCATAGCAGCGAGGAGCCGATCACATTCCTCGACTGGGTCGACCAGCATTACGATTCCAAGGCGATCAGCACGCGGTTCCGGGCGCGCTCCTGGGCCAATCTGTTGGTCAACCGGCTAATGCGCCGAGAATGAGTGTCTTAACCAGCCAGAAGCGCGCCGCGCAGGTCGGTTCCTGCGACAAGATCGATGAGCGCAGCGACCGGATAGGCAAATGCACTCCAGAAACCCAGGCCGGTTTCGCCGCGAATAATATCCGGGACGATCTGAAAACGGTAATAGGCCCACGCCGCCGCGGCGGGGATCAGAACCATGATCGTCTGCGTCACGCCATGGCACACCATTTCCGGCGCGATCTGGTCCGCAAGCTGAAACGCCAGCCCTTCCCAGCTGGAAGGACGGCCGGAGAACTTAAGCGCATAGCGCGTGACGCGCCCTGCGAGCGACGGCTTGCCTTCTTCACTCGTGAAGGCTTCGCGCAGGCGCGTGAGAATGAGCTCGTAAAGCAAGAGGCGCGCGAGTTTGCGCGGGCCGATGCGCGTTGCGGCCCAGACGGCGAGAACAGGCAGAATATCGATGAAACCGCTCGCGAGCGCCCAGCCGCCATAGAGCCCGGCAGCGAGAACGATGGTCGACACGGCAAGGCGCAAGGTCTCCGGATCGTTGATAAAGACGGCAGCGCCTTCGACAAGGGCGAAAGCCGTGCCGACGACGAAGGACGGGATCAGAATGCCGCGCACACGGGTTTGAATGACCGCATCGACCTCGGCGAGCGCGAGCCGCACCGCGACCTCTTCGCCCGCGGCAAGCGCGCCCTGAAGCCCTGTGCGGAGTTGATCGATCGACTTCAAAACCATGGCGCGACGTCCCAGATTGCATAAAGTCCTAGATCAACCCTCGTTCAAGTGAACTCACTTGAACGAGGGTTGATCTAGCATGAGGGGAGCCGCGGCCCAATGCGCACCGACGAACAGATCGCCGCAGCGTTCAAGGATCCCGGCGATCTCCTTGGCCTCTTGCTCGGTTCACGAAAGACCGAACTTGCCCCGCTCTATGAGGCGGCGGGCGTCGAGACGCAAGCGGGTCCGGATGCGCTCGCCATTGCGATCGAGGCGCTGATTGCGGGCAGCCTCAAGGATAGGCAAGAGCAGGCGGGGCCGCTCGGGCTCGCAAGCTGGGCCGCGAGGCGTCTGGGATCCGTTTCGCATCTGCGGGATCTTGCCGAGGCCGATCGCGAGATCCTTCGCCTGTCGCAGGCGCGCGAAGGCGGCGTCACCGGTACGAGCGAGACCAGCGAATTTCTCGCGACCGACGGCCGCGCTCTGCTCAAAATCGCGATCGTGCTTGCCCATTTAAGGCAAACGAAGACGATGCATCTTCGCCGATGGCGTCCACTCCTCGACCGGCTGGTTGGCCACCCGGAATCGGCCGTAACCGCCACGGCGAAGCGGAAAGCCCCGCCATTCGGACCAGAGGCGAAAGAACGCGGTGGCGGGGCGGGCGATGAGGCATTATGGGAGATTATCCAAGGCGCGGGCGGACGCCTGCCATTGTCAGTATGGGAAGCGAGATTGACGGAAGCCCGTAAGGCGCTCGGCCGCTTCAACATCATCGTCGCGGGCCGGACCGGCGTCGGCAAGACGACGCTGATCGGGGCGATTTTCGGCGAGGAGGTCGGCAACACGCTGATGGGCCGGCCCCGGACGCGCGGCCGGATCTGGTATCCGGCCGACCCCGGCGAGGCCGACATTCTCCGGCTTTGCGATACGGAAGGGCTCGAAATGGAGCGTTATCAGGAAACGCTCGAAGGGCTCAAGCGCGAGATTGAAAACCGCAACGCGTCAAACGATCCGTTCGACCATATTCATATCGCCTGGCTGTGCATCGACGAACCCTCGCTGACGGTGCAGCCCGGGGAGGAGGCGCTCGTTAAGCTGCTCACGCGCGAGGGCATCCCGGTGATCGTCGTTCTGACGAAAGCGGGGATGGCGCCGGCCTTCCAGGAGACGGTCGAAAAGCTGCTGCCGGACGCAGTGGCGGTCATTCGCGTGCGGGCCGCGCCGATTGTGATGGAGGAGCAAAGCTTTCCGCAGATGGGGCTCGACGCGCTCATGCAGGCGACCGAAAGGGCCATTCCCTCGGCGGTCGAAGCGGCCTGGCATGTCGCCTCGCGCAATCTCGAAGCCAATTTGAAGCGTTCCGAGACGATCCTGCGGCGCGCGGCCGCGGCGGCCGGCGCGGCGGGCGCTGCGCCGATCCCGCTCGCCGATGCCGCCGGCGTCTTCGGCGTTCAGGTCGGAATGATCATCGCCATCAGCCTGAATATGGGCGTGAAGCTGAAGCGGTCCGATCTTCAGGCGATGGCTGTGACGCTGCTCGGCGCCTTGGGCCTCACTGCGGGCGGCCGTTTCCTTGCCGGCCAGTTCGCAAAGCTGATCCCCGGTCTCGGGACCATTGCGGGCTCGGCCGTAACAGGGACGACGGCGGCCACCCTGACTTACGGGCTCGGCCGCGCCTATGTGGAGTATCTGCGCAGCTTTTTCGAGAAGAACCGGCGTATGCCGAACCCCGACGAGCTTGTCACCGGCTTCCGATCCTTTTGGAGCCGGTGGAAAAACAAATACGAGCCGCCTCCGAAAGCTGCCGATTCTTGAAAGATTTAACGGTTTCGACCAAGCTGGTTTCGATATGAGGGTGCGAGAAAGCGAGTAACCATGCCAAAAGCCATGAAAATCGGCTATGACGCGCTGATTGCGGCGGCAAAGCGGGAAATCAAGGAGCTGGAGCCGGAAGACGTGATGGCGCAGGTCGAGAGCGGCGAGGCCATCCTTGTGGATCTGCGCGATATTCGCGAATTGCAGCGCGACGGCCGCATTCCCGGCTCGTTCCATTGCCCCCGTGGGATGCTCGAATTCTGGATTGATCCGGCGAGTCCCTATTTCAAATCGGTTTTCGGCGAGCCCAAGCGTTTCGTGTTTCACTGCGCCCTGGACTGGCGCTCGGCCCTTGCGACGCAGACGGCGCAGACCATGGGGCTGGAAAATGTCGCTCACCTGAAGGGCGGTTTTAAAGCGTGGAAGGAAGGCGGCTGGCCGGTGGAAATGCTCACGAAAAAATCATAAGCTCGCGGTGCCCGGCCCTTCATCACCGGGGCAGCCAAGGATGCGCGCGTGGGCAGGATCCGCAGCAAAATCTCCACTTCAAGCAAAGAGTTCGCCGACAATCGGGCGGCGTTCGGTGCCCTCAACGCCGAGCTTGCCGCTCATCGCGCCGCCGCCAGCCTTGGCGGTCCCGAAGCCGCGCGCAACCGGCACACGGCGAGAGGCAAGCTGCTGCCGCGCGACC
>Ga0315553_10004168_pt1 | contig 11008 bp, 9 predicted proteins | sample SalMarSW160140MG_FD_203099 | JGI IMG/M metagenome (GOLD analysis project Ga0315553, IMG submission 203099) | Salt marsh sediment microbial communities from the Plum Island Ecosystem LTER, Massachusetts, United States - Salt Marsh Sediment SW1601-40 ... | reverse complement strand
GTCATCTTTGTCTCGGCGATATGGCCGAGGATCCGCGCTTCCACGTGAAGCGCCGACAGCGGGAGCTTTTGCGACTTCGGCGCCTTCTCTCCCTTCACCTTGACGACCAGAACCGGCTCCAAGGACTGTGCAACAGCGGCGTGGCTGATCACAACAAGCAGAAATGCGGAAAGAGACCTGGCCATCGTTCCCCTCCTTCTGGCGGGGCAGGCATTCTTGCCTGCCAACGGGCAGACAGGAATATCTGCCCCACCGTTTTGAAACAGCTTCTTCGTCTGTCGGTGATTCAGAGACTTCGCGCCCAACACATTCTACCGCACTCCCGCGCACCATGCAACGCCGGCAGCGGTTTCCCCCCCCTCGCTTGACTTGCCGGCGCAGGCGGCCTAGAATCGTTAATCGGCCGAACTGGCGGGAATGGGCGACGTTCTTGTACATATGAGCCCGAACTCACTAATCAACAAGGACTTACTGGCGAAGCTCGAGCGGCTCGAGGTGGCGTTTCGCCGTGCCCAACGCGGGAGGCCGGAGGGCGAGCGATCCGGCCCCCATCACGGCGGGCGCATCGAGTTCGCCGACTACCGGGAGTACTCGCCCGGCGACGACTTCCGGCACGTGGACTGGAACGTCCTCAGCCGCACCGACGACCTGGTCGTCAAGCAGTTCGAGCGTGAAGAGCAGTATCTGGTGTATCTGCTGCTCGACTGCAGCGCGTCGATGGACTTCCCCCGCAGCGGCGGGCGGCGCGGCAACTTGCCGACCAAGCTGGAGTACGGCGCCGCATGCCTGGCCGCGCTCGCGTACATCGGCCTGGCCGCGCGACACCGCGTCGAGATGGCCTCGTTCGGAGCCGGCCGGTGCGAATGGTTTCCCGTCGGCGCGGACAAGAACCGAGTCTTCAGCCTGCTGGATCGCCTGAGCGGGCTCCGCGCGGCCGGCGAGACCAGCACCGCCCTTGCGCTCAAAGAGGCATTCGAGCGCTCGCGCGAGCGATGCCTGATCGTGCTCATATCGGACCTGTTTGACGAGGGCCGCTCGCGGGGGATACTGGCCACCCTCGCCGCAAAAGGGTACGACACCTCGATCATCCACGTCGTCTCGCGTGAAGAGGTCGAGCCCCGCGCCCGCGGCCGGATCATCCTTCGTGATGCCGAAACCGGGGACGCCGTGCCGCTCCGCATTACGGACGCCGCGGCCGCGAGGTACCGCCGGGCGCTGCGCGATTTCGGCGAAGGCTGGAGCGCGTTTTGCGGCACGCATGACATCCGATTCCTGTCTACCACCACGGATGTGCCGTTCGAGGACTTCATCATGAGATACCTCCGGCGCGGGGGGCTGGTGCGATGACGTTTGGCCGTCCGTACCTCCTGCTGGGCTTGCTCCTCCTCCCGCTGCTGGCGCTCCTGTACATCCGCCGTGCCGGCAAGCGAGAGGTCGCCGTGCCGAGCCTGATGCTGTGGAGGGCCGCGGCCGCCGATGCGGTGGCCGAGACGGGAGCGAGGCTGGGGGCGTTCGACGTGCCCCTTCTGTTCGCACTCCTCTTCCTGGCGGCGGCCATTCTCGCGGCCGGCGGCCCGGTTCTGACGGTCAAGGCGCGGTCGGCGCCGCACGTGCTGGTGATCGTCGATCGCTCTGCGAGCATGACGGCGCCAGCCAAGTTCACCCGAACCCGCAGGGATGCGCTGGAGCTGTTGGATCGACTGGACAGTGGGAAGGTGACCATCATCGGGTTGCCGCTTGCGGCCGGCCCCGCGCTGGAGGAGTTGACGCCCGCTCAAGCCAAGCTAAGGCTCCGCGATCTCTCCCCCACCCACCTTCCGCTGGACATGGGGAGCGAACTGTCGCGCTGCGCGGGAATCGCACGCCAGGCATCGGCCGTGGTCGTACTGACCGACAACCCGCAGCCGGTCCCCGAGAGACTGGCGGGAAGGCCGGTCCTCGTCATATCCCACGGCGGGCCGGTGCGCAACGTTGCGATCGACGCCTTTGAAGTCACGCCGGGGGACGACGGCCGCGTCCACGTGTTCCTTGCAGTGAAGAACTACTCAGACAAGGCGGCGGCCGTTCCCGTCGCCGTCCGCGCGTGGCGGACCCCGGCTCCCCTGACGGCCAAGACGGCCTTTGCGGGCAAAAGCCGAACCCTCGGGCTGCCGCCGGGCGGCAGGGCCAGCTTGACCGAGTCGCTTCCGGCGGGCGACAGCGTTGGAGCGGATCTGGATGTGGACGACGGCCTGGACGTGGACGATCACGCGGTGGCCGTTCGTGCCGGGGTCCGTCGCATTCGCGTGGCTTACGTCGGCCGCGGCAATCAGTTCATCCTCCGGTCGCTGGAGCTGCTGCCGGACGTCGCGCTCTCGCAGTTCCGCCTCACCGGCGACGTGAACGCTGAGTTTGATCTGTACGTCTACGACGGCGTTGCGCCGGACAAGCTGCCCGCGGCCGACGTCGTGCTCATTGACCCCACGGGTCGGGTAGGCCCGTTCAACGTGCGCGGCGCGACCGCCGGTGAGTGGCGCCGCGCCGTGAAGGTGAAAGACGCCCCCGCGCTGCGCCACGTGAAGGCCGACGCGCTGCGCTTCAAACGCATCCTGAGAATCGACGGCGGCCCGGCGGCGGAGACGTTGATCAAGCTCGCCGAGAGCGATGCGGCCGTTCTGATGCGCTGGCAGGACGAGAAGACGCGAGTGCTCGTGATCGGCTGCAGCCTTGTCCTGTCCGAGACCAACTGGCCGATGCAATCGTCGTTCCCGATGTTCTGGGCCGACGTGCTGGCGGAGGCGGCGGGCCGACGTTCCGCGGCGCGGGGCGCGTGGAGCTGCTCGGTGACCGGCGAGCACATCGTGGTGCGGCGGCCCCCTGATGCGAAGCTATCCGTGATCGGCCCGGACGGCAAACCGGTGCCGCTCGTCCCCGGCCGCGGGGCGCGCAGCTACTTCCTCCCAACGCAAGCCGGCATCTACAGGGTGTCCGGCGGCCCGCTCCCGCAGCGCTTCGCCGTGAACATGCTGCATGCGGCCGAGTCTGAAAACGCCGGTGCGCAATCGAGACCGTCGGTGGCCCTGGAGAAATCTCTTCTTGCGCGCGGTCACGGCGCCGGTGTACCATTGTGGCGATACTTGGCTGTACTGGCGCTGATGTTGGCGCTCGGATACTGGGCTACCGCGGCGCGGACAAGCCGCTGACCTCTGGAGGACTTGTATCTATGCCATCCGTGGACTTTGACGAAGTGTCGAAATACGTCCGTCTGCCCGACGAGGCTCGCGTGCTTCTCGAGCGGCCTGAGCGGGAGCTCCGCATCACGATGAGTCTGCGCCTCGATTCTGAGCTGATGCAGACCGACGTGTACGTGGTCTATTACAACACGGCGCGCGGCCCGGCAAAGGGCGGCATCCGTTTCTGGCCGACCGTCACGATGGACCACACGATCGAGCTCGCCGAGAAGATGGTGTGGAAGACGGCCCTCGCGGGCGTGCCGTTTGGGGGCGGGAAATCGGGCATCGCGCTCGACCCGGGGAAGTTCAGCCGCATGCAAAAGACGGCGATCTTGAAAGAGTATGTCCATGCCCTTCGGCCGGATTTGATAGGGGGAACGTACGTTCCGGCGCCGGACATGGGCACCGGTTCCGCCGACATGGCCGTCATCTTCGGCGAGACGCACCTGCTCGAAAGCGTGACGGGCAAGCCGCCGCGAGTGGGTGGGCTGCCGGGCCGGCTCGAAGCCACCGGCCGTGGGCTCTCTACCTGCGTCCGCGCCGCAGCCCGGAAATTCCTCGGCCGTGATCTGGACGGGCTGACAGTCGCCATTCAGGGGTTCGGCAACGTCGGATCCTGGTGTGCCCACTTCCTCGACCAGTACGGCGCCAGGGTGGTCGCGGTGTCGGACATCTCGGGGGGCGTGACCGCCGGCAGCGGCCTCGACGTGCGTCGGCTTGCCGAATGGGCCAACCAGGGCAACCTGCTCAGGGATTTCGCCGAGTACGACAAGATCAGCAACGAAGAACTCCTGGCGATGAACGTAGACATCCTGGTGCCCGCCGCCACGGAAGACGTCTTGACCGGCGAGAACGCCTCGGCGGTGTCGGCGAAGATGATTGTCGAAGGAGCCAACGGCCCTACCACGGCCGAGGCTGACGCCGTGCTCAACGACCGTGGCTTGCCCGTGCTGCCGGATATCCTGGCGAACAGCGGCGGCGTTATTGCGTCGTACATCGAGTGGCGCAAGGCCAAGTCCGGCAGCCTGACCAGCCGCGAAGAGACGTTTCAGATGGTCGACGACCTTGTGCTCGCCGCGTTCGACCGCGTCACGGAACGTACGGAAAGCTGGAAGACCACGCCGCGCGTGGCCGCCCGCGCCCTGTCCGTGGAGGAAGTGGTCAACACCATGAACGACCGCGGCTGGATATAGGGCGGCCGCCCCCCCCACCGGTTTGCACAGCTTGTGCCCCAGCCGGAATTTCCGGTGCAGCTAAGACGATATGCCGCAACAAGTTACCATATTCGTGTGGCACACAAACGTATTCCAGCGATAAATTTCCAATTATTTCCCTTGACATCCATTTGTAGGTGTGGTATACATACATGTGGTGGGGTTGCCGGGCACGATTCCCGGTGTTCGGTATCCCCTGCGTTGTCAAGGTAAAGCGGGACAACCTGCGGTTTATGGAGGCACGGACATGAAAGGTTTGACCAACCGGCAGAGGGAAGTGTATGAGTTTATTCTTTCTTATATGGAGAACACGCTCCGGCCGCCGACGATCCGCGAGATTGGCGACCACTTCGGGATGCGCTCGACCGGCACGGTGCGCGACAATCTCCGCGCCCTGGCTAAGAAAGGGTACATCCGGCAGAGGCCGCGTTCGGCGCGTGGAATCGTGCTGGTGCAGCGGGAAGACGCCCCTATGACCTCCGGCTCGCGCCGTATCCCCATTCTCGGCAGCATCGCCGCGGGCCAGCCGCTGCTCGCCGTGGAAAACATCGAAGACCGCATCGACGTCGACTCCCGCTTTTTCGGAAAGGCGGGCGCCGTCTTCGGCCTGCGGGTCAAGGGTCACAGCATGCGTGACGCCGGCATCTACGACGGCGATTACGTCTTCGTCCGCAAGCAGGATTCAGCCGAGAACGGCGACATCGTTGCCGCCATCATCGACGACGAGGCGACCGTCAAGCGATACTTTCACGAGGGCGACCGCATCCGGCTCCAGCCCGCGAACGACACGATGTCGCCGATCTACATCCGCGCAGAAGACGCCGAAGTCACCATCGCCGGCAAAGTGGTCGGGGTGCTGCGGGAGCTATAAGAATTCAACGTCCAACATTCAACATCCAACATCCAGTTCAGCCATCGGGTGCCGGACGTTGGACGTTGGACGTTGGATGTTGAGTGTTGAAAGTTGTCTTCGGTTCCTCCTTCGTGATCTTCGCGTACGTGGCGAGAAAAACGTGATGGCTGAGCGTATCGACGTCATAAGCGTGTTCAGCAACAAGACGGTCAGGCCCGTTAAGTTCAAGTACGCCGGCCGCACGCACAGAGTGTCGAAGATCTTATACACCTGGGTGACGCGCGAGGGCAGCTTCCCCGTCCACCACTTCTCCGTGCTGACCGAGAACGGCGACCGGTTCGACATGTCGCTCAACACCTACACGATGGACTGGGCGCTTTCAGATGTTGACTGGGCAGCAGCAGGCTAGTAGACTGCAGCCAGGCTGTGGTTGTCATTCCGGACACTGAAGAGTGGGCGCTCTCATGGGAGTCAATACAGACAAGCCGCAGAGATGGAAGCAGGATATTGCCCGGTCGGTGGATTTCTACAACGACTGGTTCCTGAAGTTTGCCCCGAAAGCCTATCGAGAGACACGCTAGAAGACGACCCGACAAGTTGAACTTGCCCTGAAGTGGACTCACGACCTTAGACACGTGATCCCGGAAGTGCTTCGAGACCATCCGGAAGCTTTACAGATGCTGCGCATGGCCACCGCGCCGCCCATTGCCCGAGACAGGCTGATCGGCCTGGCGCAAGTCTCGCCCAACCTTGTGTTCAGTATGGAGAACCAGGGAAAGATACCACCTCGGATGAACGAAAGGCAGGTTGACAAAGAACTTGCGGCGATAGGTTCCATGATTACTCGGCTTGCGGATCCCGATATTTTCACCTGGGTTTCTTCCAAGTCACTCCCGTCTCGGAAGGATGTGTATCGGGCGGCCACGGTTGTTGCGGATCGTCTTTGCGGAGCCGTTGCAAACCCGATTATCAGAAACGCCCAGGAACAAAGACAAATCAAGACGATCAAGCGGTGGCTGAACAAACGGAAATACAAGTACATTCCACCGGGCAAGAGGGCCCTGTTTACCGAGATGGTTCCAGGTACCTTCTCCTTCCGCTTGAACGTCCCGGTGGCGCTCAACAAGAAGCGACAGATCAACATTCCTGTTGACGTGGTCATCATGCCCAAGAGGGCCAAACGCGGTGAACTTCCCCTTTTGGTAGAAGCCAAATCAGCGGGGGACTACACCAACGTAAACAAGCGCCGCAAAGAAGAAGCCGCCAAAATAGCACAACTCCGTAGAACCTACGGGAACAGCGTTCGATTCATTCTCTTCCTCTGCGGGTATTTCGACAGCGGATACCTCGGCTACGAAGCCGCCGAAGGCATAGATTGGGTATGGGAACACCGCATCGACGACCTGAGCAAGTTCGGGCTATAGCCATGTGGGACATCGCTTCACGAGAGCAACGACGGCTGGAACTCCAGGACGCTCTGGACTCCGCCAAGTCACAGGCGGAAAGAAACAAGCTGGGCCAATTTGCGACACCCATAAATCTGGCCACAGATATTCTCCGACTTGCCAAGTCTTATCTTCCGCGAACCGGTGCGGTCCGGTTCCTGGACCCGGCGCTGGGCACGGGCTCCTTCTACTCTGCCTTGCTTCGCTGCTTCTCTGAACATCGCATCAAATCCGCCGTGGGATATGAAATCGACCCGCACTACGGCAACGAAGCGATGAAATTGTGGCGCGAGACCCCGCTCGAATTTATGCTGGGCGATTTTACCGAGGCCCTCCCTCCGGTTAAAGAAGTCGACAAGGCAAACCTTATCGTCTGCAATCCCCCGTATGTAAGACACCATCACTTGGGAATCGAAGTGAAACAGCGGCTTCGCCGGGCATCGGCCGACGCTTCTTCCGTGTGCCTCAACGGCCTCGCAGGGCTGTACTGCCACTTTGTCTGCTTGACGCACGCATGGATGGCCAGGAACGCGCTCGCCATATGGCTCATTCCAAGCGAATTCATGGCCGTCAACTACGGAAAGCCGTTGAAGGAATATCTGCGGGACCGCGTTACCCTCTTGCGCATTCACCGCTTTGACCCCGATAATGTCCAATTCGATGATGCTTTGGTTTCATCCGCCGTGGTCTGCTTCAGAAATACCCCCCCGTCACCGGAACATGTTGTCGAATTCACATACGGCGGTTCGCTCGCAGAGCCGGAGAAAGTCAGGAACCTGACGCTCACTGCTCTTTGCCCGGAATCGAAGTGGACGGGATTGGCGTTCGCGCCGGACAACTCAGAGGACGCAAATCTCAGGCCAAAGTTGTCGGACCTTTTTGTAATCAAACGAGGGATTGCGACCGGCGCAAACAAGTTCTTCGTGCTTCCTCAAACAAAAGCCAGGAAGCTGGGGATTCCGGCCAAGTTCCTGCGGCCAATACTCCCGAGCCCGCGCTTCTTGCGTACGGAAGAGATTAACTCGGATGAGGCGGGCAACCCATTAATTGCACCCCGTTTGTTCCTCTTGAACTGCCGCCTTCCCGAAGAAGAAGTACGGTCGAAATATCCCAAGCTGTGGAAGTACCTGAAATCCGGGATGACCAAGGGCATACACGAGCGCTATATTTGCCGGCACCGTTCGCCGTGGTATGCCCAGGAAAAGCGACTGCCCGCGCCGTTCCTTTGCACCTATATGGGGCGAACTGGTAACGGCAGGGGTGCATTTCGATTCATATTGAATCGCTCCAAAGCCATCACGGCCAACGTTTATCTTCTGCTTTATCCCAAACCCGGTCTGGCGAAAATTCTCCAGGAAACCCCGGAGTTGCTTGAGGCCGTCTGGACGGCCCTAAGTAGAATCTCCTGCGACGCGCTGACCGACGTCGGCCGTGTTTATGGGGGCGGGCTTCACAAGATGGAACCGAGAGAACTGGGCGAAGCGCCTCTGGATACCGTGTTGGACGTTCTACCCGAAGTCGTTGTTTCAAAAAGCCACCAGCTTTCGCTTTCCTGGTGACTCCCTTTCAAAATGGCTTTGTTTCGCAAAAAAACTTCTCGACGTGGTTTTCGGGCTGGAAAGGGCGGAAATGGAACCTAACCGTTTGATATTGCACGTGGACATGGACGCCTTCTTCGCCTCGGTCGAAGAGTTGTGTGATCCGAGCCTGGCCGGGAAGCCGGTGATGGTGTGCGGGAACCGTGACACGCGGACGGTCGTCGCCGCCGCCAACTACGAGGCCCGCAAATACGGGGTCTCCTCCGGAATGCCGCTCGGCATCGCCAGAGTCAAATGCCCCAACGGGATTTACGTCGAAGGCGACCCGGAAAAGTACGTCTATGCGTCGCTCCGCATGAACGACGTCTGCCGCGAGTTCTCGCCCGTGCTCGAACGCTACAGCATCGACGAGAGCTTCCTCGACATCACCGACACGGCGAAGTTCTTCGGCGGCCCACTGGAAACCGGCCGGCGGCTCAAGGAGCGCATCAAGGCCGAGTTCGGCCTGACCGTTTCCGCCGGCATCGGCCCCAACAAAACCCTCGCCAAGATGGCCTCAAAACTCGAAAAGCCGGACGGTCTCACCCTGCTCACCGAGGCGGACATTCCGGCCCGCGTCCACCCGATGCCGGTCACTAAACTGTTCGGCGTGGGCGCCCGCACCGAGCCGAAGCTCGCACAACTCGGCATAACCACCATCGGTGAACTCGCCGCCGTGCCGCAGGACGTGCTCCACCGGCTCTTCGGCGTCTACGGCCTCTACCTGCACGAGGCGTCAAACGGGCGCGACCCCACGCCCGTTGTTGCCGAGGCCGACACCCCGCCGCCGAAGTCCGTCGGGAACAGCTACACCCTCCTCCGCGACTCGGATGACCGGGACCATCTGCTGCGGGTGCTGCTCGGGCTGTCCTCCAAGGTCGGCCGCCGGCTCCGCGAAAACGAACAGCGCGGCAGAACCGTCACGGTGACCATCCGGCTCCACGACTTTACCACCATCACCCGTGCCCGGACCCTGCCCATCCACATCGACCGCGATAAGCAAATATACGAGACGGCGCGCGACATCTTCCTTTGCCAGCGTCTCCGCAGCCCGAAGTACCAGGTGCCCGTCCGCCTGCTCGGGGTCAGCGTGTCCGGCCTGGCCGACGAGCAGAGCGGCGCCCAGCTCAGCCTGCTGGACCGAAAGTACTGGCGCAAGTACGACGGAATGATCCAGGCCGCCGACCGCATCCGCGACCGCTACGGCGAGCGCGTTCTCACCTGGGCGCGCCTCGTCCGCCGCAAGGAAAACCCACAAGTGATCTCCCACAAAATGGCCGGCCTGAGCTGGGAGAGAAGAAGAGGGTAAGAGGGCGCGTGGGAGCACGGGAGCATGGGAGCGCCTGCCCGGAAGTCAAACATCGTTCTTCACGACGGCGTGGTAGAATAATTGCGTGGAGTGGAGTCCTGTTCAGGGAGTCCGTCTTGATCCTGTACAAGGTGTCCAAGCATTATTTTCCTCGTCAGCGCGAGTTTGGAGAGCAAGACGGTGACGAGCAATGAGTGAAGGCGCGGCCAACGGCATCAGCAGAGCGTTTTCGGCGACGTCTGTCCCGCTCAGGCGGCGGGTCGCGCTTGCTGCGGTGTCGCTGCTGATTGCGGCGTGTGTATGGATTCCTTGCGTGCACTTGTTCTTCGCTCCACACCTCGAGGATTACGGCGACACCAAAGGCATCCCGCCGGAAGCGCGGGCGCTCGCCAAACGGCATCTGGCGTTCTGGGCCGACCCCCAACTGCACGCGGAAGAGCTCGATAAGATGCGGGGCAGCAACCCCGAGTGGGATTTCATGGGCCGGACGTTTCTCGTGCTCGCCCTCACCAACATGGGCCTGCGCCAGCCGGCCGCGAAGGAACAGTACCTGGCGGCGATCGACCGGATCATCGACGACACGCTCAGGCTGGAGAGCGAGAAAGGAATCGGTTTCTTCTTGATGGACTACGTGCGCGGAGGCGTCTTCGTGTCGCAGCCGCCGCGGAGCCTGTTCATCGACGGCGAGATCGCGCTGATGCTCGGCGCGCGGCGCATGCTGGCGGAGAAACCGGAGTACAGGCAGCTCCTCACCCAGCGCGTCACGGTGATGGTGGAGTACATGCGCCGGAGCCCCGTCCTGTCCGCAGAGAGCTACCCGAACGAGTGCTGGACGTTCTGCAACACCGTCGCGCTTGCGGCGATTCGCATCGCGGACGTGCTGGACGGGACGGACCATTCGGACTTCATCGGCCGGTGGCTCGACGTGGCCAAGCGAAGGCTCGTCGATCCTCGCACGGGGCTCCTGGTCGCGGCCTGCACGTTCGACGGCTCGCACAAGTACGGGCCCGAGGGTTCTTCCATCTGGATGGCCGCGCACTGCCTTCAGCTCGTGGATGAGGAATTCGCACGCGACCAATACGACCGGGCAAAAAAAGAGCTCGGTCGGAGCGCGTTCGGGTTCGGCTACGCCCGCGAGTGGCCGGCGTCGTGGACGGGGCCGATGGACGTCGACTCGGGGCCGGTCGTCCCGATCCTGGGGGCCAGCCCGGCTTCCAGCGGGTTGGCGCTCCTGGCGGCGAGCGCGTTCGAAGATCGAGCGTTCCTGTCCCGACTGCTGACCTCACTCCGGTTCGCCGGCTTCCCGCTGGAGAGGAACGGCGCCCTGAAATTCTGCGCCGGCAACCAGGTTGGCGATGCGGTGATCCTGTACTCGACGGTGCTCGGACCGCTTTGGCA
>Ga0315553_10004165_pt1 | contig 11010 bp, 9 predicted proteins | sample SalMarSW160140MG_FD_203099 | JGI IMG/M metagenome (GOLD analysis project Ga0315553, IMG submission 203099) | Salt marsh sediment microbial communities from the Plum Island Ecosystem LTER, Massachusetts, United States - Salt Marsh Sediment SW1601-40 ... | reverse complement strand
GTGAAGCGGAAGATGTTGTCGACGAAGAACAGCACGTCCATGCCCTGGTCGCGGAAATACTCGGCGACGGTGAGGCCGGACAGGCCGACACGGGCGCGGGCGCCGGGCGGCTCGTTCATCTGGCCGTACACCAGGGCGCATTTGGAGCCTTCGACCGAGCCCTTCTTCGGGTCCTTGTTCACGCCGGACTCGATCATCTCATGGTAGAGGTCGTTGCCCTCGCGGGTGCGCTCGCCGACGCCGGCGAACACGGAGTAGCCGCCGTGCGCCTTGGCGACGTTGTTGATCAGCTCCATGATGAGCACGGTCTTGCCCACGCCGGCGCCGCCGAACAGGCCGATCTTGCCGCCCTTGGCATAAGGCGCGAGCAGGTCCACCACCTTGATGCCGGTGACCAAGATCTCCGATTCCGTCGACTGATCGACGTAAGAGGGGGCCGGCGCATGGATCGGCCGGGTCTCTGCGGTCTCGATGGGCCCCGCCTGGTCCACGGCCTCGCCGACCACGTTCATGATGCGGCCAAGCGTGTTGTCGCCGACCGGCACGGCGATCGGCTCGCCGGTGTCGACAACTTCCTGGCCCCGCACCAAGCCTTCGGTGGAGTCCATGGCGATGGTGCGCACGGTGTTCTCGCCGAGATGCTGAGCCACCTCGAGCACGAGGCGCGTGCCATGATTGTCGGTCTCCAGCGCGTTTAGAATCTGCGGCAGGTTCTCGTCGAACTGGACGTCGACGACGGCGCCGGTCACTTGGCGGATATGGCCTTTGGGGCCCTTGCCTTCGGCGATACGCTTCTCTTGCTTCTTGGTCTCAGCAACCACGGGTTTCTTTGCCATCGGTCCGTTCCTTTGGTGACTAGAGCGCCTCGGCGCCGGAGATGATCTCGATCAGCTCCTTGGTGATCTGCGCCTGGCGGGTACGGTTGTAGTTGAGCGTCAGCTTGCCGATCATGTCGCCGGCGTTACGGGTGGCGCTATCCATGGCGCTCATGCGCGCGCCCTGCTCGGAGGCCGCGTTCTCGAGCAGCGCCTTGAAGACCTGCACAGTGATGTTGAGCGGCAAAAGCTCGGTGAGGATCTCGGCCTCGTCGGGCTCGTATTCGTAGACGGCCCCGCCAAGGTCCACGCCGTTACTCTCCGTGGGAATCGAGGCCGGGATAACCTGCTGCGCGGTCGGGATCTGGCTGATCACCGACTTGAAGCGCGAGAAGAACAGCGTGGCGACGTCGAAGGCGCCTTCGGCGAACAGACCAAGGACCTTCTGCGAGACCTGCTCGGCATGCTCGAAGGTGAGCTGGCGGACGCCGCGGAACTCGATCGTGTCGATGATGAGGTCCTTGAACTGACGGCGGAGCTGATCCAAGCCCTTCTTGCCGACGCAGATGATCTTCACCTCCTTGCCCTGGCTGCGGAGCCGGATGACGTGCTCGCGCGCGAGCCGCACGATGGAGGAGTTGAAGGCGCCGCACAGGCCGCGCTCGGCGGTGCAGACAATGAGAAGATGGATGTCGTCCTTGCCGGTGCCGACCATGAGCGGCGGGCCGCCCTCACGGCCTTCGAGCGCCGTGGCGAGGTTGGAAAGCACCGATTCCATCCGCTCCGCATAAGGTCTCGCGGCCTCGGCCGCCGTCTGCGCGCGCCGAAGCTTCGCCGCGGCCACCATCTGCATGGCCTTGGTGATCTTCTGGGTCGCCTTGACCGAGGCGATGCGGTTGCGGAGCTCCTTCAGCGACGCCATGGATCAGCTCACGCGAAGGCCTTGGCGAACTTGTCGACGGCGTCCTTCAGCTTCGCACCCGTCTCGTCGGTGATCTGCTTCTTGTCGCGGATGTCGTCGAGACTGTCCTGATGCTCGGCGTGCATGTAGCGAAGCAGCTCGTCCTCGAAGCGACCGACCTCGGAGACCTTGATGGCATCGAGATAGCCGTTCACGCCTGCATAGATCGAGATCACCTGCTCTTCGACCTTCATGGGCGAGAACTGGGGCTGCTTCAGAAGCTCGGTGAGGCGCGCGCCACGGTTCAGCAGGCGCTGGGTGGTGGCGTCGAGGTCGGAGCCGAACTGGGCGAAGGCCGCCATCTCGCGATACTGAGCGAGCTCGCCCTTAATCTTGCCGGCGACCTGCTTCATGGCCTTCACCTGAGCGGCGGAGCCCACGCGCGACACCGACAGGCCGACGTTCACCGCAGGCCGGATGCCCTGATAGAACAGGTCCGTCTCGAGGAAGATCTGGCCGTCGGTAATGGAAATCACGTTGGTCGGGATGTAGGCCGACACGTCGTTGGCCTGCGTCTCGATCACGGGAAGCGCCGTCAGAGAGCCAGAGCCATTGTCCTTGTTGAGCTTGGCCGCGCGCTCGAGAAGCCGCGAGTGGAGATAGAACACGTCGCCCGGATAGGCTTCGCGTCCCGGAGGACGGCGCAGCAGGAGCGACATCTGGCGATAGGCCACGGCTTGCTTGGAAAGATCGTCATAGCAGACGAGGGCATGCATGCCGTTGTCGCGGAAATACTCGCCCATGGTGCAACCCGTAAAGGGCGCCAGGTACTGCATCGGCGCCGGATCGGACGCCGTGGCGGCGACCACGATGGAGTAGGGCAGCGCGCCGTTGTCCTCAAGCACCTTCACGAACTGGGCAACGGTCGAACGCTTCTGACCGATGGCGACATAGATGCAGTAAAGCTTGGCGGATTCATCGCCACGCTCGTTGATCGACTTCTGATTAAGGATGGCATCGAGGATGATGGCGGTCTTGCCGGTCTGGCGGTCGCCAATGATGAGCTCGCGCTGACCGCGGCCAATCGGGATGAGCGCATCGATGGCCTTCAGGCCCGTCTGCATCGGCTCGTGCACCGACTGGCGGGGAATGATGCCCGGCGCCTTAACGTCTACGCGGAGCTTCTCGGTCGCCTCGATCGGGCCCTTGCCGTCGATCGGGTTGCCGAGGGCGTCCACCACGCGGCCGAGCAGGCCCTTGCCCACCGGCACCTCCACGATGGCGCCGGTGCGCTTGCAGATGTCGCCTTCCTTGATGTTGCGGTCATCGCCGAAAATCACGATACCGACATTGTCCACCTCGAGGTTCAGCGCCATGCCGCGCGTGCCATCGGCGAACTCGACCATCTCGCCGGCCTGGACCTTGTCCAGACCGTAGACGCGGGCGATGCCGTCACCGACGGACAATACCTGGCCGACTTCGGCAACTTCGGCTTCCTGCCCGAAATTCTTGATTTGCTCCTTGAGGATCGCGGAGATCTCGGCGGCCCTGATATCCATTAGCCAACCTCTTTCATGGCGTGCTTGAGACTGTTGAGTTTGGTGCGAAGCGAGGTGTCGATCATGCGGCTGCCTACTTTGACCATGAGGCCGCCGATGAGGCTCGGGTCGACGCGCTGATCCAGCATGACGTCCTTGCCGAGGGCTGCTTTCAACGCCTGCTTCAGCGCGGTGATTTGTGCTTCGGTGAGTTTCGATGCCGCGGTGACCGTGGCGCTCGTCTCGCCCCGCTGGGCGGCGAGCATGGCGCGGTAAGCACGGATCATGTCGGGGGTGGCGAACAGGCGGCGGTTCTTGGAGACGAGGAGAAGGAAGTTCTTGGTGAGTCCTTCGATCTTGAGCTCGTCGAGAATGGCGGCGAGCGCGCGGCCTTGCTCCTCGGCGGAGAATACGGGGCTTTTCACCAGTCTGGCCAAGTCGTCGACCGCATCGAGGGCCTCGCCGAAGCGGTTGAGGTCGGCCTCGATCTGCTCCAGCGCCTTCTCCTCGAGCCCGAGCTCGAACAAGGCGGTGGCGTAGCGGCCTGCAACGCCCGATACGATGTGATCCTCGCCTGCCACTTCGTAAAACGCCTCTTGCTCAGGGGCGAGCGCTCGGAGAAGCCGTCCCACCCTCGGACCCCGGAAAATGCTGGGATTGGAGCCTCCGCGTCAACGGGCGATAGCCCGAAACGGTCCCCTGGAAACTCCGCGGAGCCTGTAACACAGGGGCGAAGGGCGCGCAATAAGCGCCAGCCTCGTCGGCCCAGATGTCGCGCAGATGAATGTCAGATCCTGAAAAGATATATCTTGCGATAGAACGATGGCTTTGTCTATCTTACGATACATCTTAATAGGAGGACATATCATGCATGGCATGAGACATCACGAAGGGCATTTCGGCGGCTTATGGGCCGCGGGGCGTTCTGGACGGTTCGGAAGGGGGCCCGGATGGGGGTCTGGCCACCGCGGTGGAGGCGGCGATTGGTTCCGCATCGGCCGCATGCTGGCGCAAGGCGACCTCAAGCTTCTCGCGCTCGCGCTGATCGCCGAGCAGCCGCGCCACGGCTACGAGATCATCAAGCTGATCGAGGAGAAGACAAGCGGCTGCTACAGCCCGAGCCCGGGCGTGGTCTATCCGACCCTGACCTTCCTCGAAGAGGCGGGCTACGTGACCTCGGAGAGCGAAGGCGCGAAGAAGCGCTACACCATCACCGAAGAGGGGCGGAGCTACCTCAAGGACAACCGCGACATCGCCGACATGGTGCTGGAGCGCCTGGAAGGCATCGGCAAGAAGCTTGCGCGCCGCCGCCGGGCCTATGAGCGCCGCGAGGCGGAAGAGGCCGGCGTGCCGCAGCTCGTGGCCGCCGCGTTGGACAATCTCCGCGCCGCTGCGGCGAAGCGCCTCGAATCCGAGGATGGGGCGGGCGATGCGGAGACCCGTATCGTCGAGATTCTGGCCCGCGCCGCGCAAGACATCCGCAACGCGTGATAGACTGGCCGTGGCGACGCTAGAGCATCGTCGCAATACCCGTGTGCGCGAGACGGAGGGGGCGCATGGTCAAGGCTGGGTCACCCGGGACGAAGGTCGGGGCGGAAGGAGCGCTGCTCGATTGGCTCGAGGGGCAGATCGACTGGTACGATCGCAAGGCGTCGAAGTGCCAGCGCGCCTACAAATGGGCGAAGGCCACCATCATCTTGCTGGCGCTGGCGGTGCCGGTGCTGGCCGAGTACGGCGAGATCCCAGGCTTTCACGACTCCCGCGCCCTGCTGGTGGCCATCGCTGCCGGCGGCATCCTGCTCTTGGAAGGCCTGCAACAGATCAACAAGTGGCAGGAGAACTGGATCCTCTACCGATCGACATGCGAGGGCTTACGCGCCGAGGAGCGGCTCTTCTTCCACAAGGCTGGGCCTTACGACAATCTCAAGGCGCAAGACGCGCTGAAGGTGCTCGCTGAACGGACAGGCAGCCTCGTCACCGCCGAACACACGAGATGGATCGAAGCCCGGCACCAGAAGGGCGAGATGACCATGGGGTAGGGGTCGCCACCCCTACAAGAAACTATAGGGGTCGACGTCGACGGTGAGGCGGATGTCGCCGCGCGCCTTCGGCACGTCGGCGAGCCAGAGCCGCAGATAGGCCTGGAGATCGGCCTCGCGGGTGGCCTTCACCAGGAGCCGGTAACGGTAGCGGCCGCGGATCACCGAGAGCGGCGCCTCGGCTGGGCCGAGCACGTGGATCTTCTCCGCTTGCGGGGCGTGGCGCGCCACCTCTCTGGCATAGGCTTCGGCGCGAGCCCGGTCGCTCGCCGTGACGAGGATGGCGGCGAGGCGGCCGAAGGGCGGCATGCCGGCTTCGCGGCGGGCGGCGATCTCGCGCTCGTAAAAGGTGTCGCGGTCGCCCGAGACGAGCGCGGCGATCACCGGATGCTCCGGCATATAGGTCTGGATCAGGCCGCTTCCTTTGATGGCGTCGCGGCCCGCGCGCCCCGTGACCTGGCTCATGAGCTGGAAGGTACGCTCGGCGGCGCGCGGGTCGCCTTGGGCGAGGCCGAGATCCCCATCGACCACGCCGACCAGCGCCAGCCCCGGGAAGTGGTGCCCCTTGGCCACGAGCTGGGTTCCGATGATGACGTCGACCTCGCGGGCTTCGATCTCGCGGAGCGTCTCGCGCAAGTCGGTGATGGAGGGCGTGAGATCGCTCGACAGCAGCACGCGGCGGGACTCTGGGAACAGCTCGGCCACCTCCTCGGCGATGCGCTCGATGCCGGGGCCGCAGGCGACGAGGGACTCCTCGGCGCCGCAGTTTGGACATTCATGCGGGATGGGGATGAACTTGCCGCAATGGTGGCATTCGAGGCGGCGGCGGAAGCGGTGCTCGACCAGCCACGCCGAGCAGTTGGGACATTCGAAGCGGAAGCCGCATTTGCGGCAGAGCGTCACCGGCGCATAGCCGCGGCGATTGAGGAAGAGGAGCGCCTGCTCGCCGCGCCCAAGCGTCTCGGCGACCGCGTCGACGAGCACAGGCGACAGCCAGCGGCCGCGCTCGGGCGGGCTCGCCCGCATGTCGATGGCTTGGATGGCCGGCAGGCCCGCCGCCTTGTAGCGGGTCTCGAGGCGGACGTGGCGGTAGCGGCCCCATTCGACATTGACCAGGCTCTCGATCGACGGCGTGGCCGAGCTCAACACGACGGGGATACCGCCAGCGCCATGATCCGGGCTATCCCCGCCAAATTGCGCGCCAAGACCTGCGCCGTCCGCGCCAAGATGCGCGCCGTGCGCGCCAAGACGTGCGCGGCCCGCGCCGAGATGTGCGCGAACCACCGCCATATCGCGCGCCTGGTAGGCGACGCGGTCTTCCTGCTTGTAAGCCTGGTCGTGCTCTTCATCGACGACGATCAGACCGAGATCGGGGAAGGGCAGGAACAACGCCGAGCGGGCGCCGACCACGAGCTTCGCCTTGTTCTCGGCCACCGCGCGCCAGACGCGGCCGCGGGTCGACGGCGTGAGGCCTGAGTGCCACTCGGCGGGCTTGGCGCCGAAGCGCTCCTCGCAGCGGGCGATGAACTGGCCGGTGAGCGAGATCTCGGGCATGAGCACGAGCGCCTGGTGCCCGCGCTCCAAGCATTGCGCGATGGCCTCGAAATAGACCTCCGTCTTGCCGGAGCCGGTGACGCCGTCGAGCAGCGTCACGGCGAAGCCGTCGCGCGTGTTCTTCAAGAGCTCTTTCGCGGCTTCGGCTTGATCCGCGTTGAGCGTGGCGCGTTCGCGCGACGTGTCGAGCGGCATGGCGTGCCAGTCGGGCAGCGGCTCGGCGATCAACGTGCCCGCATCGACCAGGCCGTCGATCACGCCAGCGCTGACGCCCGCCGCTTCGGCGAGGGCAGACTTCACCCAGATGAGGCCGTTCGCCGCCGCCTCGATCACCCGCGCGCGGGCCGGGGTGAAGCGTGCGGGCGCGGGTCCGGCGAGCCGCACGCCGTAGCGCGGCGCGGGCGGCTGGAAGGCGGAACTCGCGCTCATCATCATGCGCAAGACCATGCCGGGCGAGGCGAGCGTGTAGTTCGCGACCCAGTCGGCGAAGTCGAGTGAGACCTCGGGGAGCTTCGGCACGTCGTCGAGGATCGCGGCGATCTCGCGCAGTTTCTTGCGATCGATCTTCGGCGGCGCTTCACCTTCGGCGCGCCGCCACACCGCGGCCAGATACTCGACCGGCCCGAGCGGCACGACCACGAACTCGCCCGGCTCCACGTGATCGCCCTTCGGCACGAGGTAGTCGTAGGCCGCCGGCAGGGCGAGCGGCAGCAGGACCGGGACCGTCTCGGGCGCCGGCTTGCTTTGCGTGCTCTTGGTCTTTGTCGAGGGCTTGGCCAGGGCGGGCTCTTCGGGGTTAAGCGGGGGTTAACGACTCACCGATCCATAGTAGCCTGCCGAGGGAAAAGTCGAGGGCGGCATGGCAACCAAAGCAGGCGCGCGGAAGGCCGAGGCGATCGGGGCCGCGCCGGACGTGGACCGGGCGGTCAATGCCTGGTTCGTCTACCTCATGACCGAGCGCCAGCTCGCCGCTCACACGGTCGAGGCCTACCGGCGCGACCTCGGCCAGTTCTTGCGTTTCCTCGCCGGCCATTGCGGGCAAAGGCCCGACCTCAAACTGCTCTTCTCACTCTCGGCGCGAGACGTGCGCGCCTTTCTCGCCGCGCGCCGCGGGCAGGACGTCGGCAGCCGGAGTCTGTCGCGCACGTTAAGCGCGCTCCGCATGTTCTACCGCTTCCTCGAGCGGCGCGGCTTGGGCAAGAACGATGCGATCCGCGCCGTGTCGCTGCCGAAACTGCCGCATTCGGTGCCGAAGCCGCTCACCGCGCTGAAGGCCACCGCGCTCGTGGACGGCGCCGACATCGCGCAAGCCGACGCGCCGGAATGGATCCTCGCCCGCGACACCGCCGTGCTGACGCTGCTCTACGGCTCGGGCTTGCGTATCTCCGAAGCCTTGTTGCTCCGCGTGAAGGACGCGCCAATCAAGGGCCGCGACATGCTGCGGGTGACCGGCAAGGGCTCAAAGACGCGCGTCGTGCCGGTGCTGCCGATCACGCGCCAGGCGATCGAACGCTACTTGAAGCTCTGCCCCGCCAAGCTCGCCTCCGACGACCCGCTGTTCATCGGGGCGCGCGGCAAGCAGCTCTCGCCCCGCATCATCCAGCTCCGCATGGCGAGGGCCCGCGCCGCGCTCGGTCTGCCCGAGACGGCGACGCCGCATGCGCTCAGGCACTCCTTCGCCACGCATCTGCTGGGGGCCGGCGCCGACCTGCGCGCCATCCAGGAGCTGCTCGGCCACGCCAGCCTGTCGACGACCCAGGGCTATACGGAGGTCGATCGGGCGCACCTGCTCAAGGCCTACGAGAGCGCCCATCCCAGGGCCTGACCGGCCAAAAAGCCTTACCGCCGCTTAAGCATTTTCCCGGATTTCCGAGCCTTTCCGCGCTTTGCCTATTGCGGTACTGACCAGTCAGTCATATCTGTGGAAGGTCAATCGGGGAGGTGCGAGCCGTGGCCCAAGCGAAGAGCGAGAAGCAGCAGGCGGGCGCCCCGCGCCGCCGGGAGCGGAAGGACAATCGTCCGCAGGAGATCGTGGCGGCCGCCTTCGAGGAGTTCGCCGCGAACGGCTATGCGGGGACACGGCTCGAGGACGTGGCGGCGCGCGCGAAGGTCTCCAAGGGCCTGCCCTATCTCTACTTCAAGACCAAGGAAGAGCTGTTCAAGGCGGTGGTGCGCGGCGTCATCACCTCGCATTTCGACGTGATGCGCGGGCAGATCGAAACGACCACGCTCTCGGTCGAGGATTTCCTCAAGGGGCCGTTCCTCGGCTTCATCCAGGAGCTCGTGTGCTCGAAGCGCGTGTTCATCGTGCGGCTTCTCATCGCCGAAGGGCACAAGCATCCCGAGCTGACGAAGTTCTACTTCGACACCGTCGTGGCGCGCGGGCTCGAGACGCTGAGGGGGCTGATCGACCGCGGCGTTGCGCGCGGCGAGTTCCGCGAGACCGAGTTGCGCGAATTCCCGCAATTGCTGGTCGCGCCGATGCTCATGGCGGTCATCTGGCGCGCGCTGTTCGAGCGGCATCATCACCTCGATACCGACGCGATGCTCAAGACCCATATCGATCTCATCGTCGACGCCATCAAAGTGAAGGACGAGGCGTAATGAGCCGCACAGCGTTCCTCGTCATCGGCCTCATCGTCACGGCCGTGGTCGCGTTGGTCTGGTTCACCTATCCGGCCAACCACGGCGCGGAAGTGCCGGGCTATATGGAGGCCGACCTCGTGCTGGTGGGCTCCGAGCAGGGGGGCCGCATCGCCACGCTCGACGTGCAGGAAGGCGATCACGTCAAGACGGGAGATCCGATCTTCACGCTGGAAAGCTCCGAGCAGGAAGCGGCGGTCGAAGCGGCGAAGGCCCGGGTGTCGGAGGCGCAAGCCCGGCTCGCGGACGCGCAAGCCAAGATGCAAAGGCCGCAGGAGATCGATGTGCTGAAGTCCGCGCTTGTCCGGGCGCAAGCCATGCTCAAGCAGTCGCAGCTGAACTTGGACCGCGTGCAGGCGCTCTACGACAAAGGCTGGGTGGCCAAGGCGCAGCTCGACGATGCGGTGGCCCAGCACGACAGCAATCAGGCGGCGGTGGCCGAGGCGCAGCGGCGCATCGAGGCGGCGCAGATACCCAACCGGTCGGGCATTATCGAGGCTGCGGCCGCCTCCGTCACCGAGGCGAAGCACTCCCTCGACGAAGCCGAGAAGAACCTGGCCAAGCGCCAGGTCTATGCGCCGGCGAACGGGTCGATCGAGGAGGTCTATTTCCGCCCCGGCGAGGTGGTGAATGCCGGCCAGGGCGTGGTGGCGCTGTTGCCGCCGGGCAATCTCAAGGCCCGCTTCTTCGTCTCCGAGCCGGACCGGGCCAAGCTCCATGTCGGCGAGATCGTCAAAGTCTCCTGCGACGGCTGTCCGCCGGGCTTGACGGCCAAGATCAACTTCATCGCCCGCGACGCGGAGTTCACGCCTCCCGTCATCTTCTCCCAGGAGCAGCGCAAGAAGCTCGTGTACCTGGTCGAGGCGCGGCCGCAAGAGGCCGCCACGGAGCTCACCGCCGGTCAGCCGATCACGGTCACGCTCGGATCGAGCGAGCAAATGGTGCAGCGATGAAGGAGATCGCCATCGACGTGCACGGCCTCACCAAGAGCTTCGATGGCCACGTCGTGGTGCGTGACTTGAGCCTGAAAGTGCCGAAGGGCGAGATCTACGGCTTCCTCGGGCCGAACGGCAGCGGCAAGACCACGACGCTCCGCATGCTGTGCGGGCTGCTGACGCCCGACTCGGGCGACGGCACCTGTCTCGGCTACGACATCCTGACACAGCAGGAGCAGATCAAGCGCCATGTGGGCTACATGACGCAACGCTTCAGCCTCTATACCGACCTTTCCATCCGCGAGAATTTGGAGTTCGTGGCCCGGGTCTATGGCGTGCCGCATCCCCACCAGGCGGCGAAGGAGGCGATCGACCGCCTCGGCCTCTCGGGGCGCGCCGACCAGCTCGCCGGCGAATTGTCGGGCGGCTGGAAGCAGCGGCTCGCGCTCGGGGCCTGTATCCTGCCCAACCCGCAACTCCTTCTGCTCGACGAGCCGACGGCCGGCGTCGATCCCAAGGCGCGGCGCGAGTTCTGGGACGAGATCCATGGGCTGGCGGCGGAGGGCATCACCGTGCTCGTCTCCA
>Ga0315553_10004164_pt1 | contig 11011 bp, 6 predicted proteins | sample SalMarSW160140MG_FD_203099 | JGI IMG/M metagenome (GOLD analysis project Ga0315553, IMG submission 203099) | Salt marsh sediment microbial communities from the Plum Island Ecosystem LTER, Massachusetts, United States - Salt Marsh Sediment SW1601-40 ... | reverse complement strand
CCTAACCAGATCACTTTAGCCTTAAGTGGTTTTGCGGTATTAATTTCTGGGATGGTGCGCAATTCCTCGGTTAACTACCGTTACATCGGGGAATGGCTGCTCGTCATAGCTGGTGTGATCGCTGCAGGGTTGGCAGCTGATCTGTTGGTGATCGGTGGATTACCCGGTTTCGGGTTTAAGCAAGTTATGCTTGGGTCAGTACTCTTGGCGGTTTTGGTCACCGCAGTTCTTCCCGCAACTCTTTCAGATCGCCGGGGCTTTCGCGATTGGGTCAAGTATCTTACCTTTGAGAGAGAAAAGATCGCTAAGTTCCTGGTTGTTTCTGTGCAATTGGCGTTACTAGTCCTGGTTATCCGCCAGTTTGAGCTCGAAAACCAGGCATTCTACAACAACGTCATGTTGCTTACCTTGTACGGATTTGTTATCCATTTCTTTTTACCGAAACGCTATCGGCTGCCATACTTTTTGCTGTTATCGCTGGTAGCGATTGGCGGCATCCTAGGATTACAGAATGGTGTATGGCTCGTAGGTTTAGGACTGGTATTAATCGGGATCAGCCATTTACCCCTGTCACTTTTTGTGCGAGTTTTCTTACTGTTGATCGTAGGTGGCTCTATAGCTGCTTTGCGAACAGAGGCGTTCACAACACCGATACCTGGAGCGATTTGGCCAATTCTAGGTTCGATGTTTATGTTCCGGTTAATCATTTATATATACGACCTCAGTCATCAAAAAGGGCCGGTTAATTTTTGGCAAACTTTGTCTTACTTTTTTTTGCTGCCGAACGTCGTATTCCCCTTCTTTCCGGTCGTGGATTTTGCCACATTTCGCCGCACGTATTACGACAACAAGGATCGCTTCCGCATCTACCAGACCGGTGTCGAGTGGATCTTCCGCGGCGTTTTACAGTTAATTTTCTACCGGTTCATTAATTATTATGTCGTGATTGCGCCAGAGGACGTAAACAACGTCAATGAACTGGTTCGCTTTGCTGCTTCAAATTTTTTGCTGTACGTACGTGTCTCAGGTCAATTTCATATCATAGTTGGTTTATTGCACCTGTTTGGTTTCAATCTCCCCGAGACACATCACCAGTATTTTCTCTCAGCTGGATTTACCGACTTGTGGAGGAGAATCAACATTTATTGGAAAGATTTTATGTTGAAGATCATCTACAACCCGACTTACTTCAAGCTGCGGAAATTTGGGACATTAACTGGTATTTTACTTACCACCGTCGTTGTGTTCGTGTTTACCTGGTTTTTCCATGCTTATCAGTGGTTCTGGCTGCGCGGTACTTTCCCCCTGACATCTCAGGATATATTCTTCTGGACTATGTTGGCGGTGTTGTTGATCGCTAATACCCTGATCGAGTTGAAAAGGGGTCGGCAACGCACCCTGAGCGATCATAAATTCTCCTGGCGTGATCTTATTTCAATGTCCGTTCGTACGGCCGGCACCTTTGCTTTGATGTGCGTTCTGTGGTCACTATGGACAGGTAATTCTATTGCAGACTGGGTTGCCTTGTGGTCTGTGGGCGCTTCGTTCCTTGGTGTCGCCAATCTCTTGCTAGCGTTCATCGGATTTGTCGTAGTTTTCGGATTGGCAATTTTACTCGGGAAGGCCTCCCAGATTTTTAAGGGTTCAGAGGGGATGAAATCCAGTTTTTTCAAACCAGCCATGTTCAATGGATTGTTGATCCTGGCTGTGTTCATAATCGGCAGCCCAACAATTTCCACGCGATTAGGGGATCGTGCTCACGGCTTGATCGAAGACCTCAGAGTGTCCCGGCTTAGCGACCGAGATGCTGAGCTCTTGCGCAGAGGTTACTACGAAGATTTAATGGGGGTTAACCGATTCAATCCAGATTTATGGGAGATCTACAACAAACGTCCCACAGACTGGCCACTGCTTCAAGACACAGAGCTGGCCCAATTGACCCGGGACTTCCGTGTGATTGAGATTAATCCCTCGAAAAGCATTATCTACCATAACGAAAGATTTTCTACAAACGAATGGGGTTTCAGGGATAAAAGTTATGACAAGATCCCACCGGCAAATACATTTCGAGTTGCTCTCGTCGGTCCTTCGTTCGTGATGGGATCGGGTGTTGCCGATGAGCAAACATTTGAGTGGCTGCTTGAAGATCGGTTGAACAGCCAGGTTAATGAGAGCTCATACTCGGGTTATGAAATCTTGAATTTTGGAACTGCGGGACATTCCGCCTTACAGGAGTTGTATACGCTGGAGAATACCGCGCTGGATTTTAAACCCAACGCAGTTTTTTATGTTGCACACCAACTTGAGGAAGATGTTGTTGTTCGCAATCTCGGCGGGAGCATCCGCGACAACGCTGAGATACCGTACGAGTTCCTTAATTCGATCATCCAACGAGAGGGGCTAACCTCGGATATGTCTCAAGAGGAGCTGGAGAGGCTGCTCAAACCATATGGTCCAGAGATAATTGCCTGGACCTACCAAAGAATCGCCGAGGTCTGCGCGGAAAATGGCATTATACCTGTCTGGATCTACATCCCAGCCCTCGAGTTGCCATCTTCGACCGAATATCGCGCAGAGTTAATGCAAGTCGCCGAACAGGCGGGACTCGTTACCATTAACCTTGAAGATGTCTATTCCGGGCAAAATGCTGATGAGCTCATTGTAGCTGAATGGGATAAACATCCTAATGCCAAGGGTCATCAATTGATCGCCAAGGCTTTATATGATGCCCTGTTAGAACGGAGTGATTTGATCCCCTTAGGTTTGACCCCGGGCAATTCAACTCCCTGAAGTGGGGAGTTGAAATCAAAAAAACAAGATTTACTGTGTGCGATAATCTGGTACGTTAGGGAAGAGTCCAATGAGTTCTACAACATCAATTTCTGTTCAAACGGAGCCAAAACTGAATAAACGGGTGGAAATTGCGCTTAACATTCTTTTGGCAATCGTGGGACCGCTGTTGATCATTGGGCTTCTAGAGGGGGTCGCCTACTTCTGGGAAAAGGCTCAAGCGCAAGGGCCATATGCCTGGGAAATGGTGGCTTCAAGGCGCCTGGTTTGGGTGCCGTACCGTGAGCCTGGCGCTGGCTTCACGCTTATGAAACCGTACAGCCATTATGAATGGCAGGGTATTCCGGTTGAGATCAATATGCACGGATTGCGAGGTCCGGATACGACATTCAAGAAGCCAAATGGTGAATATCGCATCTTAAACCTGGGCGATTCGGTGGCGATGGGTTGGGGGGTCAGGCAGGAAGAAACTTACGGAATGCGACTCGAAAAGATGCTCAATACCGGAGCTGGCGGGAATCAGCCGTATGAAGTGATCAATGCCGGTGTTCCAGGATGGAACCTGGAAAATGAGCTGTCCTACCTTGAAGCACAAGGGGTGTTGTACGAGCCGGACGTTCTGGTCCTTGACGTAACTTTAGCAAATGACATCAATGGTAAAAGCGCTTTGCTGAGACAAAACGGGTCTGCATTAATTCAATGGTTGCGTGCGCATACGTATTTTTGGCCATTTCTCTCAATTCAGATGGAATGGCTCCAGGCTCGAGCTGCTGGCAAAGACCGCATCAGTTTCATCGATCCGCCTATCGAGGCCGGCAAATATTTTCCTACCGATCCGGACAACCCAAAGTGGGAAAGAATTTGGGGAGAGATAGAAGCCATCGATAACACAGCGAAAAACAATGGAGCTTCGTTCATCCTGACATTGTTCCCGCTCGAGTACCAGGTGCTCGATGAGAACTACCCCACCACCGCGCAGGACTTTCTAACTGCCAAAGCAGCCGAGCAGAACATCCCCGTGGTCGATTTGCTGCCGGATTTCCGCCGCGCTTGCCAGGAAAAACCTGGAGGCACATGCCAGCTAGAGGACCGCTACTTGTTCGCGGATGTTTGGATGCATCCCTCGGCGCTGGGGCACCAGATTGCGGCGGATGAGCTGGCTAAGTTCGTCCCAGAAGAAGTGCAAGCAGCAAAATAACTGGCAGTTAAAGGAATAAGAATTACGAATAACTGTTTACTTTACGGAATTTATGGAGGAAACCAAAGAGAGTATGAACGACGTCTTAATTATCGGTGGGGGACCCGCAGGTTCCGCACTGGGTTGTTACCTATCGAAGGCTGGGATCTCGAACGTTATCATAGAAAGCGGCAACCATCCCCGGCCTCACGTTGGTGAGTCAATGGTGACTGCTTCCACCAGAATATTCGATGAAATCGGTTTCTTGGAGGTTATGGAGAGAGAGGGGTTCATTAAAAAATATGGCGCAACCTGGCATGCGCCATCCAATCATGGGAAAGTCTCGATTGAATTCCGGGAGTTTCCTCAGCCCGGTATACATCAGGATTACACGTACCACGTGGATCGTAGCAAGTTCGACTTATTGCTTCTAAAACATGCTGAAGAATTGGGTTCGACTGTCTATCAGGGTATGCATGTTAAGGAAGTACTATTTGAAGATGATCGTGCGGTCGGGGTAAGGGTTAAGTTAGCAGATCAAGAGATCAACTTGCACGCCAAGATGGTCATTGACGCAACTGGCCGTTCCACTTTAGTAGGGCGTCAGCTGAACCTGATCAAGAAAGACCCCTTGTTTAACCAGTATGCAGTCCACGCCTGGTTTGAGAATGTCAATAAGGGAAAAGGCGAGCTCGCTGATCACATTCATATTTACTTCCTACCGGTAAAGCGTGGATGGGTATGGCAGATCCCGATCACTGATCGAATTACCTCTATAGGTGTTGTCGCGGAAAAAGAGGTTTTTATGGATTCGCGGTTAGATCTCGAAGAATATTTTTACAAACACCTCCAATCCAACGATAATCTTGCCCGTGCAATGCGCAATGCAATCAGGATAAATGAGTTTAAAGCAGAGGGTGATTACAGCTATTCTATGACTGATTTCGTGGGTAATGGTTTCATGTTGGTTGGAGACGCAGCCCGTTTTGTCGATCCAATCTTCTCATCGGGCGTTAGCATTGCTTTATACAGCGCCAAGTTTGCGGCAGAACGAATCGAAGCAGCCTTTGATAAAAATGACTTTAGCAAGGAGATTTTGCAGCCTTATGAAACGAAATTGAGAAATGGGGCTGATATCTGGTACGAGTTTATCAGCCTGTACTATAAGCTCCTACCGATGTTTACATTATTCATTCAAAACAATGAGACTCGCCTCGAAGTTTTAGAACTTCTGCAAGGAGAAGTCTTCGATCGCGAAAGCGTACCTGTTCTAGAAGCGATGCGGCACTACATCAAAGTCGTTGAAAACTCAGAAAACCATCTATTCAAGGAACAGCTTAGTGATATACCAATTCCTGAGAATGACGAAGAGGATATTCATTAGTTTTGTTATTGCTCACGCATTGCGAGTGGATAAACACTTTACGATCTCGAAGGAGCTCTGAATAAACTATGGATTTTTCCTGGTCGGAAGAACAGCTGGCTTTCAAGGAAGCGGTGATCAAATTCGCCAAGAACGAATTAAACAGCGGATTGATCGAACGCGATCGCCAGGGGGAAATTTCCCTGGAAAATTGGAAAAAATGCGCCGATTTCGGCCTGTTGGCTTTGGCAGTGCCTGAGGAATACGGCGGCGCCGGCGAAGATATCACGACCACCATGCTGGTGATGGAAGGTCTCGGCTACGCTTGCCGGGATAACGGCCTGATCTTCGCCATGAACGCGCAGATGTGGAGCGTGCAGCACCCTATTCTGGTATTTGGTTCGGAAGAGCAAAAGCGTAAATATTTGCCAGGATTGTGCAGTGGCGAGCTGATCGGCGCCCACGGCATGTCGGAACCGGATTCTGGATCGGATGCTTACAGCCTGCGCACCCGGGCCGAGCGCACCGAAGGTGGATATATCTTAAACGGCACGAAAATGTTCGTAACCAACGCGCCTTTTGCCGATCTGGCTTTGATCTTCGCCAGCGTAGATCCCTCCAAAGGTCGTGGCGGTATTGCTGTTTTCCTGGTGGATAAAGACACCACCGGTTACAGCGTGAGCCGTGATATCGAGAAGATGGGGCTGCGCACTTCGCCGATGGGGGAGATCGTCTTGCAGGACTGCTTCGTGCCCGAAGAACAACGGCTGGGTGCGGAAGGCGTCGGAACCAGCGTCTTTAACAGCTCGATGGAATGGGAGCGCAGCTGCATCTTGGGCAGCCACGTAGGAGCCATGGAACGGCAGCTGGAGCTTTGTATCAAGTATGCGCGCGAACGCCGCCAGTTCGGCCAGCCTATCGGCAAGTTCCAGTCGGTCTCCAACCGTATCGCGAATATGAAGGTGCGCCTGGAGACAGCGCGGCTGATCCTGTATAAGGTTGCCTGGCTTAAGCAGAGAGGCAAGTCGGCTGTTATGGAGGCTGCGCTGGCTAAACTTTATCTTAGCGAAGCCTATGTCCAATCAAGCTTGGATGCCATCCGGGTGCACGGCGGGTATGGTTATATGACGGAGTTCGAGATCGAGCGGGAACTACGCGACTCGATCGGTGGGACGATTTATTCGGGCACGTCCGACATTCAACGGATGATCATCGCAAGGATGTTGGGTTTGTAAATCGGTCAACACCTCACATTATTGGTCGAGAAAGGTTTATCGTTGCCCATGGCTATCAATGAATTGCCTCTCGAAGCGCCGAATTTACCGGTTGAGGAAGGCGCAAAATCGCACGATAAGTTGCATTACTGGTCCTGGTGGATGCTGCTGTTCGTGGCAGTCTGGTTGGTGGTTTACCTGGTCTTTTTCCCTGAACCGCTGGCGCTCTTTCAACGCAACTGGCCTCTGATCTTTGTCGGCGTCTTTGGCGCCATGATTGGGAATGCCACGGCAGTCGGTGGAGGCCTCGTCTTCGTTCCTTATATGATGTTCGTCTACCATCTAGATCCGGTCTCAGCGCTCAAGCTGGCAATCGCCAGCCAATCAGTGGGCATGACCAGCGGCGCGATCGGCTGGTTAAGGCGCAAAACCGTTTCGCGGGATGGTTTGATCGTCGCTGTGCCGCCCTTAATCCTGGGCAGCGTGGTCAGTTCGCTCATCATCCGGCCGAACGCCCTGCTGGTCAAAGGTTTGTTTGGTCCGGCTTCGATCTTTATCGGCCTGGTGATGTTGTTAATCCTCAACCGCCACAACGGAAAGGAGTTTATCCCGCGTACTGCTTACCTTCTGCTGGCGGGGATGGCTTTTGTTGGCGGGGTGATCACCGGCTGGGTCGCCATCGGGGTAGGGGAAGTGATCGCGGCTTTCTTGATGCTGATCTACAGCCTGAAACCGGAACGTTCGATCGGCCTGGGAGTCGTGCTGCTGGCGGTTAATTCGGTTTTTTTGCTGGCGATTCACGGCGTCTTTTTGGGGGGCATTCCCTGGGAGTTGGCGATCTTTACCATGCTTGGGACGGGCTTTGGGGGGCGCCTGGGACCTTACGTCAGCCAGTGGATCGGCCAACGCCGTTTGAAGCTCGGATTTGCCCTCATCGCGATCGTCGACGGTCTGATATTCGTTTTGCAGTTCTTGAAGTCATCCCATTAACCGCATCAAAATTCGGATGACCTTAGGAGAAAGTTACGCATGGCTTATTTACTCCCTCACTTGTTAACAGAAAGCGCCCAAAAGTATCCGGAAAAAGAAGCGCTGCGCTTCAAAGGCGACAGCGTAAGCTATGCGCAGCTGGATTGTTGGACCAATCAGCTGGCGCACGCCTTGATCTCAGCCGGGGTGCGCCGCGGCGATCGGGTGGGGATCTATTTGCATAAATCGTTCGCCTCGGTGATCAGCGTGTTCGCGATTATGAAGGCCGGAGGCGTGTACGTCCCGCTCGATCCGAACGCCCCGGTTAACCGCCTGGCCTACATCACCCGCAATTGTGACGTCGAGGTGCTACTGGTTTCTAGTGAGAGCCTTTCCGCGGTTCCACAATTCTTTGAAGCTGGAACACCGTTGAAAACCTTGATTTTGACACATAGCAGGGATGCAGGCGACATCGAACTTCCCAAACAAGTAAACCAGGTTAGTTGGGAACAGGTTCTAAATGAGGATATCGGACCAGCGCCGGATCCCGGTACGATCGAAACAGATTTAGCCTACATTCTGTACACCTCCGGATCGACCGGCGATCCGAAGGGTGTGATGATTTCTCACCGGACGATATTAACCTTCGTCAACTGGTGTGTAGAGACATTCCATATGTCGGCGGATGAGCGAGTGACCAGCCATGCGCCGCTGCATTTCGACCTATCAACTTTCGACCTGTACGCTACCATCAAGGCAGGCGGTACTGTTGTTCTAGTCCCCGAAAAACTGTCCATCTTTCCCATTCAGCTGGTCCGCTTTCTGCAGGACGAAGCCATCACGATGACATACCTGGTGCCTTCGATCCTGACCTTGATGGTCAATTACGGCAAGCTAGCCAGCCACGATCTCTCGAAATTGCGGGCGGTCTTATTCGCCGGTGAAGTTTTCCCGATCAAATATTTACGGCAGCTGGTAGAGGCAGTTCCACATGCGGGGTATTACAATTTGTATGGACCGACGGAGACCAACGTCTGCACGTACTACAAAGTGCAGCCTGATGATCTGGAGCCGGAGCGCACGCAACCGGTGCCTATTGGTGTGGCGTGCGAAAATATGGAAGTGTTTGCGGTGGATGAACAAGGCAACCTGGTCAATAAGCCCGGTCAGGAAGGCGAGCTGTGGGCGCGGGGTTCGTGCGTTGCACAAGGATATTGGGGTGACTCGCAGAAGACAGCCGATCGGTTTGTCCGCAACCCGTTCCAGACTCATTTTGACGAAGTTGCCTACCGGACCGGGGACATCGTCGTGCTCGATGAGGATGGGATCAACTGGCACTATATGGGACGCCGCGACCATATGATCAAAAGCCGAGGGTACCGTATCGAACTGGGCGAGATCGAAGCCGCTTTATACCTGGATCGACGCGTCAAAGAGGCTGCTGTGGTGGCTATCCCGGACGATTTGATCGGCAACCGTCTCAAAGCTTTCATCGTCCCGATGGATGGAAATGGTTTGTCTGAAGTCGATATCCAGGCGCACTGCAACAAGCATTTACCCCGCTACATGGTACCCGAGACTTTCGTGTTCCGGGATAGCCTGCCCAAGACCTCCACCGGAAAGGTCAATCGACCGCTGTTGGCTCAAGACTAGTTCGTAATGGGACGTCGAAATCCAACCGGTGAGATCAAACGGAAAATTTAACTGTAATATTTAGCCGGTTTATCCGTTTTATAGAGGGGGAAGTCAAGTTGATAAATCCAATCGAATTTCGCAAACTTATAAACTTGAACTGCTCGAGATTTCATTTAAGGAGGATGTAAGTGAAAACACAAGTTGCAATTATCGGCGGAGGTCCCGCCGGTTCAACCGCGGCTTTATATTTATTGCGCGAAGGGATCGAACCTGTCATCATTGAGAAAGAAAAGTACCCGCGTTTTCACGTTGGAGAATCGATGACTGGAGAGTGCGGGACCATTGTCCGCGATCTCGGACTCGAGCAGGAAATGCTCGAAAAGGGCCACGCCATCAAGCACGGCGTAAAGGTGCTGGGAAAGAATTCCTGGTTTATTCCGGTGATGTCCCGGGATAGCAACGGGGAACTGTGCGATCAATACACCTGGCAAGTCCGCCGCAGTACTTTCGACAAGCAGTTGCTGGATGCGGCTGTGGCGCGCGGCGCGAGACTGATCAAAGGCCAAGCCTCCGAACCAATCTTGGGCGAAGATGGGGCAGTCATCGGCGTGGAGGTGCGCCTTAACGATGGTGGAACGATGCAGATTGAGTCCGAAATGTTGTTGGATTGTTCCGGAGCGGGGACATTTTTGGCGAATAAGGGCGTCACCGGGCCAAAGTTTATGGGCGTTTATGACAAGCAAATTGCTATCTTTTCCCATCTGGTCGGCGGGATCCGTGATGATGGGGAAGACAAAACCGAAAAGCCAGGCAATACGCTGATCTTTTATAAGGATAAATATCACTGGAGCTGGTGGATCCCACTAGATGACGAAGTCACCAGCGTTGGTGTGGTAATCCCGGCCGCTTACTTCCTCGAAAAAGGGGAGACGAAACGAGAGTTTCTTACTCGAGAACTTAAGGAGCTGCACCCGGACCTCAGCCGACGCTTGCCTGAAATCAACCTGGTTGAAGAGGTTCGTGCCGTCAAGAATTATTCTTACCAAGTCAGGAGTTTCACTGGCAAAGGATTTATGTGCCTTGGGGATGCCCACCGCTTCCTAGACCCGATTTTCTCATTTGGTCTGTACGTCACCATGAAAGAAGCCCAGGTTGCCGTTCCTCTAGTCAAGGCATACTTAGAGGGGGAGGGTCGCGATGATCCCAATCCATTTATCGATTATGAGGTTTATGTAGAAAAAGGGATCGACGTTTTAGAAGATGCCCTGGATGGTTTTTGGGAGTACCCGTTGGCTTTTGCTTTGCTGGTGCACCAAAAGCACCTGGAAGATATGATCGACGTATTCGCCGGGCGGATCTACGAGAACCAGCCCTCTAAAGCAACGATTAGCTTCCGCAAGCTATTGAAACGGGAACGCACCTACGACCCCGATCAGCTGTACTCGGTACCGATTGGCTCGCGTTTTCATCCCGAAAGGGCAGAGATCTGGATCGATGATGCAGATCTAGCGGAAGGGCAAAAGCTCAGAGAGAGCCTGGCGCTCTAATCGCTTCCTGCTAAATCCCGAGAAATTGAAAAGTAATACAAAGGAGACAATGATGAAAACACAGGTAGCGATCGTTGGAGGTGGGCCGGCTGGCTCGACGGCTGCGATTGCTCTTGCCAGGCATGGCATATCATCCGTTATCATTGAAAAAGATCAATTTCCACGGTACCACGTCGGTGAATCGATGACAGGCGAAGCGGCTGGCATCATGCGCCAATTGGACATGGAAGAGGATATGCTTATCGCCAATCACCCTGTCAAGCACGGGGTCAGAGTGTTCGGGACCACAGAGGGGTCACAGTGGTTTGTCCCGGTT
>Ga0315553_10004163_pt1 | contig 11015 bp, 10 predicted proteins | sample SalMarSW160140MG_FD_203099 | JGI IMG/M metagenome (GOLD analysis project Ga0315553, IMG submission 203099) | Salt marsh sediment microbial communities from the Plum Island Ecosystem LTER, Massachusetts, United States - Salt Marsh Sediment SW1601-40 ... | reverse complement strand
CTGGACTTAACAGGTAATTAAACCAAAATAAGATGGAGTGGTCAAATAATGTACCTGAAAAAAAAAATCGGTGTGGTCGTTCCTGCCTATAATGAATCAAAGCTAATAGCTCAAACATTAACGACACTACCCTCTCTTGTGGATACGATTATTGTTGTGGATGATAAAAGTAATGATACTACGGCAGAGATTATTAATGAAATAGCGAAGGGAGATACAAGAGTAATCCTGATTCAACATGAAGTGAATCAAGGGGTGGGAGGGGCTATTGCCACTGGATACAAAAAGGCAGTGGAGTTGGAAATAGATGTTACCGCTGTTATGGCCGGTGATGGACAGATGGATCCAAATGATCTCACAAATATTTTAGATCCCGTTGTTAATGGGGTTGCGGACTATACCAAAGGAAATAGGCTGTTTCAGGGTGATGCCTGGAATATGATTCCGCATTATCGATATTTTGGTAATTCGTTTCTTTCCCTTTTAACCAAAATCGCGTCCGGTTACTGGCACGTTGCTGATTCTCAGACTGGGTATACAGCCATTTCCTTAAAGGTATTGAAAAAGCTCCATTTGGATAGGGTTTATAAGCGGTATGGAATGCCAAATGACATGCTTATCAAACTCAACCAATATGATTTTAGAGTGAGAGATATCCATATAAGACCTGTGTATAATATTGGAGAAAAATCAGAGATAAAATTATTTAAGGTTATCCCCAAGATAAGTTGGCTCTTAATCAAAGGGTTCTGGAAACGGTTATTTTTTAAATATGTCATTAAAGATTTTCATCCACTTATATTCTTTTATGTCCTTTCGTTTATCTTGCTTGGCGCCAGTGTCCCCCTTGCCATTCGCTTATTTTATGTGTGGGCTGTCACTGGTAATATACCTGGTATCAATACTATGGCACTTGTCTTTACACTCATTAGTGGACTCCAGACCCTTTTCTTTGGTATGTGGTTTGACATGGAGTATAATAAAAATTTGAAATAAGAGAATGCGTATCTCATTTCATTTATACTCTTTCTGTGTATTTTCTCTTTCATCTGGCGTACGCGATAGTGGAGTAATACGAGCGAATAAAGGAATGAAGCATAACAAGAATGCTAAATAGCTCAGGTGTACAGTAATTGTGTATGTCGTACGCCATCATCATTTAACCGAGGTTTCCCCACAAAGAAAATGGGAAAGGATTTCAGTCTCACAATTTATAGGGATCTTATTGCGGAGATTAAGAAGACTGGTTTCAAGGTATTGACACTCAAAGACTACTTTCAGCAACAACAGGATGCTCCAGCATTTTTTTTTATTGTACGGCACGATGTTGATAGGAGACCTGAACATGCATTAAAAATGGCCTTGGTTGAATACTCATTTGGAATACAATCTACCTACTATTTCCGAGTCAATAAGCGTGTGTTTAAAAAAGAAATTATTCAAAAGATTGCAGAGTTGGGTCATGAAATAGGGTATCATTATGAGGCAGTGGATAAGGCGCATGGTGATATGGGCTTGGCAGGGCGTATTTTTGATTTTGAATTGGCTCAATTGAGGGCATTGACAGATATATCTACGGCTGCTATGCACGGAAACCCTCTCACTTCTTGGGATAATAAAGACTTTTGGCAGCATTTCTCCCTTTCACAATTTAATTTACTTGGTGAGGCCTATATCAGCATTCATAATCCGGATCTTTTCTATGTTACAGATACTGGCAGGGGGTGGAATAGGGCTGCGTTTAATCTTAAGGATATATTTTCGGATTCTTCTGTGAGCCTTTTACCATCGATTTCTACAACCGGGCAATTAGCCGATCTTATCCGCAAAAAAAAGTATTCGAAAATATATCTACAGGTTCATCCAAATAGATGGAGTTGGTGGTGGCTTCAGTGGTACAGGCAATTAGGGGAAGATCTGTTGCTTAACTGGATGAAAGTGTTGTTGGCCTATTATCATAAAAAGAAATGAGATGATATGAGAGTCTTGCTTATCAATCCACCGTATACGGCTGAGGACAGATATGGAAAGGACTTAGGGAAATTTGGTCCGTTGAATGAACCCTTGGGCCTTGCATATCTTGCAGCGAATCTTGAACGGGGGGGTCATGTGGTATCTATTTTGGATGCTCCGGCCCTTGACCTTACATCCGTGGGGATCTGTAAATCAATAGAAGCAGAATCCTATGATTTAATCGGTGTTACCATGTTAACACCTATGTACCACCGAAGTGTTGAGGTAGTGAGAGCAATCAAAAAGGCCTTTCCTGAGTTACCGATTGTGGTTGGTGGACCTCATCCAACTATCCTTCCTAAAGAGACATTGACTGAAAATAAGGAAATTGATTTTGCAGTTATTGGTGAAGGAGAGATTGTTTTTTTGAACTTTGTGAATGCCCTTGAGAAGAATGAGAATACTGAAGATATCCCGGGTATTGCATATAGAAGGAACAATGCTGTGATTGTGAATCAACCGCCAGAGATGATCGCTCAATTAGATGATCTTCCCATTCCAGCCCGTCATTTACTCCCCATGCATGCCTATCACATGACAGAGAGCAGAACTCAGTCAGAACATGCGTTTACAGTCAGTGTATCCCGGGGGTGCCCGTTTAATTGTGCGTTTTGCTGTAGAATAATATTTGGCCGTAAGGTTCGTCATCATTCCGTAGGCAGAATAATAGATGAGATTACTATCCTGATTAATGATTACGGAGCAAGGGAAATCAATTTAGAGGCGGACACCCTTACCGTCAATAAGCATTTTATTAATTCCCTTTGTGAGAGAATTATTGACTCCGGTCTATCCAGAAAAATTACGTGGACGTGTGAGAGCAGGATAGATACGGTCAATGAGGATATGCTCAAGAAGATGAAGGAGGCTGGTTGTTGGGAAATAAGCTATGGTGTAGAGACTGGTTCTCAGCGTCTTTTGGACGTTATTCATAAAGACATATCACTTGATCAGATAGAAAAAACCTTTGCCATCACTAAAAGAATCGGCATTAGTATTAGGGCGTTTTATATGCTGGGTATCCCTACTGAAACAAGAGAGGAGAGTCTAAAAACGATTTCATTTGCGAAAAAACTGGATGCCACGTGGTCCCAGTTTACCGTATTTACTCCTTTTCCAGGCACTGAGCTCTACGATTTGGTTGTGAAAGAAGGGGCTCTGAAATCCCACAATTGGGCTGATTATAAAACCCATGGAGGTTGGACAAAGGGGGGTTTAGCCTATGTACCAAAAGGTCGGTCTATTGAAGAGATGAAAAAACTTCAGAAACAGGCCTATAGAGCTGTATACTTGCGCCCAAGGGTCTTTATACGGTTTTTAAGGGATATCAATTCAATGAAAAAGATAAAGGAATATGTAATTGGATTCTGGGTGCTTTTAAAAACCATGGTTCCATCACGAAATACCAATGCAAGAGCAGTGAGGATCGACAAAGAAGACCTGAAAAGATTTGCCCAGGATGTATACGTGGATTCCCCAGTCTATTTTAGCCCAAACAGACTTGTAAGGTTTATCAATTGGAAAAAACTCGATTCAGTGCTGTCGTTACTTTTGCCACAGGAAAGGCACCGTGCACTTGATTTCGGTTGTGGGAATGGGGTGATGTTGCCAACGTTATCCGGCATATTTGATACAGTTGTTGGAATTGATCTGCATACCAGTGCTGCCTCAAGAGTGATACATGGGTATAGTTTGAATAATGTTTTTCTAATCAGAACAAATGGAATGAAGCTCCCTTTTAAGGATGACACTTTTTATACTGTATTGACTACATCGGTATTAGAGCATTTTACGGATTTAGAAGAGGTAGTGGCTGAAATAGCTCGAATTATCAAACCAGGTGGTTCTCTGTTATTTCTCTCCCCGACAGAGAATATGTTTTATCGATTTGGCAGATGGCTGTTTGGATTTAAAAAACCAGAGGATCATTATTACTCCGCCAAGGAGATTAAGGGTATTCTTAAGAAATATTTTTATGTGGAGGTTGAAAAACATTTCCCTGTAAACTTCCTCCCTTTTATTTCAATGTATCGCCTCGGCAGGTTTAGAATGAAGCAATTATAATCGCGAGGTCAGCAAGGGGTGATGCAGAATGTGGTTTCCTGCCAGAAATTTTTTCAACATGGATATATATAGATGCGTTTTTCATTAAAAAATAGTGCGATACGTTGCTTCCAGATAATCACCATTGTGGTTATTAGTATATACTTTATCAATATGTATAAGTCAGTATCAGCACTAAGTATTTCTTTCTCATCACATCATATCTGGTCAATTCTACTGAGTGTTATATTAATTTCCGCCGGTTTTTTCCTGCTGCCAGCACCAACGTTTTTTTTACTCCAATCAGTTGGTAAAAAAATTAGTTTTGTCGATTCTATGAAGATATTTTTTTTCTCTGAAGTTGGAAAATATTTGCCCGGAAAGGTATGGGTAGCGGTCGGAAGGATAATGATGTATTCCAAAATAGGTGTTGAGAGGGAGAGGGGTATTTTTATATTAATTTTAGAGTTAAGTGTAATGATATTTACTGCAATTATTTATCCTGGAAGAATTATACTCCATTATATTATGTTGAAGCCCGCTATTTTAACCATATTTCTGTCTGCCATTCCAGTTCTCCTTTTTTTAATCATATGGAAATATCACATCACTGTTGAAAAAATAAAAAAATATACCATTCAATTTACTATTCCAGCCGTAACAATATTTATCAGCTTCACTCTTTTCTGGTTTATTTTAGGGTGTGCGTTTCAATGTCTCATTTATTATTTTACTCAAATAAATATTGGTTCTTTCCGGGCAATGCAAATATTTTCAGCATCCTGGGTCGTAGGATTTTTAGCCTTCTTTATGCCAGTAGGGTTAGGTGTCAGAGAGGTATTTATGACAGAGTTATTAATCCCTGTCATTGGGAATCAAAATGCTCTCTTAATCGCAGTGGTAGCACGAATATGGTGGACATTCATAGAAGTGATATTTATCGCATTCTCATCTGGTAAGATGTTTTCCGAATTCCTTAAAACCAATGCCTTACCTGAAATCAAACACTCATGACCTTACTATCTGTTTAGATATCGCAATAATTTTCTTACTCACCCTCATCTTCGCATACTATCTCAGCTCTTTTTGTAGTCATGTTTTGACTTTTCATTATGAGCAAAATATATTTGTATAAGCTACACCCTATCAATGTAAATAGAGAGATAGTGTAAAAATATGAATTCTACTCCTCTCACGTATCAGATTATTGATCATACAGCAGACCTGGGAATAATTGTAGAGGGCACAGATGAAAAGAATCTATTTATCCGGGCTGCCCAGGCTATGACTGATCTTATGGTGAAGGGTGATATCAGCAAGAAACCAGTTATTAAGGATGTTTCCCTTCAGGGAGAAGATTTTCCTGATCTTATGGTGAAATGGCTCGGGGAGATCCTCTATCTCTTTCATGGTGAAAAGTTACTCGTACATTCAATTAAAATAAAATCTATCAGCCCGATCACGCTGAGATCTACCCTTACTTTCACCAGTTTCGAGCCCGAGCATCATCAGGTTAAAAGAGAAATAAAGGCAGTGACCTACCATCAGATTTCAGTTGATAAAACCGAGGATGGGTGGCAGGCACGAGTTATATTTGATATTTAGATTTAATGATTAAGTGCCTAAAGTGAGCTAAAGTGCCTAAAGTACTTAAAGTTGAAAGTGACTAAAGTTATTATGATTCCTTAATTCCTCAATCCACAATCCCTAAATCATAATGGTTTACAAGTTATGGATTTTACAATAAAAAAGATAGATGAATGGCGTTTCCTCATACCAAAAACTGGTGCTATGAGGGTGCCGGGCCTTATTTTTTCCAGCTCTCAGCTTATGCCGGATAAAAACAACGATCAGAGCCTTCAACAGGTAGTTAATGTGGCCACGCTTCCTGGTATTGTCAAACACGCCCTTGCCATGCCGGATATACATTGGGGATATGGATTCCCTATAGGAGGAGTGGCAGCCTTTAACATGGAAGAAGGGATAATTTCACCAGGGGGAGTTGGCTACGACATAAACTGCGGTGTCAGGCTTCTGACTACCTCTCTTGTGGCACATGAGATCAGGCCTCAGGTAAAAGAGCTTGTTTCAACCCTCTTTAAAAATATCCCTACAGGCGTTGGCTCCAGAGGAAGGATACGGCTATCAAGAAAAGAGGGAAAGAAGGTAGCTATTGAGGGCGCTTCCTGGGCTGTGAAACAAGGCATGGGAGACAAAGAAGATCTCGAAAGAACAGAGGATCACGGAGTCATGAAAGGGGCAGACCCCGGGGTTATAAGTGACAGGGCATTTAAACGGGGGCACGATGAACTCGGAACGCTTGGCTCTGGTAATCATTTTTTGGAGATACAGGTCGTTGATGAAATATATGATACAAAAACAGCGAACGTTTTTAATCTTTTTAAAGGTCAGCTCACCGTACTCATTCATACAGGCTCACGGGGGTTTGGTCATCAGATCTGCGATGATTTTTTAAAAGAAATGGGACCCCATGCGAGAGAGTCAGGATTTATTCTACCTGATCGACAGTTAGCCTGTGCGTATATTACATCTGACATGGGGAAAAGATATCTCTCGGGTATGGCCTGTGCAGCAAATTATGCCTGGGCAAATAGGCAGATAATCATGCACTGGACAAAAGAGACATTTGAGAAAGTTCTGCACATAGGCCCCAATGACCTGAATATGGAACTTCTCTATGATGTTTGCCACAACATTGCCAAATTAGAGACACATGTAGTGGATAATAAAAAGACTACCCTGTGCGTTCACCGAAAAGGAGCTACCCGATCCCTTCCACCTGGCCACCCAGATGTCCCCCAAAGATACAGGAAGGTTGGGCAGCCGGTCCTTATACCTGGTGATATGGGCACGTACTCCTATGTATTGGCAGGCTCTCAAAAGGCTATGGAAGAGTCCTTTGCCTCAACATGCCATGGAGCAGGCAGGCTTTTAAGCAGAAGGCAGGCCATCAAAATGGCAAAGGGGAGGGCAATACATCGGGAGCTTGAAGATAGGGGCATCTTTGTGCAATCAAGGGGAAAGAACACATTAAAAGAAGAGATCTCCGAGGCCTATAAGGATGTATCGTTAGTGGTTGAGGCTGTCCATATGGCCGGGTTGGCAAAAAAGGTAGCCCGCTTACGCCCGCTTGGTGTAATAAAGGGCTAACAGTAGTCTTTCAAGACGGAGGGAGTGAGGTTTTTCATCTACCCGTTCTTGCGTGCCCAAAGATCCAAACCCCAGATAACCAGAATACCAATCAACATAAAGAGCAGCGCAAAACCAACCTCTATGGTAAAAGAAGGAGGGATGATATTGCTTTGGAGAGAGGGAATCTCCTTTCCATGACTGTCGATAAACGTGGTTACAGTCTCTTTCCACGGCCATATTTTTCTCAACGAGCCACACATGAGACCAATCAGGATTGCCATGGTCAGATCATGGTATTTTTTAAGAAGCCATCCTAATATCTGAGCAAAGCTTATAAGTCCCACTAAGGCGCCGGCTCCTATAATGAAAAGGGTAAAAAAATCTTTGTTATTGAGTGCCTTAAGGATGTAGTGATATTTTCCCAGCAACACAAGGATATAGGCACCTGATATCCCGGGTAGAATCATTGCACAGATGGCAATAAAACCGCTTACAAAGATAAACCACGGGGCATTCGGTGTCGATACAGGTATCACACCAAACAAACCATAGGCGGTAATTGTCCCCACTACTATCGCAACAATGGTCAGAATCCTCCATTGTTTTATTACCCTGCTGACGGTAATGACAGAAGATATAATCAGGCCAAAGAAAAAAGACCAGACTATAACCGGATACCTGTCTAAAAGCCAACTCAGTACCTCTGCCAAAGACAAGGTGGCCAGTAAAACACCCAAACCTATAGGCAGGAGAAATGGCCAGGAAACAGATGAAAGAGCCTCTTTGATGTTGAGTTGAGTCACGAGCCGCACGAATTTGAGGTTAATTGAACGGATTGCATTAATAAGCTCTTCATATATGCCAAGGATGAGGGCCATGGTTCCTCCTGACACACCAGGAATAACATTTGCTGCGCCCATTAAAAATCCTTTAACTGCAAGAATAATAAAAGTACGTAATGATTGTGATGACATAATTTGCTATTAGTGTTCTATCTCAGTGTCTCGGCGAAGAAATTTTTTCAATAATTAAGCAATAAAAATGGCTACAATGCCTGCCAGAAGACAATACGGTGCAAAGTAAAAAAGATTTCCTTTCCTTACCATATTCATCGTTATCTTTAGGGCTATAAGGCCTACCAGAAAAGAGACAAAAATCCCTGCAAAAAAAGGCATAAAGCCGATTTCAGTTATCTTTGTCATGTCAAATTTTACTATTGTTGCTCCTATAATAGCAGGAATAGAGAGCAGGAAGGAAAACCGGCCAGCGAGTTCCCGGTTGAGGCCGCAGAAAAGACCGCAGACTATGGTTGCACCAGATCTACTAATTCCGGGAATAATCGCGGCTCCCTGTGCGATACCTACCGCAACCGATACCATGAGCCCAACGTGGCCTTTTTTTGTGAAATGATCAGGAATGCGTCGGCTTGCTCCCAAAATTGCCCCGGTAACTATCAGCATAAAACCAACAAAGAAGGGTGACCCAAACATTTTTTGAACAAAGGAGCTAAAGAGTATCCCTATAAATGCTGTAGGAATTGTGCCTGTTATAATCCATACAATGAGCGCTGCATGAGGGAATTGTTGAATTTTGCTGCTTAATTTTTTTTGTTTTTGAAAAAGGTTTCCAACAAGGCCTATACTTTCGTAGATCATCATTTTTATGTCAGCCCGGAAGAATATTAAAACCGCCAGAAGGGTGCCTACATGGAGAGATATATCTAATAGCAGCTCAGGATTTTTTAATCCAATGAGGTGTTGAAATATAACCAGATGGCCAGAACTACTGACAGGCAAAAATTCTGTGAGTCCCTGAATAATCCCTAAAAAAATGGTTTGTTCAATATCCATCTGAAATAAATCTCGTCGTTTAAAAATATCCTTTTTTTTCTATACGCTAATTAAGAAAAAAGCAAATGCTAATATACTAAATAACAGCCTCTCCCCTATCCACAGCATATCCTATGCCTCCGAGAGAAAGAGTTTATCATGACGCTTGTGGTCCCGCTAAAAGCGGGATTTAAACTGACTGCATATCCTGCAAGCAGTCGTCTTATCAAAGGGGCAAGAGTAACGTTACCGTTTCGGAAAAGGAAATGGGCATTCTTGGCAATTAACACCCATGCATACCAGGATGCAGGGGTCTTAGAAAGGAGTTTTGCAAAAGGACCCATATTTTGCGTCCCCTTAAACTTGACACACACCCATCAATTTCCTATACTCCTTCCCATAAAATGTGAGTTATTATCAATTCAATGTAATGTAAGTTGATCGTGGAACCGCAATGGTGGTTTCTCTCCAGAAACACCCTTTTTTTGATCAGCGCAGCGGCGCTCAACTCCACTTTTTTTGGGTGGGTTTCCGGTTTCGCAATTTTACTTTGGGGCAGCGCCCCTCGATTTAAAAAATAAGGAGGATCGTTATCATGGTTTTGAAAAAAAGAAACACATCCAAGGAATTTGAAAAGGTGATCCAGATTGGACGTCCACCTAATATCGTTCGATTGTTCCCCAACTCCAACGCTTTGATCGTTAGCGGGAAGGTTATTGACCGGGCTATGATTGAGAAAGGGAGTGCTATGACCATTGCTGCCAACGGCCGAAACCATTTTGTAATTCGCGGGGCCCTTAAGGCCGCACAGCGGGCAAATGCTGTTATCATTATTGAAATCGCCAAATCCGAAGGGGGCGCAAGTGCTTATTGTGCAGTTAACTATTGGAATCTTGCAAGACAGGTAGATGCAGTTTGTAATGAGCTCGGCATTACCGTGCCGGTCGCCATACATGCAGATCATTATGGCATCAAGGGTGATAAGGATGTGGAAACAGCCAAAACCGAAATCCCGTCACTCATTGATGCGGGTATCACCTCCATTGCCATTGATGCCTCACACCTTACTGACGACGAAAACCTCTTGGCAAATATTGCCCTCAATCCCTATGTGCCAAAGTGGGCCGGATATGAGACCGAAGTGGGTGAGATAAAAGGAAAGGAAGGCCTTTCAACGGTCGATGAAGCCTTATTCTTGATCCAGGGCCTTAACGCCCACGATATTTTTCCTGACTGGATCGCCTTGAATAATGGAACCACCCATGGCATTGAAGCCAGCGATAAGGGCATACAGGTACCGTTAACAACCCAGATCCATAATGCCTTGGCTAAATATATGGTATCAGGGGCACAGCATGGGACCTCGGGCAACAATTCCGAGCGCCTCAGGGATATAACCAAAAAGACCCACACTACCAAAGCCAATGTGGCGACCGCACTCCAGATGATTACCTGGGGTGTGAAGGTCAATGAATATGGAAACGCCCATTTGGATGAAAACGGGGAATTTATTAAGATGGAAAACAAAGGAGTTACAGAAGGTCTGTGGGCAGAGATGGTCGAGTATGCCAACAAGAATGGGCTCAAAGGCGGAGATTATAAAAAGCTCAACCTTCCCTTTGAGAACAAGATGCAGGGTCTGCCCCGTGATGTGCGTGAAAGGATGGCAAAAGGGGTGGAAGACTTTGTCTATGAGCTGCTCATGGATGTATTTAATGCCGAAGATACAGCACCTTTGGCAATTGAGGCCATTCTCAAGGCGGATTCCTATGACCTGGGTCCGAAAGGGTCCCGCATTGAAGACCCTACTCGGTGGACAGAGAGACTGATTCATGAGCGGGCATCCAAATTAAATATGGAAAAAGGTGCGGCAGGAGATTTTGATGATTGAGGTGAATACGTAAATCGGGACATCCTGCAAGAAACGAAGTGCTTCGATTCGCAAATACTCTAACGTATTTTAATGAGTACAATCTT
>Ga0315553_10004160_pt1 | contig 11017 bp, 9 predicted proteins | sample SalMarSW160140MG_FD_203099 | JGI IMG/M metagenome (GOLD analysis project Ga0315553, IMG submission 203099) | Salt marsh sediment microbial communities from the Plum Island Ecosystem LTER, Massachusetts, United States - Salt Marsh Sediment SW1601-40 ... | reverse complement strand
TCCGGAGTCGGTTCGAATATCTATGCCTATGACTATTCCTCGATTGCAGCTGACCAAGATGGCTATGTCCATCTGTCGTTCTACGCGATGGGTTCTATCGGGGGACTTGGATATATCACGAATACGGCTATCGGTACCTGGCAGGCACCCGTGGCGGTTGATCCCAACTGGAGTGGTGCTCAACTCGAGGGTATGGTGACCGATATTGTGGTCGACAGCCTTAACAGGCCTCATATCAGTTATGTTAGTGGTGGAGGAGATCCGCGGCAGGATACCTGGTACGCAGTCAAAACGGCGGGGGTTTGGAATACTACCTTTATAGACAGTGGAGAATTTCAGAGCTATGGTAATCGTATTGACGTAGACGCTGAGGGCAACCCACACATACTCTATTACCATTCACTGAGCAACGAGTTAAGATATGCAACTAATGCTTCGGGTACATGGGTAAGAAAATATGTAGATGGAGATGAAGATTTCGACCTATGGGAAGATGGTCGTATTTTTGACATCACCACAGACCCACAGGGTAAGGTCCACCTGTGTTATACTAAAAATGGGAAGGTTAAATATACCACTAATGCCCAATATACCTCGCACTACGGTGGCGGGGAGGATGGTACCGGTGGTTATTATTTTGCCAATTCAACCGGTGGGGCAAGTGGATCGGCATCCCAGCCAACTTATGACTGGATCAATCCTGTTGCCTCGGGCCATACTGAAATAACCAGCTGGACTTCCGGGGATGGGAATGATGGTTACTTTGGACCCTGGAATATCGGTTTTAATTTCGCCTTCTTCGACAGCACCTATACTGATATATACATCGGGTCCAATGGCTATCTCACTTTTGGCGATGGATATATTTCTAACGCCGATGATGCCAGTATTCCTCACATCGATGAACCGAATAATTTTTTAGCTGCTTGCGCAATGGATTTGGACCTGGATAATGCTACCCATCCCGATGCACATATTTATTACGGCGGGGATAACTCGCATTTCGTGGTCACCTACTGGCATGCCTACGATCAGGGATCGGCCACAGATTATATTACTTTCCAGGTCATACTCTATCCGAACGGAAATATTAAATATCAGTACAATAATCTGGAAAGCACAGATCCGCTTCCGGACGCCATAGGCAATGATGCCCTGGTTGGAATTGAAAATTATCGGGGCACCGAGGGAGTCTCTTACCGGAACAACGGAACCGGAGGACCATTGTTCGGTTCACCCCTGGCATTGATGTTTGGCAAGAATAATCTCTATCTTCCTATTGATGATCCGAACAATCCTAATATCCCTCTGGACTTTGCCCTGATGCAGAACTTCCCGAATCCATTCAATCCATCCACTACTATCCGCTATGCTTTACCCCGTGTCCAGGAAGTTGAGATTACTATTTTCAATGTCCTCGGACAAAAAATAAGATCATTCGACTTCGGTAGACAACTGCCGGGTATATATCAGATTATCTGGGATGGAAAAAACAATCAAGAAAATCCGGTAGGTACCGGGATGTATATTTACCGGATGAGGGCAGGAGATTTTGTCAGGGTGAAAAAAATGATCTTACTGAAATAAATCTTCCCGGATATTCTCAACTGTTGGAAAGAGAATAAATTCAGTGTCGGAATTTTAACATGCCGCCGATAAGAAATCCCTTACCGGCGGTTTTTATTTTCTAAAATTCAAAATTGCCGGATTTCACTTGAATTGATGGCAAAAATTATTAATTTAGAATTACATTTTAAACAAACTGCCAATCCGTAAAAGATGCCATTTAAGAATTCGTCAATAGTCTAGATCATTATTTTTTTCAAAGGAGATGAGAAGATGTCAAAATACGAAGACGAAATAAAAAAGGGTCTAAATAAAGTCTGGGAAAAAACAGCAGAGAAAGAGGTTGTTGAACTAAATGATATAAAACTGGTTATCCTTTCGGACCAGCACCGGGGAACCAACGATGGTGCGGATGATTTCCGGAAATGTAAAGCAGCCTACCATGCTGCCCTGGGATATTATTTTGAAGCCGGATTTACCCTTTACGTTCTGGGTGATGTGGAGGAGTTGTGGGAAGACCGGCCCAAACCGGTTATCAAAACCTATCAGGATACGCTTGAGCTGGAAGGCAAGTTTGTTCAGGAGGAAAAATATTTGCGTTTTTTTGGCAATCACGATGATGAATGGCAATATCAACACCGGGTGGATAAATACCTGAAAAAATATATTACCGCCGGCAATGCAAAGGCGATGGTCAAGGAAGGACACACCCTGGAAGTGCAGTCCAAAGGGAAAAAACTGGGTGAGCTGTTCTTCGTGCACGGCCATCAGGGGACCAGCGAATCTGATAAATTTTCCTGGCTGAGCCGGTTATTTGTCCGATATATCTGGCGACCCTTCCAGAGACTCACCGGTATCTCTGCTACCACACCGGCTAAAAATTTCAATTTACGGTTAAAACATGAAACCGCCATGCATGGTTGGGCAAAGGAGCAAAAGGGATTGATCCTGATTTCGGGACACACCCACCATCCGGTTTTTACCTCCGAGAGTCATGAGAGCTTCCTGCAAAGAGAAATCGACAATCTGCGGATAAAGCTGAAGTCCAGCAAAGCAGCCAAAGAAAAACAGGAGCTTCAGGAACAGCTTAAAGCCTTGGTATCCCGCTTAAACTGGGTTTTAGCAAAATCCAATGGCGTGCGACTGGAAATTCCCCAAAATCAAAAGCCCTGTTACTTTAATACCGGCTGCTGCTCATTTCCGGATGGAGATATTACCGGAATCGAAATCGAAGACGGCATCATCAGACTGGTGCGCTGGCCGGATGATGAGGGTAATCCGCGGAAAAAAATATTGCGGGAAGATAGCCTGGCGAAGATATTTAAAAAATGCCATTAAATTGTTTTAAAAGATTTTTACTCAAGCTCCCTATTTTAATCCGATAAAATTTCGATACTTTTAGCTGGAATCCGGGGTGGACGGTGTAATTAATATTTTTAATGCATAAGGAGATTTGTTTTGCCGATATACGAGTTCTATTGTCAGAAATGCAATACGATCTATAAATTTTTTTCTTTAAAAGTAAACACCGAAAAAATCCCCCAATGTCCGAACTGCAAAACGGTAAAATTGAAAAAGAAAATGTCGGTTTTTGCCACGCTTTCCCGGAAAGGTTCATCCGAGATGACCGAGGATATGCCGCAATTTGATGAATCCAGGATGAAGAAAGCCATGGCCATGCTGACCCGGGAGGCAGACAATATTAAAGAAGATGATCCCCGTCAGGCAGCCCAACTGATGCGGAAGTTAACCGATGCGGCCGGGATGAAACTGGGGCCTGGAATGGAAGAGGCCATACACCGGATGGAAAGAGGAGAAGACCCGGACAAGATCGAAGAAGAAATGGGAGATCTTTTGGAAGCCGATGAACCTTTTGTTCTTGAGGAGAAAAAAGGAAAGACAGTTAAAAAGAAAAAACCCAGAATTGACGAGACGCTTTATGACCTTTAAGGTGACCCCTCTGCAATAATTTTACTTCTTTTATCTTACCTCAATTATGATTTTCCGGTAAGAAATTTAAGGTGGCTGATCGTTCACAAAACCATACAATTGTCAACATTAGCATACACTTCCGATATGACCGCTGGAGTTTGAAATTATCTGCCAACCATTATAAATAAGGCAAAATACCTCCATTACCCTTTTTGGCATTCTACTTGTCATAAACTGATCCGAGTACAATACCAGGGGATAATTTAAATCAAAATTCCCGGGCATTTTATTCAAACTTTTAACCAAGGAGGTATTTATGGCTATTCGCTTATTTTATCTGGTTGCTTTGAGCGCTTTTCTGTTTTTTACCGGATGTGAGAAGCAGACACCGGTGGCGCCGCCTGAAGCGCTGACCGGCGAGGAACAGCTACCAACCAGCGAGGCGGAAGGATTTGCCAAATGAAATCCCTGCCAAGGATCAATCCGGGTGATGACTCGTAATGTCTACGTGGGAACGGATCTGGATTCCATTTATCGGGTGCAGGATCCCAATCTTATTCCGCAGGTGGTTGCCTGGGCGATGCAGATGCTGGTCTCTACCAATTTTCCTGAACGGGCACAAGCAATCGCACAGGAGGTTGCCCTGGGTCAGCCTCATTTGATTGGTCTGCAAGAGATTTCTTTATTCCGAATTCAGTCTCCCGGGGATGCCGCCTACGGTGGTACTACACCTGCAACCGTGGTCTTTTTGGATTTTCTTGACATTTTGCTAAACGCACTTCAGGAAAAAGGATTGGACTACCGGGTTGTTGGTATGATCGAGAATTTTGATGTGGAGGTTCCGATGCTTACAGGTTTTACTCCTCCTGCCACTTTCACCTTCGATGATATAAGACTGAACGATTTTGATGTGGTCCTGGCCAGAAATGATGTGGATGTTGATAATGTAGTTGCCCAGAATTATCAGGCATATTTACCCCTTCCCCCCCAATTCGGCGAGGTGATTTTCAGGCGCGGCTATGTCGCCATGGATGCAACAGTTGGCAGTAAAACCTATCGCTTTGTAAGCACTCACTTTGAATCCGAGGTGGAACAGATCCGTCATGCCCAGGCGGAGGAACTGGTGGGAACATTTCAGAATGAGACCAAACCGGTGATTCTGGTAGGTGATCTGAATACCCGTGCGTCCGGGGAACCGACCTATCAGTATTTGTTATCCCAGAATTTTGTAGACACCTGGACCCGTAATCTGGTGGGATTTCTTAATCGGGACGGATATACTGCTAGCCATGATCCGGACCTTCGCAACACCACGGTCAATCTCGATCACCGGATTGATCTCATCATGGTGAGGAGCAATGTCTGGCTATTCAACCGGCAGGTTATTGGTCCGGTTCTCTCCTTTGTGGTAGGTGATGAGCTGCGTGACATGACGCCTTCCGGCTTATGGCCATCCGATCATGCCGGTGTGATCGCCCGGTTGCAAATTCCGGTGAGACACAATTAATTCTGATGTAAATTGTCAATTGGGTTAGGTAAAAAAAGCACCGGCCACTAATGAGGCCGGTGCTTTAAATTCATCAAGACATAATCAATCTATTTCATCAGGATCATTTTGCGAGTCTGGATGTTATTCTCTGTTTTTAACCGATAGAGATAGATCCCGCTGGCCACCTGGTTGCCATGCAGATCCTTGCCATCCCAGACAACCTGCTGCGGACCGGCGGATTGTCTTTCATTTACCAGGGTTCTTATTTCCTGTCCGGTTAAATTATAGATCGTGAGCGATACTTCAGATTCACTAGCCAGTTGATAGGCAATCGTCGTGGACGGATTAAAGGGATTAGGATAATTTTGTTGCAGGACAAATCCCGATGGAGTACTGTTGGGTGAATTTCCGATGGAGGTCGCCAGTCCGCCATTGGCCAGAATAACATGATCCAAACATACCCAGTTGGATCCGGAACCGGTCGGCCCGCCATTTCTATGATCGTGCTTAAAACCTACAAATGGCTCATATCCCACAATCAGATCGTCCACTGTGATATCCATAGCATAGCGATGCCATTCTCCGGTGGGACCCGGATCAATAATGGTATCAACCGGGAAACCAAAACTGGATACCAGGCTATCCAGCAAGGAAACCCAAATGGTAAGAGTATCCGGATAAGTCAAACTAATGGCGGTTACCCAAACATAGAGGGAGTCGCCGGATTCTATCACCGGTAACCTCGGGGTAATTAACCAATCCTGAATAATCGTGCCATTGGCATTATTAAAATTATTCGCCCAGAATGCCACACCGGCCTGGGGACGAACCGAATCGCCACTGGTAAAATTAATGCCCTCATAATATTCCCAGGTAGTATCGGGTGCCGGGCTTCCGTCTTCATTTACTGCGAACCAACCGGGCGGTGGGATGGTATCGGCAAAAATTTCCTCATACTTAATGGTGCCATTAATTTCGGAGCCGGAATTATCGTTTGCCTTGTTTGCATCGGTACCTTTCACCAGACTCTTTACAGTTTCCTTCATAGTATTTTTTGCTGCTTCATCGCCAACGGTTAAACCGGCCAGGACAAAGAGTAAAAAGACAAATACCAGCAGGAACAAACTGCTTTTGGTAACTTTACTCATGCGTTTCTCTCCTTTAATTTAAGATTAGGGTATTATCAGAAGTGAACAAACATTCTCATCAAACTGCAGATGTTGATAGGGGATGCACATTCACTAAAAAATTAAATTCTCCTGTTAAACGGGATCTATTTGCTGAATTATCAGCTACCTATTGATTATAAAAATGAATATGGTAAAAAAGAACCGAAAAAAAATTTTTATTACTGAGCGAGAAAAATCCTTCATACAGCAACATTTTTGTATCAATTCATAAAAACTTCCTTTTTACCAGAGATATTATGAAAAATGGTTTTTGACCAATTTCAGCGAAAAATCGGGATATTAATATTATTGGAATAATACAGGAGCACAATCATTTAAACAAGACCGAGGTTTTGAATGGAATATCCCATGAGAGCAGATCTGAAAGTTGGAAATAAATATCCGGATTTCGATTTACCGGATCAAAATGGTGAACAGCAAAAGCTATCAGCTTTATTAAAAGGTATGCCAGGCATTCTCATTTTTCCCGGGGGATATTTCTGCCCAAAAGACCGGCGATAAATGACTAACTATGCGACGTATTTGCAACCGGAGTTGAGGGTGGATTACTGTCATATAATTTCCGTGAGTGTGGATGGTCCTTTCACCTCCAAAGAAGTCCGGAATGCGCTGGATGCCGAATGGACGTTCCTGTGTGATAATGACAAGAAACTTTTGCATGAACTGGAAATGGCGGATCATACCGACAAAAGACATGGTGAAATCTATATTCCCTATACCTTTGTTCTAGATAAAGACCGAGCGATTTATAAAATTTATAACGGTTGGTGGTATCTGGGCCGGCCAACCGTGGAAGAACTGCGGATGGATCTCCGGACGCTGATGAGTAAAAGGCCGGACTGGGTTTATTCCGAAAAATAGGCAACAGAATTTGCACTGATAATTTTTATTCCGTTAATTAGGTAAAGTTTACCATGCGAAAGGCCTTGCAAATGTCATATCAACCGATTGAAGATTACGGTATCATTGGTGACCTGCACTCGGTCGCTCTGGTAGGTAAAAACGGATCGATCGATTTTATGTGTTTTCCCTATTTCGATTCACCAACTATTTTCGCCGCTTTACTGGATGATAAAAAAGGCGGTCGTTTCGCCCTGGCACCGGTGCAAAAAGATCCCAATCTTAAACAGATTTACCTCAGCGATTCCAATATCCTGCTTACCCGTTTTTTGTTTAAGGATGCGGTGGCGGAAATCTCCGATTTTATGCCGGTCGGAAAGGGCGAGCATGCACACGATCTGGTTCGACGGGTAAAATCAGTGCGTGGAGACATCAAATTTCGCATGGTTTGTCAGCCGCGCTTCGACTATGGGCGCTGCGAACATAAAGTTGAGAAACAAAAGGACGCTGTTTTATTTATTCCGGAGAATAAAAAATTATCTGCCCTGCGACTGCGTTGTAAAGTACCACTCAAAATAGAGAACGGCGCTGCTATAGCAGAATTTACCTTACATTCCGGAGAAAAGTCGTCCTTTATTCTGGAAGAAGCAAAGCAGGGCAAGGAGTCACCTTCCGGGGCACCCTCGTATGAGAGTGAATTTTTCAAAAGCACTTTAAACTTCTGGCGGGACTGGATTGGTAAATCCAAATATCAGGGTCGCTGGCGGGATATGGTGAACCGCTCGGCTTTAATCTTAAAACTGCTTACCTTTAAACCTACCGGGGCCATTGTCGCCGCGCCCACCTTTGGCTTGCCGGAGGAACTGGGTGGCCAGAGAAACTGGGACTACCGTTACACCTGGATAAGGGATGCGTCATTCACACTTTATGCGCTGATCCGTTTGGGATATACCCATGAGACCTCGGAATTCATGAACTGGATTAAGGCGCGCTGTGATGAACTGGAATCGGATGGTTCTCTGCAGGTGATGTATGGCCTCGACGGACGGCATGATCTCCCGGAAGAGGAGCTTTCCCACTGGGAAGGTTATAAAAAATCTGCCCCGGTTCGCATCGGCAATTGTGCAGCTAAACAGCTGCAGTTAGACATTTACGGTGAACTGATGGATTCAGTTTATCTTTTTGATAAATATGGGGAGCCCATTTCCTACGATTTCTGGAAAAATCTGGTCCGGCTTTTAAACTGGGTAAGTAACAACTGGAACCAACCGGATGAGGGCATCTGGGAGGTGCGGGGTGGTAAACATGAATTTCTCTACTCCCGCAGCATGTGCTGGGTTGCCCTGGACCGGGGAATTCGTCTGGCCCAGAAACGTTCCTTTCCTGCACCGATTGATAAATGGCTGAAAAATCGCGATAAAATTTATGAAGATATTTTTCAGAACTTCTGGAATAAAAAGAGAAAAGCTTTTATGCAGCATAAGGGTGCCAATGCGCTGGATGCTTCCAATCTGCTGTTGCCACTGGTGCGTTTTATCAGCCCGGTGGACCCACGCTGGCTTTCTACCCTTAAAGCTATAGAAAAAAGCCTGGTGTACGACTCCTTGGTTTACCGTTATCAAATCGGAAATAAATCGATTGATGGACTGTTGGGTGAGGAGGGTACTTTTAATATGTGTACCTTCTGGTATGTGGAATGTCTCTCCCGCTCCGGCGATCTGGAAAAAGCCAGATTTTTTTTCGAGAAGATGCTGGGGTACGCCAACCATCTGGGTATTTATTCTGAAGAGCTGGGTCTTCGCAGCGAACATCTGGGAAATTTCCCCCAGGCCTTTACCCATCTGGGACTGATCAGTGCAGCGTACGATATAAACCGCCGATTAACTATGAGAGAAAAGGGATGAGTCTGAATCATATCACTGTTAGGTGGTTTTACTCTGAGATTATCACAATAACCTTACTAGAGATGACACAATCTCCTTCGATCATTCTTCCCCCAAAGCCACATTAAATATGATTCTTTGGACCACCCATCCAACTTTCGCTTTTAGTTTTACGATTTCCATTTTATATTTTCCTGGTATTTTTGATTGATTTTTTGAATAACCGGAGTCAGCAATGGATTGTCCCGTATGTAAAACACCGATGATGATCCTGGAATACAATCAGGTGGAGCTGGATTATTGCCCGACCTGCGAAGGTACCTGGCTGGATCAGGGGGAACTGGAACTGATCATCGATCTGAAGGACAAAATGCTGGATCTTTCAGATCTTCCCGATGCGGTGAAGAGCAAAAGACGTTGTCCCCGCTGCCGGAAAAAAATGAAGGAAGCAAAATTTCCCCATACCGGTGTAGAAGTTGACATATGCCCCCGGGACGGTGGCATATGGCTGGATAAAGGTGAACTGCTGGAAATTACCGGTTCGCAGGCTACCTCGGATTCTCACCGAAAGGTACAAAATTTTATAAAAGAACTATTTGGCAAAAAATCTGATCATAAGGAGGCATAAAATGACATGGATTATTATACTGGCAATTATTGTTATTCTGGTATTCTGGATGTTTGGTATGTACAACGGTTTGGTTCGGTTGCGTAACCAGGTGAAAAACGCCTGGTCGCAAATTGATGTACAGCTTAAACGGAGACACGACCTGATACCCAACCTGGTGGAAACAGCAAAGGGTTATATGAAGCATGAACGGGAAACCCTGGAATCGATTACCAAGGCGCGAAATCTTGCGGTACAGGCCCAGGGCCCGGCAGCCCAGGGGAAGGCAGAAGGCCAGCTGAATGAAGCGATCAGCCGGTTTCTGGTGGTCGTGGAAAACTATCCCGACCTTAAGGCCAGCCAGAATTTTCTGGCCCTGCAGGAAGAGCTTACCACCACTGAAAATAAAGTGGGATTTGCCCGTCAGTTTTACAACGACCAGGTACAGCAGTTCAATACCAAAATTGAGAGCGTGCCAACCAACATTATTGCCAATATGTTCAATTTCAAACAGGCAGAATTCTTTGAAATTGAAGTTGCGGCCGAACGGGAAGCACCGCAGGTAAAATTTTAATTCACTGATATTATCATTTGGGAAATTAAACCATGTGGGAAGCAATCGCCGCCAACCGGCGCAAGTCGGTTTTGTTAATCATATTCCTGGCCCTGGTTCTCGCCGCATTGGGCGGGGCGATCGGCTCATTCTTCCTGTCACGAGACCCGGCTGACGGCATTTTCTGGGGCGTCCTGATTGCCATGGTTATCTGGATTGTTATGCTGTTGACTAGCTTTGCCGGCGGGGAACAAATCCTGCTGGCGACCGCCGGGGCAAAACAAATCTCCCACGATGATGCGCCCCAACTATACAATATTGTGGAAGAAATGAAGATTGCGTCCGGCCTCCCAGCCATGCCCAAAGTTTATGTCATCGATTCAGCTGTGCCCAATGCCTTTGCAGTAGGATTGAAACCGGAACGGGCCGCTATTGCCGTCACTACCGGCCTGATGAGCCATCTGAACCGGGACGAACTCCAGGGCGTGGTTGCCCACGAACTGGGACATATCGCCAACCGGGACACCTTGTTCATGACCATGGCCGGGGTAACAGTGGGTGCGGTGGTGATTCTGGCAGATCTGTTTGTGCGGGGATTATGGTTCAGCGGCGGTAGCCGGCGTCGCTCATCCTCCGAAGGCGGTGGACAGGGCGCTATCATCATCCTGATCATCAGTATTGTGCTGGCCATTCTGGCGCCGATTCTGGCTCAGATAATCTACTTTGCCTGTTCGCGCAAAAGGGAATACCTTGCAGATGCCAGCTCCGCCCAATTTACCCGCTATCCAGAAGGTCTGGCCTCGGCGTTGGAGAAAATATCAGCCGGTCAGAATAAAAACTTTTCCAAAAGCCGGACACTGGCGCCCATGTTTATCGTCAATCCCATGGCGGCCTCAGGAAGCGGAGGTGGTTTATTCAGTACTCATCCGCCCACCGAGGACCGTATCCGGGTGCTGC
>Ga0315553_10004159_pt1 | contig 11019 bp, 6 predicted proteins | sample SalMarSW160140MG_FD_203099 | JGI IMG/M metagenome (GOLD analysis project Ga0315553, IMG submission 203099) | Salt marsh sediment microbial communities from the Plum Island Ecosystem LTER, Massachusetts, United States - Salt Marsh Sediment SW1601-40 ... | reverse complement strand
GACCGGAAAATGCTCCTCTTTCAGATGGGGAGCTCCCTCAATCGATTCTGTTCCGTTGATATAGAGAACCGCTTCCTGTATCTGAGATTCCGCTAATCCCTTTTCTTTTAGCTTACCTGGATTGATATGACGGGTATATTCATTCAAAGCCTTCATTTGCCCGATATCATGCTGAGCCTCTTCGATTTCTTTTTCTGTATAACCAAGTTTCTGCAAATTTTCAAGGTTGATATGAGGAGCATTTTCGAGCGAATCATGCCCCAGTACAAAAGAAACAATATCCAGAATTTCATCACTGGAGTATCCTAATGTTTTCAGAGCCCGCGGGAGTGACTGATTGATGATTTTAAAATATCCCCCACCGGCCAGCTTTTTCCACTTCACCAGAGAAAAATCCGGTTCAATACCGGTTGTATCACAATCCATAAGCAAACCAATCGTACCGGTTGGGGCCAGAACCGTGGCCTGGGAGTTTCGGTAACCAAACTGTTGGCCCAATTCTATTGCTCTGTCCCAATCTTTGCGGGCAGAAGTGAGCAGATAATCGGGACAGATCTGATCATCGATGGTATCTACAGCATCACGATGCATTTGCATTACATTTAACATTGGTTCTCTATTCATAGAGAAACCATGAAAGGCTCCTTTTACTTTCGCTATTTTAGCAGAGACCTGATAGGCATGTCCGGTCATAATTGCGGTTATGGCCCCAGCGATGGCACGTGCCTCATCACTGTCATAGGGTATACCCTGAACCATAAGCAGTGTCCCCAGATTGGCATATCCGAGGCCGAGTGGGCGGTAATCATGACTGTTTTGAGCTATCCTCTCCGTAGGGTAAGATGATAGATCTACCAGTAATTCCTGGGCAATAAAAAGGATTTTACAGGTATGACGAAATCCCTCAACATCAAATTCTCCTGCTTCGTTTAAAAATTTGATTAGATTTACAGAAGAAAGATTACAGGCGGAGTTGTCTAAAAACATATATTCCGAACAGGGATTAGAAGCATTGATCGGTCCGGTATTCGGGCAGGTGTGCCAGCGATTGATGGTATCATGAAACTGTAATCCCGGATCAGCGGTAGACCAGGCTGCTTTACAGATCTCATCCATCAGATATTCAGCCTTATATGTTTTAGCTATCTCCCCACTCAGACGGTAATGGGTATCCCAGGACCCTTTACTTTCAACCGCGCGCATAAAATCGTCGACCACGCGTACAGAATTGTTTGAATTCTGACCAGAAACAGTTCGGTAGGCCTCTCCATTAAAATCAGTCGGATAGCCTTCTTTAATTAACGATTTTGCTTTATTCTCCTCCCGGACCTTCCATTGAATAAAGTCTAAGATTTCAGGATGATCAACATCGAGAATTACCATTTTAGCAGCGCGTCGGGTTGTCCCTCCAGATTTTGTAGCTGCCGCGCCTTTATCCAGAACCTCCAGGAATGAAAGCAAACCGGATGAGGTACCACCACCACTCAACTTTTCATCCTTGCTGCGCAAAACCGAAAAATTGGTACCGGTGCCAGACCCGAATTTAAATAGCTTTGCCTCTGTTTTGACCAGTTCAAATATGGACATTAAATCGTCAGTGACAGCATTTATAAAGCAGGCAGAACCCTGTGGATGAGAGAATGAATCACTGGTCTCTTTTATAGTGTTTGAATCCGGATCCCAAAAATAGTTACCACCATTTCCTTCGATACCATATTGGTGAAATAATCCAACATTAAACCATACCGGTGAATTAAAGGCACCATGTTGATTGATTAGAATATGAGATAATTCGGCCTCAAAAGTATTAGCATCCTCCTCGGAAGAAAAGTACTCTTGTTTTTCTCCAAACCAACGGATAGTATTGGCAATACGATGCACGATTTGTTTCGCAGAAGTTTCATGTCCTGTGTCTGGTACACCGGCACGCCGGCAGTATTTTGAAGCCAGTATATCCATGGCTAACTGAGACCATGATTTAGGAACATCAAGATTCTGCAATTCAAAAACTACATCCCCATTTGGTTCGGTAATGCGAGAACTCCGTCTCTCATATATAACAGCATCAAGCGGGTCAACATTTTTGGTGGTAAAGAATCGATCGACCTCTAACCCATTATCAACTTTTTTGGTGATAGTTTCCTCGGTTTTGTGCTGCTTGTCAGTGGTTTTTGTCTCAACAGATGGATTAATATCTGATTCATCTAAAAATAGATCAGTAATAGTTTGTTTAGAGGACATACAATCACCCCATGAATGATAATGGTTAAATCTATATTATATAATTAGTTATATTCTTGACTTGAAATTAAGTACTTTATATAGAATAAAATCAGTAGAACAAAATAAAGGCTAGTTTTTATTCCAATTTGGAAAAATCTAACGTTAACACCGAGACTAATATACGAAAAAATTTTTCACCTAAAAGTTTTTTTTTCTTCTTGATTTTCTGAAAAATTTTACAATTTTTTTAATTACAAGAGCTTAGGAAGAGTAATTTTTTTTAAACTTTTTTTATTTACAATTTGGTAAGACAAAACAGATCAAAAAGAGAATATAATATTTTGGAAAGGAGAGTAAAAAAGTTGAATATTCTTTATTAATTATAGGAGGGACCGTATTTTTTTTGGAGAATTCGCAGACGATCTAAACTTTTCAATGAATTATAATCAGAACCTCTTCCAAAAGCGGAAAACTGAGCACCGATTAAACATTTATCAGGACTATTATTTTCGTTAATCCATTTGATTTTGCCAAATAATCGTAGATTTTTTTCACCGGGGATTTGAATATCTATACATACGGGTTCACCGCTGTTAAATTTTTTCTCAGAGGCAAAACAAACACCGCTTTTAGTTATGTTAAAAAGCCGCATCGGTTTTGAAAAACGCTCGAAAAATCCCAGCTTGTTGCGTTTACGAAACGTAACAGAAGCACCGGGGATTTTTATCCGGTCATAAACGCGTTTATCAATCTTAGAAAGCACCCTCACCTCAAAAAAGATATTTTTAGAGATTAATAGACATTCACCATATCTGGATTTTATAGAAAAAAATCCTTAATGTCAGTGATAGTTATCACTTCTCAAAAAATAAATCAATAATTTGTAAGAAACAAAATATTTTATACTAAGATTACCAGCCATATAAGCCTTTCTTGATTGTTTTTTCATAATTGTGTAAATATCAATCACCATCACTTCCCAAGTATTCAATTAACTCAAATGGATTAATACTTCTTTTCTGATAAACCGGAGAAAATGATGAATATAAAGGAATCCACCAATCGCTTAGAACCGACAAAGCTATATCGCTGGATTGTTCTTGTGTTTGTCAGTCTGGCAATGTTTGGTAATTACTATATATATGACAGTATTAGTCCACTAGCTGATTTACTCGCCAAGCAACTTCAGTTTAGTGATTCCGATATAGGTCTCCTCAATGGTATCTATAGTCTACCTAATATATTTATGGTAGTGATTGGTGGTATTATTATCGATCGACTGGGTACAAGGAAGTCAACGATAATATTTGCTATATTATGTCTGATCGGTGCTGCCTTTACCGCTTTTAAAGGCAATTTAACCACCATGACCGTTGGGCGTTTGATTTTTGGTCTTGGAGCAGAATCCCTGATTGTTGCCGTTACAACCATCTTAGCCCGCTGGTTCAAAGGCAAAGAGCTTTCTTTTGCTTTTGGTATTAATCTAACGATTGCCCGTCTGGGCTCTTTCGCTGCTTTAAACTCCCCAACCTGGGCAAAATCTTATTATGAAAACTGGCAGGATCCCCTGTTGATTGCATTAATCGCTGGTGTTATTTCAGTCGCTTCCGTGATTATATATATTGGATTGGACCGCAAGGCCGAGAGAATATATACATTGGGAAAAACATCAGAACCGGATAAAGTTATTTTTAAGGATATTTTTAAGTTCAATTTATCTTTTTGGTATATCACACTTCTTTGCGTGACATTTTATTCAGCAATCTTTCCTTTTCAAACCTTTGCTGTAAAGTTTTTTATAGAAGTCCATGGAGTGACCAGGGAATTCGGGGGCTTTTTATCCAGTCTATTAACTTTCTTTGCGATGATATTTACACCCTTGTTTGGTCTTCTGGCTGATAAGATCGGTAAACGCTCTTTATTGATGATGTTTGGGTCATTGTTACTTATACCGGTATATCTATTACTGGTATATTCCAATGTTTCCCTATTTTTCCCGATGGCAATAATGGGGATATCATTTTCCCTGGTGCCGGCTGTGATGTGGCCCTCGGTTGCTTATATCACAGAGGAATCCCGACTGGGAACCGCCTATGGTTTGATGACTATGATCCAGAATATTGGTCTGGCCGGATTTAATTTCCTGATCGGCTGGGTAAATGATTTTAGCAGCGGATACACCGTTGGTATGTGGATTTTTACCACACTGGGATTTTTTGGGTTAATTTTTGCGCTTCTTCTGAGGAAACGGGAAACGGGTCCCCAGGGACATGGACTTGAATGGAGTATGGTGGAAAGAAAAAAGGCAAATTTATAAATGATTGATTTGTCTTCAGTTAATATTTCTAATTTAATCAGCTTAAGTGAGCGGTCCGGCTGCTTTTACCTTTTCGGTTACATGTTCGTGATACTCTACAAAATTTTTCTTGAACAACTTAGCAAGAAGGGTCGCTTGTTTATCATAAGCTTTCTTGTCCTGCCAGGTGTTACGGGGATTCAATATTTCGGACGGGACGCCTGCACATGTCTGCGGTATAGCAAGATTAAACACAGGATCTCTCTCAAAAGTCACTTTTTCAAGTTTGTTTTCCAGGGCGTTATGTAACAATACCCGGGTATATTTGATGGACATGCGTTCGCCAACACCATAGGGGCCACCGGTCCAACCGGTATTGACTAACCAAACCTTAGCTTTATATTTTTCTATTTTTTCACCGAGAATCTTGGCGTAAACGGAGGGATGCAAAGGCATAAAAGGTGCCCCAAAACAGGCACTGAAAGTTGCCTGGGGCTCTGTAATGCCTCGTTCTGTCCCGGCGACTTTGGCTGTATAGCCGGAAAGAAAATGGTACATCGCTTGTTCCGGTGTTAATCGGGCAATTGGTGGTAATACACCAAATGCATCAGCAGTTAAAAAGATTATATTCTCAGGATGATTGCTTATACCACTCGCAACAATATTTTTAATATGTGTAATCGGATAAGCAGCACGTGTGTTTTCAGTAATAGTATCATCATTAAGATCAGAACGTCGCCAATGGGTATCAAATACCACATTTTCCAGTATGGTCCCAAACTTTCTGGTAGTTTCATAAATATCCGGTTCAGCTTCTTTTGATAACCTAATCACTTTAGCATAGCATCCACCCTCGAAGTTAAAGATACCATTTTCACTCCAGCCATGTTCATCATCGCCAATCAGCGCACGGTCAGGATCTGCAGAAAGTGTTGTTTTACCCGTCCCTGACAAGCCGAAAAAGAGAGCGACGTCACCATCATTCCCCTGATTAGCAGAACAGTGCATGGACAAAACCTTTTGATGAGGCAATAGATAATTTAATATAGAAAAGACGGATTTTTTTATTTCTCCGGCATAGCTGGTCCCGCCAATAAGAACCAGTTTTTTAGCAAAATTAATCAGAACAAATGCCTCCGAATTTGTACCGTCAAGTTCAGGCACCGCATGAAATTTAGGAAGATTGATCATAGTAAATTCGGGCTGAAACTTTTCATACGCTTCTAACGATTTTATTCTTATAAACATGTTACGGGCAAATAAATTATGCCAGGCATATTCCGTAATCACCCGGACGCCGATCTGATAACCAGGCTCTGCTCCGGCATAGCAATCCTGTACAAATATATCATTTCCCTGCAGGTAGGCTAAGACCCGAAAATAGACTCTGTTAAAACGCTCTTCTGTAAATGGTACATTTACTTTTCCCCAGGAAATATGTGATTCAGAACTGGGTTCTTTAACAATAAATTTATCATTCGGAGATCTGCCAGTAAAAGCACCGGTGCGTAAGATAACAGGACCAAGATGTCCGATAACTCCTTCGCGTCTTCGAATGATCTGTTCATACAGTGCGGGCGTGGATAAATTCCAATATATGTTATTGACATTCTTTATACCGAGATAATCCAATCCAACGGAACCACGGGCATGACCGGCCTCACGTTGTGCAATTTGTTCTTGTGCCATTTTCTTTCCTTCCTGTATTGTTCTTATGATACGCGATGTTATTTTCTTGTAAAATTCCTTTTCCCGTGTGATCGGCTATATATCAGACGGAATTTTTATTTGAAATATTTGAACGCAATAGTCGATCGTATATTCCTTTTACTCCACGAGATATCTTCTGGATCTAGCTTTTATGGAAAATCATTTAGGCAATTTGTAAATTCAGGTAATATCACTATTTAGCCATTGTCTGATATGCGACCTAACTATAGAATGTGACATCATCTGATATTCTTAGTCTAAGTTAATATATTTATTTAACTCCTTCAAACAGTACTGCTTATGATACAGATAATATTTAAATTGAGATATATCCCATAAATTGCATAATACCGATGAAATCTACCTTTATTTATCTCTTTATTATCATGTTACAAATCACCGGCACGGAAAAACAATTTCTTTTTGCAGAGAATATTAAAGAAGCTTTTGAATCCACTACCCTTAGCCTTGAATTTATTTCAAATTCGAATCATAATACTTTTCATCAATACTGGAATCCGGCCTATGGTGCAAAAATACAGATTGAGATGCCCTTTTATTACGGTACGATTCAAAGTGGTGTGGAGTTATATCCGTACAATGGTAAAAACGAAAGGTTTCCCGATTTTTTTAGCGCTTACTTTTTTCTAGGATGGGGTAAAGAGATACTGGTCTCTTCCGGAATACACTGTTATGGTGGGTTGCGCGTGGGAAGTTACCGGATGAGTTTTGATGATGATGAAATTAATGAAACGCAAATTGTGGAAAGCGAATTAGGGGTGGGTTTAGATTCTTGGTTAAAACTCGATATATCACCGGCATGGGCAATCCATTGCCGGTTGGGTTATTTGGTAATTTATACCAAAAAACATTTGGAATTTACTATGTTTTCGGCTGGATTCTCATATACCTTTGATTCACCGCAGTGGTTAAAGGAATTTCTGAAATGACAGCGGGAAATAAATTAACCTGTCTGTCCTTGCTGGTCACATTACATATATTTTCTATATATGCAGGTTATGGTCCGAAGCTGCATTATACGCTTTACCGGGAACAGCTACAGAATGGCGGTCTAGCTCAATTATCAGATATCTTTTTGTTAATTGATGAGTGGGATGGATATTCTGTCGATGGGTATTCATGGAACGGCAGTGTGAACGGTTTAGAAACCTATCAACAGCAGAACTGGATAATACTGGTTAATGGTCAAAAAATAGACTTAAAGGTTTTTGATAGTACAAATATAAATTTGCTTCCATTCAGTCCAGACCATATTGACTCCATTGAGGTATATATTTATCCTCAATTAAAAGAGGATGCTTTCTCGGATCAGGGTCTTTTACACTTCCATATCCGCGATATTCCAATGGGGCTAACCGTTCAAGGGCAATATACTCTGGGAAATAAATCAGGAGATCCCGGACCTTACCGTTATACAGAGTATCGTAGTAAAAATATTGATCGGGTCGCGGCGGACGATTCTTATTGGATTAGCTATAAAAATAGCACTGGATATTTGGGTGTCGGATATTTTTCCAGGGTGTATTATCCTACGGATCCTCTTATTTCTGATCGAAATCAACAAATATATCCGGATGGTAATCCGGTAATTTACTGCGAATCAATCTCTCTCCGGGCCGGGATGTCAGATATTATTAGTCAGCCTCAGATCGAACTTTCATGCTCATCCATGGAGGACTTCTATTTTTTTAAACCGTTTGGACGGGAGATCCCCGTAAGGAACGACTTCACCTTCATTGGAATAAAAGGAAATATAGATATACCAAAGGGATATCACCTTGGTTATAAATTTCGCTATACAGCCAATACATTGAAAGAACGTCAGAATATATATCATCTGAATTTTGACTGGAAAGAAGAACAGTATGATGGTATTATCCAGGCTGATATTCAAAAAGCAGGTTATTCTTTACAATTCGGTGTCGGGATAAATCATCTGAATATCGTGTCAGGCTATCGCTTATCACAAAATTTCCTTAACAGTGGAACGTTGTTTGGATCATTCCAATTCAATGAAATATCTCACAACTCGCAAAAGATTGATGCCCGGGTGGTGGTGAATAAAAATGATGTATCGCTAAACATATCAGCGGTAAATCGATGGAATATTAATAATAAACAAGTGCTGACAGGAATTGCTTCCTTTTATCAGACTAATCTAATTTCTGAAAACACATACTGGTACTGGTTAGAGAGGGGATATAATTTTATTACAAATTATAACGGTGAGTATCAGGTACAGGGAACAATCGGACCGGCCCAAAAAATTACCGTTGATCTTATATGGCGGAGAAATGAAGATACTGCTCCGGCTTTCGAAAGCGGTATCTCTTACCGGGCATTTTTGAAAAAAAATTGGGAAGATCAAGATTTTCGGTATGACCCGGAAGTAGAGGTGAATGCCGGCCCTATCATTTTAAGATCCGGACAATCGGGAAATGCCGGCCACGCGTTTTTTAAATTAACGTATAATCATTTACCGTTATTTAATCATCATCTCTTTTACCGTTATACGACAGTGTTAGGCGGTACAAAATTATTCAGAGATCTGTGGTGTGCTGTGCCTGCGCATTCTTTACTATATCGGGTTACTTATCAGCCGGTAGAAAATTTTTCTATATGGGTGATGCTTAAATACTTATCCTCAACTTTTTGGAGTGATTTTTCAGGAATTGATAAACACAGCGCCGGTAAATATTCAGCCGTGATCTCCGATGTAATTCTGATCGATCTGGCAGTGAATAAATGGTTGTGGAAGAGAAGAATAAAACTGAAAATAATTTTTCGTAATTTGCTCAACCAAAAAAATATCTCGTATCCGATCGGTGCTTCATTGGATTTACGCTTCTATGCGCAAGCAGAAATATTTCTAAATTTTTATTAAATTGTCAGTTAAATGATCGATTAATGACAATCAAAAACGGAAAATGGGATGGGAACACATAAACTGGCCGGTAAACCGGTACCGGCAGAATTATTGGTAAATATTCCCCGGTTAGTGGCTGCCTATTATACACAACAACCGGATCCGGTAGAACCTTCGCAACAGGTCTCATTCGGAACTTCAGGACATCGCGGTTCTTCTCAAAAGAACAGCTTTAATGAAGTGCATATCATGGCTATTTGCCAATCGATCAGCGAGACCAGAAAGGCCAATGGAATTTTTGGACCTCTTTTTATCGGCAAGGATACCCATGCGCTCTCCGAACCGGCATTGCTGACGGCGATTGAAGTGTTCGCAGCCAATGATATGGTTATTATGATTGATAAGGATTTCGCTTATACCCCGACGCCGGTTATTTCCCATGCGATTTTGAATTATAACCAGGACCGGGTCAAGGGATTAGCCGATGGTGTCATCATCACTCCTTCACATAATCCTCCTGAGGATGGCGGAATAAAATATAATCCACCGAATGGAGGACCTGCGGATACAAAAATTACAAAAATTATAGAGAACCGGGCCAATGAAATTTTAAATAGTCGCTTAAAAGAAGTTAAAAGAATTTCTGTAGAAAAAGCACTAAAAAGATCTGCAACTAAGAGATATGACTATATCATTCCTTATGTAAAAGACCTGACATCCATTATTGATATGCAGGTAATAAAATCGGCAAATCTGGTAATTGGAGTAGATCCGATGGGCGGCTCCGGGATTGCTTATTGGGATCCAATTGCCGATATCTACGGGGTCAATTTGAATGTAGTAAATAATCACGTTGATCCAAGTTTTTCCTTTATGACCCTGGACAGAGACGGCAAGATCCGGATGGATTGTTCTTCCCCTTATGCCATGGCCGGTCTGGTCAGTTTAAAAGATAAATTTGATATAGCCTTTGGTAATGATCCCGATTATGACCGGCACGGTATAGTAACAAAAAAAGGCGGTCTTCTTAATCCGAATCATTACCTGGCAGTTGCTATCCAGTATTTATTTAAACAGCGGGATAAGTGGAATAAAAATACATTTATCGGTAAAACATTAGTTTCCAGTACCATGATAGACCGGGTTGCTGCGCACCTGGGAAGAGAACTCAAAGAAGTTCCGGTTGGATTTAAGTGGTTTGTTGAGGGATTATTGGATGGTTCTTTCGGCTTTGGGGGAGAAGAAAGTGCCGGCGCTTCTTTCCTGAGAAAAAATGGTCAGGTCTGGACAACTGATAAAGATGGTATTATAATGGATTTGCTGGCGGCGGAAATCACGGCATATACAGGTCATGATCCGGCACAACATTATAAATATCTCGAAGAAAAATTTGGCAGTCCCGTATACGAGCGTATTGATGCACCGGCATCAAGAAGAGAAAAAGCGGTCCTTCAGAACTTGAAACCAGAGTTGATAGCCGCAGATAAATTAGCCGGGGAAAAGATAAAAGCAAAACTAACACATGCACCGGGAAATGGTGCGCCTATAGGAGGATTAAAGGTTATTACTGAGAATGGCTGGTTTGCAGCAAGACCTTCCGGAACAGAGGATATCTATAAAATATACAGTGAAAGTTTCCGGGGAACCAATCATCTTAAAAGAATTCAGGAAGAAGCACAGGAAATTGTAAAGAAGGCATTTAAGGCGGAGGGCCTGTAAGGAGATCTCTCTTGTTTAGAGATGAAAGAGGAGACGATTAAATTTTATTCGTATAGTCATACCTGGATGTTGATTTAAAAGAGACCGTTAACACTATTTAGTGATTATTATGAAAAAAAAATCTTCCTTTAGCAGTGCGCTATCCGGAATCTTGTTATTTGTGCTATTTATTTGGGGTTTTGAA
>Ga0315553_10004157_pt1 | contig 11021 bp, 6 predicted proteins | sample SalMarSW160140MG_FD_203099 | JGI IMG/M metagenome (GOLD analysis project Ga0315553, IMG submission 203099) | Salt marsh sediment microbial communities from the Plum Island Ecosystem LTER, Massachusetts, United States - Salt Marsh Sediment SW1601-40 ... | reverse complement strand
ATCATAGCCTCTTTCGCTGAGCGTTAGTCCGGAGTTTAGGGCTAGTGTTGTCGTACCAATGCCGCTTCGAGATCCGAGAAAGCCGACGATTTGAGCATTCGCCTCAGGCGCTGCAACTGCTTGTGCAGAGCGAGCAAGCACCGCTTTCACATGCGCCGTAAGTTCAGCCGGGTGGGTAGGTTTGGTCAGGTAGTCGTCGACCCCTGCTTCAAAACCCGCTACCTTATCATCCACCATCGTTTTAGCGGTGAACATGATTATGGGAATATGTGCAAGAGCTGGGTTGGAGCGGAGACGCTTCGTTACTTCGTATCCATCGAGATCTGGCATCATGACGTCTAAGAGGATTAACTCTGGCTTGTCCTCCGCGGCCTTGGCAAGCCCAAGCGTCCCGTTGCTGGCGACGGAGATCTCGTAACCCTGGCGTTCCAGCATCAAGCCAACGAGTTTTAACGTGTCGACATCATCATCAATGATTAGTACTTTATTGGTCATCCGGAATACACCTTAGCGATGATCCATCTGCTTCAGGCAGTTTAACATAACAGTGAAGGATATTGCAAGAAGACAAATTTCCCCCAAAGGAATTTTCCAGCCGTAATAAGGGATTCTCTAGTGCCAGATCAAAGGGATCGTGAGTTTTTGTTTTTCTGAGCCGGTGCGCAGCGCAGGCGGAGGAGATCATTGTTCCTGGAGGAGGACTAGTTCTAATTAGAAACGAGAATCTTCGTCGCTCTGCTCCCATGGATTACATCGTTGTAAGTTGACCTCCATTTCGATAGGACAGAAATGAGGGGTATGTGGAAATTAGGATGAAGACTGGGTTTGTTTGCGGGCTGCGCTGCTATATAATCTTGTTCTATATGGATATCAAAGGTACCCAACCTAGATGACGCTTGATTTATGGGGCTTTTCGGGCAGCCCCTCGATTGGATTGTCGCTACGTCCATCTGGCTATTTCCTCCTCTTGGGGGAAATCGTACTGCTCCTGGCGTTCTTTTTTGCTCGAAAAGATTGGGCTAAGGTTCGTCGTCAGGTTGAGGTTTGGATTCGAGAACCTTCTTTTTTGCTCCTCCTTCTCTCAGCTCCACTCGCCGCTCAGCTCTTCATGCTTCGGCTTCCGACACCGTCAACGCTGGTTATTCCCGGCGTACCTCAAGGGGTCGAAGGACCTGCCTTTTCGATTTTTGGAGCATTCCCCTGGCTGCTCGCAGCTGGTTTCTTGGGAGGGGGACCTGCGGTTGTAATCGCCTTCATGGGTGGTTTAGCACGGAGTGCTTGGGAGACGCACAGTATCCTCACTCCGCTGCACATGGCGCTGACGGCTGCGATAGTTGCCTGGTTGCTACGTCAAAATTATCGTGAATGGCTGGGACGAACAGGACGCAATCCGCTCATCGCCGCCCTAATCGGCGGGCTTGCAATGGGGACATTTGGCAGTGTGGAGCATTACATATACAGCGGAGGAAGTTTTTATGATGCCTTCGATTTCACATTCTCACTGCTTCAACCCACGTATCTAGCAGCTTTAATTGAGACGGGTATCGCCGGCGGAATTTGTCTTTGGCTGCGTAATTCAAAACGCATACCTTGGCGTACACCTCAAAGATTTATTGTTGGGCCTTACAATCGATCGCTTGCTGCCCGGCTGCTCTCGCTTCTCGTCGTGGTTGGTGTTATCTCAAGCGGCGTGCTGCTCTTCGGAGACTGGGTCCTCGCACAGCAAGCGGCGCAAGACCTTATCGAACAGCAGATGCTTCAGACTTCCGATCAAGTGTCGAGCACGATCCCATATTTTATCCAAACTGGAAGATCGATCGAAACGCGCATCGCCGAGGAGCTAAGCCCCGCGGTACAAAGCAGGAGCGTCTCTGAAGAACAGATGAAGTCGTTTGTTCGGACCATTGCCTTCTTCCGAACACTTGCCGTCTTCGATAGAGACATGAATCAACTCGCCGTGTACCCCGCGGAGGGGATTCTGTCTGATGGGACGCCATTCGAGTTAGGTACAGCTTTAGAGGTTGCGCTCCGGGGCGTCCCGGAAGAGGTGGTCCTGCGACCGGATCGAGAAGCTGCATCAGCGCGGCTGGCTTTTATTACCCCCGTCCGGTCTCTTGAAACCAATGAGCCGATTGGTGCGGTTGTGGGGGTGACGGATCTGGATACCAATCCCTACCTCCTACCGGTTATCGAGATCATTCAAGAGCTTAAACCTGGTCAGGCTTTCATCATCGATACGAATGGCACGATCCTCGTCCACAATGATCCGCGCCGCTTAATGCTGACGTTTGAAGGCAGCGAGGATGGCATCAACCAGGTGGTTCTAGAGACAGCACCTGATGGCACTCGTCGATTGGTCAATCTGAATGAAGTCAGCGGTTACCCGTGGCGAGTTGTAGTAACCGTGGCGCAGAGTGAAGTACAGAAGCTCGCTTTACAGATCGCGGCTAACTTATTCATCGTTGTTTTGGCTGTCGGTTTTGTCATGCTCCTCGCGGTCTATCTGATCAGCCGGCGATTAACGCAGCCCTTGCGGATGATGGCGAGTATTGCCCAATCTATCGCTCGCGGAAATTTAGCACAGCCGGTGAAGGGTGAAGGTCAAGATGAAATTGGCCGTCTGGCTGTTTCTTTCGAACGCATGCGCAGGCGTCTTAAAGCTCGCCTAGATGAAATGGGTTTGCTTCTCACTGCGAGCCAGCAGGTGGCCAGCTCTTTTAACCTTAACGAATCGCTGCCGCCGATCCTTACTGGGATGAAGGAGCTTTCTCGCTCCGATTTTGTGCACCTCGCGTTAGACCCGAATGAAACCGACAATATCCGTATGGAGACCTACACTGCAGGCGATGACCCCGGGAACTGGTCTGCGCTCGACGCTCAAATTCTCGAACTTTGTGAGACCTCAGGGCAGTTCACGCTTGAGAACCCGACACGGGCGAAAGCCGTCCTGGATATTCAATCCCTGGATGTTCCCCTCGAGGCAATGACCGCAGTGCCGCTGCAGAATGAGGATGTTTTTGTCGGAGTCCTTTGGATGGGATACCGGCAGCCTCAAGTTTTCACACCGGATACGCTGCGACTCCTGTCAATTCTCTCAGGACAGCTTGCGGTCGCCGTAGTGAATGCGCGGCTGTACCAACAGGCGGAGAAAGAACGCCTGCAGCTCACTGCAGTGCTCGAGACAACGCCAGATGCAGTTATCTTGATTGATACGGATGATCGTATTTCGCTCGCGAATCCCGCGGCAGAAGTCGTCCTGGGCCGCAGCGCAGATGAAGCATTAGGTGAGTTGATTGAAGAATGTGTCGAGTCGAAAGAGCTGCTCGAATTGCTCGCCGAATCAGAGCCCGAATCCCGTTCGGTGGAAATCCGTTTGGACCAAGGGCAAATCATGTACGCTTCGATTTCGGATATCCACTCTCCGGATGAAGGCACCTCCGGTCGAGTGTGTGTGCTTTGGGACATCACTCACTACAAGAAACTCGATACATTGAAGTCGGAGTTCGTCTCAACTGTAAGCCACGACTTGCGTGCTCCCCTAACGCTGATGCGCGGTTATGCCACCATGCTCAGCATGGTCGGGGCAATGAATGAACAGCAGAAGGAATTTATCAGCAAGATTCTCACAAGCGCGGACCAAATGGGAGAGCTAATTGGAAATTTGCTCGATCTGGGCAGGATTGAGGCTGGTGTCGGGCTTGATGTGGAAACCATTTCACTAAGTTCCATCCTTGAATCAGTTATGGACACATATCGGCCCCAGGCCGTGAATAAGCAGATCACCTTAGAGGTGGAGCTTGAGGAGGAGATGGAGCAGGTAGAAGTTGATGCGACTCTCATCCGACAAGCGATTGCGAATCTGGTCGATAATGCCCTGAAATACACACCTGCAAATGGTCAGGTCAGTATCCGTGCCGAGCAGCAGGATGACTTCCAGATATTACAGGTTCAAGACAATGGGCTGGGCATCGCTCCCACGGACCAGGCACGCCTGTTCGAAAAATTCTATCGGGCTCGGGGACGCGAGAGTTTGAATATCAAAGGGTCGGGTTTAGGATTGGCGATCGTCAAGTCCATCGTTCAGCAGCACGGCGGGAGAGTGTCGGTCGAGAGCAAGCTTGGTGAGGGCAGCACATTCACCATCTGGTTCCCAATCCGTCAGCCGGACGTGTCGAGCGCAGTCGCAGAGGAGTGAGGCAGCAAAGCACGAAAAATTGACGCTGCATTCCAAACTCTGCTATAATCCGCACAACAACCGAAGAGAAAAGGCGTACATCGTCGGGAGGAGTAGGCCGATACGCGCTGACAGAGAAGGAGAGGCCAAGGACTGAGAGCCCTCCGCAGTGGCAGCGGTTGAAAGTCGCCCGATGCGCCCGCCGAAGAAACTGTTGGCAGCTCAACAGGAGTAGAGCGGCGCGGGTGAGCCCGTTACAGCGAAGCCTGGATGTTGGTCCAGAGCAATAAGAGCGCTTGTACAGGGATGTACGGCGAACTGAGGTGGTACCGCGGAGGTTCAACCCTTCGTCCTCATGGACAAGGGGTTTTTTGTTTAATGGACCACGTAGCAGATAATTGAAATCGAGGGATGAAGATTCATCATCTCGAGGAGGTAGATTGCGCGATGTCTGATTTCAAGCTTGCGAAGACCTACAATTTCAATGACGTGGAGAGCCGGATTTACCAAATGTGGGAAGATTCTGGATACTTCACACCAGAGATAAAGCCAGAGGTGAAACCCTATGTAATCTCCATGCCTCCGCCAAATGTAACCGGGGAGATGCATATCGGACACGCCATGTTTGTCGCCATCCAGGATTTGATGATCCGGCATAGCCGGATGAACGGCGTTCCGACGCTATGGCTGCCGGGGACGGACCACGCTGGAATTGCCACTCAACTTCAAGTCGAAAAATACCTTCTGCGGACCGATGAAGTAACGCGGGAAGAGATCGGACGCGATGCGTTTATTCAGAAAACCTGGGAATGGAAGGAAAAATATGGGGGGATCATCACTCAACAGCTGCGCCGTCTTGGGGCTTCTTGCGATTGGACGCGAGAAAGATTTACACGCGACGAGGGTTTATCCGCGGCTGTTCTGGAAGCCTTCGTTCGGCTGTATGAGAGAGGGTTAATTTACCGCGGGACTTACCTGATTAATTGGTCCCCGGGACTCCAAACGGCGGTCAGTGATCTCGAGGTGGAATATAGCGAAGAACAGGGTTTTCTGTATTACTTCAATTACCGCGTGGAAGGGTCTGATGAGCACATCCCTGTCGCAACGACCAGGCCTGAAACCATACTCGGCGACACAGCAGTTGCCATTCATCCCGAGGACAAACGGTACCAGCATCTTCTAGGAAAGACCTGTCTCGTGCCCATTCTCGATCGTCAGATCCCGGTCATCGCCGATGATTACGTAGACCTGGAATTTGGGACAGGTGCGCTGAAGATCACACCCGGACATGACCCGGCTGACTACGAAATCGGTCTGCGGCATAATCTACCGGTGATTAACATATTGAATGCCGATGCCTCCATGAACGATGCAGCTGGCCCGTACGCCGGCTTGGATCGGTTCGAATGCCGCAAGAAGCTCTGGGCGGATATGGAAGCACAAGGGCTCACGCTGAAGACCGAGCCGTACACATTGCAGATCCCACGCAGCCAACGCGGCGGCGAAGTCGTCGAACCGATGGTTTCAACGCAGTGGTTTGTTCGTATGGAGTCGCTCGCCGCGCCAGCCCTGGACGTTGTGCGCAAAGGAAAAATTAAGATCGTTCCGGAGAGATTTGAAAAGGTTTATTACAACTGGTTGGAAAATATCCGCGATTGGTGTATCTCGCGGCAACTCTGGTGGGGGCATAGGATTCCAGCCTGGCATTGCACCGATTGTGGTGAGATTACCGTCGCTCTTGAAGACCCCGATTGCTGTGCTCATTGCAAGTCAACGGCGATTAAACAGGACCCGGATGTACTCGATACCTGGTTCTCATCCGGATTGTGGCCATTCTCCACGCTTGGCTGGCCGGAGGATACAGAGGATCTCCGTTATTTCTTCCCGACGACGATGATGGAGACGGGATACGACATTCTCTTCTTCTGGGTAGCGCGTATGATCATGATGAGCCTCGAATTCACGGGTGAGATTCCCTTCGATACGATCTACCTGCATGGGCTTGTCAGGGTGAGCGGTGGGCAGAAGATGAGCAAGTCCTATGGGAATGTGGTAGATCCGCTGGATCTGATGGAGCAATTTGGTACAGATGCGCTGCGTTTTACTTTGCTGACCGGATCGACACCCGGCCAGGATTCAAAGATAAACCTCGAAAAGATTGAAGCCAATCGCAACTTCGCCAATAAGCTGTGGAACGTTGGGCGATTGATCATGAATACGGTCGAGCGTGGTTCATCCAGTCCCGATCAAGATGGCCCACCCTCGAATGCGGATTGCTGGATATTAAGCCGCCTGGCTCAGATACAAATTAGTGTTGACAGGCTTTTCGCAGCTTATCAATACGGCGAAGCCGGGCGTCAACTCTATGAATACTTCTGGGGTGAGTTCGCTGATTGGTATCTCGAGATTGCGAAACTACAGCTTGATGAAGGAGAGGGAACGGCTGGGCGGACGACGAAGATCATGGTGCAGGTCTTCGATGCATGTCTACGGATGCTGCATCCATTCATGCCCTTCGTCACCGAAGAGCTCTGGGGGTATCTGAAACGTACTTGTGAGGAGAATGAAGCCGGTTATCAACCAGAAGGTGGCTGGGAAGAGGCTCTGATCGTTGCCAGGTGGCCAACGGCAGATGAAGCAGCCTCACAGCAAGCAGAGGATGTTGAGAATTTCCAGGTTTTTATAGATATCGTTAAGGCCATCCGCAATGCACGTATCGAGAAAGGGGTTGAGCCGCGGCGGCGGATTCCGGCAGCGATCCAAGCTGGAGATGCTGCGGGATACCTTGCCAGTTTGAGCGCTGCAATCACTGTGCTCGCCGGTATCGATTCTGAGCAATTTCAAATCGAAGGTGCTTTAGATGAACATCCGGAGAATTCGCTTGCGCTGGTGATTCATGGGGTTGAAATATATCTGCCGCTTGAGGGAATGCTCGATCTTGATAAGGAAAAGCAGCGGCTGCAGGAGCAACTCACAGAAGCCGTATCGCAGAGTGGGCGAATCGAGGAGCTGCTGGCGGGTCCGTTCGCCGAGCGTGCTCCAGAAGAAGTCGTCGAAAGAGAGCGAGCGAAACTACGTTCGTTCCAGGAGACTGCCGAAAAAATCAAGCAGCAGTTGGCTTCTTTAGATTGAAGCAGCGCAGGGCTTTGCTTTTGAGGTCATAGCTCAAACCTCCCGCAGGTTCAATACCCTGCGAGAGGGTAGATAACGGACCGACACACAGGTCGGCTCATTTGCGCATTGGGGATTGTGTGGGTGCACACATGTGTGCGCTCGAATAAATGGGGGGATTGCCTCTTTATGTCATGGCGAAGAGCCCGCATGGGCGACGTGGCAATCTCACGTATAGAACCGAGGAGACTGCTTCGTTTCGCTCGCAATGGACTAGTTGGATCGATTTTGCTGAAGGGTAGGTCGGTGGGTCCATACGATAGCGTATCGAAGGGAGCTGTCCAAAGCTCCTAATTAGATGGCCCCCACTGGCTTGAACACGAAAATCTGCTATCGTTGTACGTAAACGAATGAAAACATTTTTTCCCCCAGCCATAAAACGCAGCGGCTATTTGCCCCTGAAGTCGATCGTGCCCGGTTTGGCCATCATCGTCGTGATGAATCTCCTGGCGGTAACTGGGCTATGGCCTAATGATCCGCTCTGGAGCATGGCCTCGACGATCATGCTTTTTGCGATGCCCTGGGTTACGTTGATCGTCCTCAGACAATCACCCACAGTCTTTGCGTACCGGAGCGATCGAGCCGGGTTGAATTACGCCTGGGGTGTGCTCGCCGGAGCGATCTGGCGCGGGTTGAGCATGCTCTTTAATTACCGGATCATCCATGCCGGGAGCGTTCCCGTGGGAGGGATCAATGTGCTCCTTATCGGATTGATCTGGGTGCCATTTATCGAGGAGACGTTTTTCCGTGGGTACCTCGGAAAAACTTTAAACGCCAACCTGGGTGCTGCAAAGGGGATTATCCTGCAGGCGGTTCTATTTACCTTTCAGCCTGTTCACTGGCAGCAGGGATGGCTTTCGCTCATCAGCGTTTTCGCATTTGGCGTTATCGCCGGCTGGCTTGTCGAGCGTTGGGATTCCATCTGGGCAGGCTGGGGCGCACACGGTTTTGCGAATGTGCTCCCCGCGATCCTGCGCCTATTCGCATAGTCAATATATAAACTGTGATTCGATACGATCTCATCCAATTCTTATTTTTCAACCCCGATGTGTATGATATACTGCGGCGCTTGGAGGCTGCATGAAGCGAAACGGTATCAATTTGCAGCGCTGGGTTTCGATTGCGTTGCTTTTGGGATCTGTCGCGCTTTTCTTTTTCCAGCTTGTCGCGTACAGCAGACAGAGATCTCGTCTGCCACTTGAACTTACGATCGCGGGAATTCAGGTGGGGGGACTCGATCAATCGGAAACCCTTGAACGCCTCCTGCAAGTCTACAGCTCGCCCATCGAACTCTATTACGATGAAAATCTTATCCTGCTCAATCCGGCGAATGTTGGCTTCCGCCCCGATACGGATGTCATGTTGGCGGCAGCGGAGCTTGAACGAACCGGTACACCTTTCTGGGCTGGGTTTTGGGATTTCTTATGGAAGCGATCGGGTGAGCCGCAGAGCGTTCCCTTAAAGGCGGAATACTCTGTTACGCAACTTGAAGAATATCTGCGAGATATTGGTGCGCGTTATGATGAACCTCCGATTCCCGCCGAACCCAGACCTGGAACTCCCTTCTTTACATCAGGGACGCCTGGCCGTGTGCTGGATATAGGGCGTGCAGAGGAGCTCATCGGAGCCGTTTTGCAATCACCCAGCAACCGCAGTGTAAATTTACCCGTTGTTGGCAACGTCATTCCCAAGCCCACCCTGGAAACGCTGGAAATTCTCCTCAGGCAAAATATCGAGGTGGATGATTTTAATGGGTTGGTCGTGATCTATCTGACCGATCTAAGAACCGGTGAGAATTTCCATTTCGCCACTCTCGGTGGAGTGGATCTCGATGTTGAGCCTGATATCGCTTTCTCGGCGGCATCGATCAACAAGATTAGTATCATGACGGCTTTGTTCCGCTACGAGGATGAGCCCTTAGACCCGGAAACTGAACGCTGGCTCGTCGAGATGATTACCGAATCCGGGAATGACCCCTCCGATTGGATCATGCAGCAGATAGAGACGTACGATGTCGCTGGACCGATCCGCGTCACTGAAACGATTCAGGAATTGGGCTTCGAGAATACATTCATTGCCGGTTATTATTACCTTGGTGCACCCCGGTTGAGGTCCTATAGAACCCCTGCCAATCAAAGACTGGATATCGACACCAATCCGGATCTATACACACAGACGACAGCATCGGACATGAGTTTACTTCTTGGGGACATCTATGCCTGCGCGGAGGGCGGCGGGACGCTCCTGGCAGTCTTCCAGGGAGAGATTACACCGCAGGAGTGCAGCCGAATGTTGGATCTTCTCTCCGAAAATATCCTCGGAACTCTACTTAAAGCAGGAGTACCTGAAGGGACACGAGTTGCGCACAAACATGGTTGGCGGAGCTCCCCTTTGGATATGATTGGTGACGCTGGGATCGTGTTCAGTCCCGGGGGCGATTACGTGCTCTCAATATTCCTCTGGAATGAAACCGAGATGGTTTGGGAGCCCACGTCCAAGCTCATCGCCAATCTCTCGCGCGCGGCGTATAACTACTTCAATCCACCTATTAAATGACCGATTGGTCTGATCCTGAGTCCAATTCCCAATATGGGCCGTGTAAACTGGACAGTAATACTCCAGAATAGGATATTTGTTCAGACTGGCGGTGACGGTCAACACTGGAGACAGGTTCCCGATTCATGTATGTTTTGTGTGTATTATTCGCGGAGGAAACGAATGGCAAAAGGACGCATCGTCGTCGACGAGGAGCTCTGTAAGGGCTGCGAGTTGTGCATATCGGTCTGCCCGAAAAATGTGATAAAGATGGCCAATGACCGTTTCACCCCCCAGGGTTATCACCCGGCAGAACTCGTCGATCCTGACGAAGAGTGCACAGGCTGTGCGATTTGCTCGATCATCTGCCCGGACGCGGCGATAACTGTTTTTCGCATGGTTCCGGCTGATAAAATCAAATCGACTAAGCCCTAAGGAGGTCCGATAAAGTGGCAAAGGAATTGCTTAAAGGCAATGTTGCTTTCGCCGAAGCGGCGATACGCGCCGGCTGTGAGGCTTACTACGGTTACCCAATAACACCTCAAACAGAAGCTCTCGAGCATATGGCAAAGCGAATGCCGGAGCTTGGGCGCGTTTTTCTCCAGGCCGAGAGTGAGGTCGCGGCAATTAACATGGTCTACGGCGCCGCGTGCGCTGGCGTCAGGGTCATGTCTTCCTCCTCCAGCCCGGGCGTGAGCCTTATGATGGAAGGCTTGTCCTATATCGCTGGTTCTGAAGTTCCGGTCGTTCTTGTGGACATCATGAGGGGCGGTCCTGGTCTGGGGAATATCGCTCCCTCGCAAGGAGATTACAACCAGATCGTCAAGGGGGGCGGACATGGCGATTATCGCGTCATCACTCTGGCACCGGCTACGATACAGGAGCTCATCGATCTGACGGTTGAGGCCTTCGACATCGCCGAGAAATACCGCTGCATCGTCGTAGTTCTTGCGGACGGCAGCATTGGGCAGATGATGGAGCCCGCAGAGCTGCCGCCGATGCAGGACGTGCGCAAGCGTGAAGATCGACCTGCGTGGTCGTTGACGGGTGCAAAGGACCGTGATCCGCGTGTGATCACTTCGATCTACATCGATCCATTCGAAGAGGAAGTCTTCAATCTCAAGCTCGTTGAAAAGCAAAA
>Ga0315553_10004156_pt1 | contig 11021 bp, 11 predicted proteins | sample SalMarSW160140MG_FD_203099 | JGI IMG/M metagenome (GOLD analysis project Ga0315553, IMG submission 203099) | Salt marsh sediment microbial communities from the Plum Island Ecosystem LTER, Massachusetts, United States - Salt Marsh Sediment SW1601-40 ... | reverse complement strand
CCGGCGACGACCTCGGCCACGGCCTTGTCGATGCCGCGCTTCAGATCCATCGGGTTCATGCCGGCGGCGACCGACTTCAGTCCTTCGCGGACGATGGCCTGCGCCAGCAGCGTCGCCGTCGTGGTGCCGTCGCCTGCGGTGTCGTTGGTCTTCGAGGCCACCTCGCGCAGCATCTGCGCGCCCATGTTCTCGAACTTGTCCTCGAGCTCGATCTCCTTGGCGACGGTGACGCCGTCCTTGGTCGAGCGCGGGGCGCCGAAGGATTTCTCCAAGATGACGTTGCGGCCCTTCGGCCCCAGCGTGACCTTGACCGCATTGGCCAGGACGTCGACGCCGCGCATCATGCGCTCGCGGGCGTCCGCGGCAAATTTTACCTCTTTCGCTGCCATTTTCGTGTTCTCCGTTGAAGTCTTGTCAGGGGGGAAGGCAGGCTCTAGCCGAGAATGCCCATGATGTCGGACTCCTTCATGATCAGGAGTTCGCCACCGTCGATCTTGACCTCGGTGCCGGACCATTTGCCGAACAGCACCTTGTCGCCGGCCTTGACACCCATCGGCTGAAGCTTGCCGTCTTCGCCTCTGGCGCCGGGGCCGGCGGCGACGACTTTACCGGTCTGCGGCTTTTCTGCCGCTGTGTCTGGAATGATGATGCCGCCTTTGGTTTTCTGCTCCTCCTCGAGGCGCTTGACCACGACGCGGTCGTGCAATGGACGAAATTTCATAGAACTGGCTCCGTGTGGAAGGCTGCCGCTTAGCACTCCGGGAAGGCGAGTGCCAATCACGCCGCTTGTAGCGGCGTCGCCCGCGCCCTGTCAAGAAAAGCAAAAGGCGGATGTCACGACTTGCGATGGCAGAAGACTTTGCACCCACCGGCGCCTGAAAGGAGAGAGCGGGTGCTTCGGTCGCCCGTCAAGCACTGGCAAGGCGCACGTAGCCAAGCTCCAAATAGATCAGCAGGAACACACAGACCATAGTCAGGGCGAGGCCATGGATCCAAAGCCCTGAGCGGCGCGCGGCAGCCTCGCTAAAGGGATTGGGCCAGTGCGGAAAATTCTCTTCGGCGAAGTTGCCCGCCATATCCATGTGCTGGCGCAGCACCGCCCAGCCATGTGCGGTGATCAGAAGCCAAACCGTGCTGATGAGGAGGCCGGCGCCAAGCAGCGACAACGCCGTCCATTCATTCTGCCACAGCGCTGCGGGGCTGATGGCAAGGGCGCCGACGATCAGCGAATTGGCGACGAGCAGCGCGTTGTGGCGTGCCCAGATGGTTTCGCGCTCCGAGTTGATCAGGTCGACATAGGCCTGGAACAAGGTGCCCGCGTCGATGGTACTTGTGGACGTCTCTGCGGACATCGATGCGGCCCAAGACCAATGCCCAAACGGCAGAAGGCGGCCGAGCTTATCCCGGCCAGCCCACCAAGCGCAAAGAAGAGTTACACCGGTCCGCGCCTATTGTGGCGTTGAGCGCCGGATCAGCGACACGGCGTAAGCCGGCGACCGCACCGCGAAGATCGGATCGTCCGTCGGACCGGCGATGCCGTCGGCGACATTGGCGGGCAGGAAGCTAAAGGCGTTGCAGGTGGCGTCGGGGGCGATAGCGTCGATCTCGATGGCGCCGAGCCGTGCTGTGGGGCGATTGTCCTCATCGTTCCAGCGGAGCGTCGGATCCTTGGTCTGATCGCCGTCCTGCCCCAGAATGGCAACGAGGTCGAACTTGGCCGGACCCTTCGCCAAGCGCGCCTTGAGCTCATCGGCATAGAAGTTCGTCCCCTTGGCCGCTGCCTCGTCTGGCGTGAGCCCAAGCTCGCCGGCCTCCGGAATCGCCTTGTATTTGATCAGCTGCGTTTTGCCTTCGGCGTTGGTGAAGGTGAAGGCATGCACGCCCCAATAATCCACCCCGGCATAACTCGCAGGGACCGGGTGGGACGTGAGCCAGGCATTCTGCCGCGTCGATTCGGGATGAGCCTCGAAGAAGGCCTTGAGCTTGTCCTTGTCCCCCGAGGCGAGGGTTTGCAGTAGCTCGAGGAAGAGGGCAGGTGTCTGGGCGAAGAACACCGGCGCCGAAATCATCACCAAGTCGCTGTTGGCCCCGTTGCCGTTGTCGAAGCGAATGGCGAACCCGCGCACATTGGCCTGCTCGTTATCCTTGGCGTTGGGGTCGCCGCCGCCAAGCGAGAATCGCGCCGTGATTGGAACCTCTTTGGCGAACTGCGGCGCTTTCGACAGCGACGCGGCGCTGGCGGCGGGGCTGAAGGAGCCGCTCAGGCAGATACCCTTGGTGTGCGCGGCGCGCGCTCCGGCATGTTTACCGAACACGGCGTTGAGCGCGTCTACAAGCTGATCCGGCCGCGGCTCCTGGGCATAGGACGCGATACCGGTGACGGTGACGGCTGCCGCGACCACGCCGGCAGCGAGTGATCTGAGAAACATGAGCGAACTCCTGAGGACCAAGGCTCGACTGCGACGGCAGCGCTGCCATCATAGCCGATCGTTTGCGACAGTTCGCGCGTCACGATGATCGCGTGACCCTCACGATGGCGTTATGTCACAAAGGGCAGAGCTAGATTCTGGGCCGCAGCGCGACCACGGCGCAGAGCCACGCAGCAGTGAAGACCCGATGCCCGCCATTCAAGCACCTGATCGACCTGATCGTGGCGCCGCGTCAGACGCTCGAGCAAGGTCAGGCCGAACCCCTTGGCGCTTGGCGCCGTAACTGCAGGGCCGCCGGATTCTTCCCACCGCAAAATGAGCTCAGGCTGCTGTTCGCGGATGCGGTCCCATTTCACTTCGATGGCGAGGACGACGCGTCCATGATCATTGGATAGCGCGCCATATTTGATGGCGTTGGTGGCAAGCTCGTGCAGCACCAGGGCCAGCGTCTGGGCATCATGAGAGCTAAGCAGGAAGGCCTGATTGCCCACCAGGGTGACGCGGTTGAGCGCGCCAAGGGGCCCGAGAACCTTCTCGACGAGCTGCCTGAGCACGATTGGGCGCCACTCGGTCTGGACCAGAAGCTCGTGGGTAGCAGCGAGGCTACCAAGACGCGCCTGGAACGCCGCGACGAAATTGCGTGCCTCGGGACGGTGCTCGCCGCTCAAGGCGACGAGACTGCCAACGATGGACAGCACATTCTTCATGCGGTGGGCGAGTTCTTGGCTCATCAGCTCTCTCGCTTCCCGATCCCACTTCACGGTGGTAACGTCTGCCGCTGATCCCGCCATCACCAGGGCTTCGCCGTTTGCCCCGCGCTCGACCACCCGGGCTTTGACCGCGATCCAACGGACCTCGCCTGACCGCTCCTTGCGGATGCGAAACTCATACTCGAACGCGCCGTCGTGCCGGAGGGCCGCTTCCACGGCCTCCTTGAGCCCGAGGAGATCATCGCGATGGACGAGGCCGAGAAAGCGGCCCGGCGAAACTGGAGAAAGGCCCGACCAGCCGAACAGCTCATGCGAGCCCGGCGTCAGCAAATAGAGCTCACCCGCGGACCGCCATTCCCATAACGCCACGCCGCACGCCTCTACCGCGCGCCGCAGCCGGTCCTCATCGGTAAACGGCGGCGGCGCCTCGCCGCACCTCCCGGAGGCTCTGCTCGGGTCGATCACACTCGCCATGTGGAGATGGAGGGTCGTTTCAGGAGGCCCTTGGCCACGATGCGACGCTGCAATAGCCTCGCTTGTCGGAGGGACTAAAAACCCCTTGAACGTCTTTGTCTTTTAACTTTGACATAGTGCGCAAGCGAACATGGGCGGGCGCCAAGGAGCCGAGATGTCGCCGGCGACGCCGTTCACCTACGAGGTGCCTTGCCAACAGTGCCCATTGCGCTCGTGCACCGTCTTTCGCGAGTTGAGTGACGAGGAGGTCGATTTCGTCTCGCAACTGAAGAAGGGGGAGCTGCGCACCGGCCCCGGCGCCACGTTGTTGCAGGAGGGTCAACCCTCCGAGCACCTGTTCACCTTGCTCGAGGGCTGGGCCTTTCGCTCTAAGACCCTGAGCGACGGCCGCCGTCAGATCACCAACTTTGTCCTGCCCGGGGATTTCGTCGGGCTGCAGGGCTCGATCCAAGGCGCCATGGAGCACTCGGTCGAGACGCTGACCCCCGCGGCCTTCTGCACCTTCCCGCGTGCGCGGGTGTGGGACCTATTCAGCAAATGTCCGAGCCTCGCCTTTGACCTCACCTGGCTCGCCGCGCGCGAGGAACGTATCCTCGACGAGAACTTGCTCAGTCTCGGGCGCCGCAGCGCCGAGGAGCGCACCGCATATTATCTGCTCCATCTCTACGTCCGCGCCGACGACATCGGTCTGGTCACCGAGGGCCGCGTGCGCTTTCCCTTCACCCAGCAGCATCTTGCCGACGCCATCGGCCTTTCCCTGGTGCATACCAATAAAACGCTGAAGCGCCTGGAGCGGCGGGGCCTCATTCACTGGGATCATGGCTGGTTCTCCTCGCCCGATATTGGGACCCTTGCCGAGCTTGCGACCTTCGACCTCATGGCTCCCCGGAAGCGGCCTCTGCTGTGAGGCTGCCAGTCTGGCCTTTCTGTGGCTTGGCGTTTATCGTCTTGGCTCTAATCCCACGAGCGCTTAGGCTAGGGCCAGCATCGCTGGGCTGGCTCAACGTTTCGTGTTGGCGGGGCACTCGCCATTGGGACTGCGCAAGCTGGATGTGACAAACCATGACCTCTAATTCCAACGCCTCCGGCCGTCTTGCCGTGCTCGACGTCATCGTGCTCATTGCCATGGCCGTGACCGCGACCGCCTTTGCCGCCGGCCTTGTTATCAACTCGGGTATCGACATGGTGGCGGGCGCCATCGCCGGTGTCGCCCTGTTCATGGTGATGGCGTCCTCGCATTACGTCATCACGAGATCGTCCCGCTCCTCCACGGTCGCCGGCCGCCTCGACGAGCTTGAGGAAGCCCTGATCGTGCTCGACGGCGACCTTCAACGCATCGACCAGGTCGAGGACGACGTGGCCAGGCTCGATCTCCTCAATGACCGGGTCGAGCGTCTCGATCAGGCCGTCTCCGAGTATGGCGGTGGCGACGCCTCGCCGAAGCTGGCGGAGATCGAACGCCTCACCCAGGATCTCGAGCAGCTCCGCGACCGCTTTGACTCCTTGAGGACCGACGTGCGCACCGAGTCCCGTGCACAGCGCGAGGAGATCGGCTCCGAGCTCAAATCTCTCGAGACCCTGATCAAGGGGCTGTCGCGTGACGTGACCGCCGCCGCTCCACCGGCCGCGCCGAAGATGGGAGAGCTCCGTGAGGCGTCCGAGGTTCCGTGGCAGCTCAAGCTGAGCGAGGAAAATCTCCTCGGCGCCGTCCCCACGGTCGCTGTGGAAGAGACTGAAATCGCCGACGCTTCGCCCGACGACGAGGAGGATAGCGGCGACGACCGCGAGGTGACGATGCCGATCGCACTCGAGGTTGCCGAAGCCGTCTCGATCACGGAGGTCGAACTCGACGACGGCACGAGCCGCGAGGAGGACGTCGTGGTTCTGGTGGCCGAGGATGCCGCGCCGCCGCGCGACCTCGGCGAAGACTTGCGCCAGGCGATCGAGGCGAACCGGGTCGATCTCTATGTGCAACCGGTCGTGACCGTACCCGAGCGCCAGGTCCGCTATTTCGATGCCGTGCCGCGCATCCGTACCGGCGACGACACCGTGCTCGAGACCGGCTATGAGGATGTCGCCGAGCGCGATGGTCTTCTGCCGCGCATCGACAACATGATGCTGGTCAAGAGCGTGCAGCTGTTGCGCCGGCTCGGCACCGAGCCGAAGCTACGAGGCGTGTTCTGCAATTTGTCACTGCAATCGCTGCGCGACCCCGACTTCTTCCCCGAATTGGTCGAGTTTCTCGAAGAGAACAGCGCCCTTGGTGACAGCCTCACCTTCAGGCTCAGCCAGCCTTTGATTCAGGACCTTGGCGCCATCGAGCTCGCGAGCCTAAGAACGCTCGGCAAGATCGGTTTTGGTTTTGCTCTCGATAACGTCTCCAATCTCGATCTCGATTTTGCCGCGCTCCGTGACCATTTCTTCCGCTTCATCAAGGTCGGAGCGAACACGTTTCTTGAGGGCCTGGAGACGGCCAAGGCGCCGGTTTCTGCCGCTGACCTGACCAGTCACCTCGAGCGGTTCGATCTCAAGCTGATCATTGAGGATGTCGGCGACGAGCAGAGCTTCGAGCGGCTGATGCAAGCTGGCATCGAGCTCGCCGAGGGCAACCTCTTCGCGGCACCGGCGCCGGTCACGGCGGAGGCGTTGAAGGCGTTGGGGGGACCCGACGCAGCATAAAGCGGCTCGTGGGAGAGCCATGCTGAGCTCCCCCACGGCGCGCGCTGGTTGCTGCTAATGTTCCGACTGCATTTCGTTCGATTCGGAGTCGCCGCCACCGGCGGGCGCCATCTCGCCTTCCGGCGCGGGCTTCGCCTGCATGGTGCCGTCGCCGCCGGGCGCATCCATCGGCGTGCCCTGATCGGTCTCCGGCTCGAGCAGATTCTGCACCTCGGCATTCTCCTCGTCGTCGGCGGCGAGGATCAAGAGGTCAGTGGTGCCGTCGAGCGCCGGCCGCGGGGCGGCATTGGCGCCGGTAAAGCCGAGAACAGCGAACGCAACGAGGGCCACACCGGCCTTGAGCGGAAGGTGAGACATTGTGTTTCTCCTTGGGATGTCCCTATGGGCAGCGCCTGATGCGAGGCCCTGATTGGCGGTCGACATAGAATACAGCGCAAAAAGCTTGGCAAAGCCGAAACCAATTCGAGGTCAAGGACGTGTAAACGGTCATCCCCGACCGCGCCTCCAAAAGCGAACGGGCCGGCGCTTCGGCACCGGCCCGTTTCGAGAGCCTAGTCCTGGTAGTAGTACCGCATGCTGGGCGGCCAGTTCGTCGACGGGAACAGCCGCTGAAGCTCGCGGATCTCATCGTGGCCGTTGCCGTACCGGCGATAGCCATACCGGCCGTAACCGGCCGAATACTCATACGATCCGTAGTCGGGGCCATAGGACGGGTAGTAGCGGTGGCCATAGCCGCCGGCACTGGCCGATCCGGCAAAGGCAAACGCGCCAAAAGCGGCCGCAATGGCCAAAACGCTCAATTTCGACAGAGTGGGGAAGTGGGGCATGTCCGGTCTCCTTTGCCGACCCCTTCCCTCGGCGCGAGATATCTGGGGGGCCGCCGGCCGATGTGCAATGCGCCTGTCACAACAAAGTGAGGCAAGGATTGGCGGCCGCGCCGGACCGTCCCAGTGGCGGCCCCTCGCCTTGACCGGATTCGGCCGACCCTCTACGGGAGCCCCATGTCAGCGCCCACGCCCACCACTGTCTCCAGCGAAGCCATTCCTGTGATCGCCTCCATTGCCGAGATCGGCTCGGCCTACGACGCCTGGCTCGTCGATATCTGGGGCGTGATGCATAACGGCTTGCGCGCCTATCCCGCGGCCGTGGAGGCGACCAGGCGCTTCCGCGAGCAGGGGGGTATCGTCGTTCTCCTCTCCAACTCGCCGCGCCCGGCCTCGAGCCTGCAAGGTCAACTCACCAACTTCGGCGTTGACGGCGCGAGCTATGATGCCACCATCTCCTCCGGCGATCTCACCCGCCACGAGCTTGCCAAGCACGCCGGCACCCGCGTGTTCCATCTCGGCCCTGAGCGCGACCTCCCCATCTTTACTGGGCTCGATGTCGAGCGGGTCGAGCCGAGCGAGGCCGAATTCGTGGTGTGCACCGGTCTCTTCGACGACGAGACCGAGACGCCCGACGACTATCAGCACCTGCTCAGGGACTTTGCCAGACGCAAGCTCACCATGCTCTGCGCCAACCCGGACCGCATGGTCGAACGCGGCCACCAACTCATCTATTGCGCCGGGGCGCTTGCCGAGGTTTACGAGGCGCTCGGCGGCAACGTCATCTATGCGGGCAAGCCCTATCTCCCGATCTACGAGCTTGCTTTCGAGACCATCGCCGATCTGGCGGGAAAGGCGGTGCCGCGGCGCCGCATCCTCGCCATCGGCGACGGGGTTCATACCGACATGGCCGGCGCCGCAAGCTTCGGCCTCGATACCGTATTCGTGGCGAGTGGCCTGCACCGGCCCAAGGCTGGCGGGGCAGACCTCGACGGGGCGCACCTCGCCGACTTGTTTGCGGGCGGGAAGCGTCCGCGCGCGGCCATGGCGGCACTTGCCTGGTAGCTTGACGGCTCCAGCTAATATTGCGGTGCAGCAGAGGCTTCGCTATTTTCGCGCACGCGAAAAATCAGGAGTGGGGGCGATCGAATGACCATGAACGGGAATGGGGCCGCGGCCCAAGGCTATTTCTTTGAGGATCTCGCCGTTGGCATGGAGGCGAGCTACACCAAGAAGATCACGAATGAGGATGTGCATGCCTTCGCCGAGCTTACCGGGGACAACAATCCGGTTCATCTCGACGACGCTTATGCCGCCGGTACCATGTTCAAGCAGCGCATTGCCCACGGCATGCTTACCGCGAGCCTGTTGTCGACGGTGCTCGGAACCAAGCTTCCTGGGCAAGGCTGCATCTACCTCACTCAGACTTTGAAATTCCGGGCGCCGGTGCTGATCGGGGCCGAGGTTGTGGCCACGGTCAAGATCACGAGCCTCGACCCCGAGAAAGGCCGCGCCGTGCTCGCCACCACGTGCAGCGTCAACGGCAAGAGCGTGCTAGACGGCGAGGCCATGATGATGGTGCCCCGCCGCGAGGGGGTTTAGTCGCAAAATCGCCTGGCGTCGCGCATCGCCGATGAACGTCACAAGGATGCGAACATGGATGTCGTCACCGGTTGGCGAGACGTGCCGGCCCAGGCCAAAGGCGCGGTGCTTGCCATCGGGAATTTCGATGGCGTCCATCGCGGCCACCAAGCGGTGCTCGGCCGGGCGCGCGACCTTGGTAAGGCGTCCGGACGCCGCTCAGGCGCCGTGGTGTTTGAGCCGCACCCGCGCGAATTCTTCGCCCCCGATCAGCCTTTCTTTCGGCTGACCCCGCTCGCGATAAAGCTAGAGCTTCTGGCCGCACTCGGTCTCGACCAGACCTTCGTCGTAGAATTTGGGGCGGAGCTCTCGGGGCTGAGTGCCGAAGCCTTTGCCGCCGACGTCCTCGCGCGCGGCTTTGGCGCCACCCACGCCGTCGTCGGCTACGACTTCACCTACGGCAAGGGCCGAACCGGTTCGCCGGCGAAGCTCCAAGCGCAGGGCGCCGAGCTTGGTTTCGGCATCGATATCATCGAGCCGGTCAAAGGCGAGGGCGTGCTGTTCTCCTCGAGCCAGATTCGCGACTATCTCCGCAACGGCGACGTCGGTGCCGCCGCCGAGCAGCTCGGCTATTGGTGGCGCGTGCGCGGGCGCGTCGAGCCGGGGGCAGGACGCGGCAAGGGCCTCGGCTTTCCCACGCTCAACCTGCCCCTCGCCGAGGGCCAGGACATCGGCCATGGCATCTATGCGACGCGGGTGGAGCATCGCGGCCGCCGCTATCACGCCGCCGGCTATGTCGGCCCGAGGCCGACCTTCGGTGAGGACAAGCCGGTGCTCGAAGCGTTTCTACTCGACTTCTCCGGCGACCTTTACGGCGAGGAGGTCGAGGTCGAGTTCATCGCCAAGATCAGGGGCGATGCTACCTTCGAGAGCCTCGAGGCGCTCGCAGGCCAGATGAAGCAAGACTGCGCCGAAGCGGCGCGCGTGCTTGCCGCTCTTGAGCGGCGCGACCCCATGACCCGCTATCCTTTGGGCCGGGCCTTGGCGCGCGATGCGCAAGAGAGCGGCACTGGATTGTAACGGACGGCGTTGCTAGAACCCGCGTCACGTGCCCATCGCGGGCAAAATCGGTGGGCGGAAGCAAGGGTCATGGTGAAGCCAAAGAGTAAGACGGCGCCGTCGCGCGCAAAGAAGCGGCGCGCAAAGAAGTCCGCAAAGCCGAAGACCGCGGCCAAGGTGGCGAAGCTCGCAAAGACGGCGAAAGCGAGAACCAAGACCCCAAAGCCCAAGACCGCGAAGCCCCAGACCAAGCGGCCCGCAACGAAGGCGAAGACCCGCAAACCCGCGGCGCCGAAGGCCAAGGCCAAGACGCGCCCGGCCGCAGCCAAATCTGCCAAGACCACGAGCGCCAAGCCGCGCAAGTCCGCCGCCAAGACGCCGGCGAAGGCGCACGCCAAGGCCAAAGCAACGAAAGCGAAACCGGCGGTGAAGCGGATGCCCCGGGCGAGCGTCAGCCCCGCGGCGAAAGCAGCACCGAAGAGCGCCCGCAAAGCGAAATCAGTACAGCCGATAAAATCTGCGCCGAAGCCACCGCAGACCGGCCGCGACTGGAGCGCGACGCTATTCCTGCCCAAGACCGAGTTTCCCATGAAGGCCGGCTTGCCGCAGCGCGAGCCTGAGCTCCTCGCGCGCTGGGCCGAGATGCGCCTCTATGACCGGCTTCACGAGGAGGCCATGAGGCGCGAGAAGTTCATCCTTCACGATGGGCCGCCGTACGCCAACGGCAACATCCATATCGGCACCGGCCTGAACAAGATTCTCAAGGACGTCGTCACCCGCTCGCAAAGCATGATGGGCAAGGACTCCAACTACGTCCCCGGCTGGGACTGTCACGGCCTCCCGATCGAGTGGAAGATCGAGGAAGAGAATTATCGTGCCAAGGGCAAGACCAAGCCCGATCTCTCAGATCCAGCGGCGATGATCGCGTTCCGTCAGGAGTGCCGGTCCTATGCCGAGCACTGGCTCGACGTGCAGCGCGAGGAGTTCAAGCGCTTGGGCGTCATGGGCGACTGGGATCACCCCTACACCACGATGAGCTTCGATGCCGAGGCGACCATCGCCCGCGAGCTGATGAAGTTCGCCATGAACGGCACGCTCTATCGCGGCTCGAAGCCCGTGATGTGGTCGGTTGTGGAGAAGACCGCGCTTGCCGAGGCCGAAGTCGAGTATCAGGAGGTTACGAGCCACACCATCTTCGTCAAGTTTCCGGTCGAGCCGCCGCTCGGACCGCTCAGCGTCACCGTGCATGGCGAAGAGGGCGAAGC